>ERZ835980.3832-NODE-3832-length-11128-cov-5.629278_pt1 | contig 11128 bp, 8 predicted proteins | sample MGYA00519943_ERZ835980 | MGnify/ENA primary metagenome ERZ835980 (study PRJEB31850, sample SAMEA3708791) | human gut metagenome | biome: human gut; feature: human-associated habitat; material: faeces | place: China | collected 2014 ... | reverse complement strand
ACTGAATATATAAGAAAAACAATAACAAATAAAAGAATAATTGACTAATTTTTATCGTCTGTTAAAATTATATTAAATGGTGCGGTTGAAATTACAATATAAAAAATAGATACATGTGATTGTGTATCTATTTTGTTTTATTCATCAAATGAGGCATCTACATAGTAGATTGGTCTACCTTCTTTTTCATATTGTTTTTCAAAGTCTGTCATAATATTACTTATTTGTCTTTCATCATGATGTAAGTCTAGACTAACTTTATTAAAAATGTACCAATATTGTGATAAAGTTTCTAATGAATAAGCAAATAAACCTTTGTTGTCGGTTTTTAAAATAATGTGTTTGTTCTTCTTGAAAATCTTATCATAAAGTTTTAAATAACTTATGTGCGTAAATCTATTCTTTTCATCAATTCCTTTTGGCCATGGTTCTGAAAAAGTCAAATATATGGTAGATATTTCTTTTCCAAAAATTTTATCGATGTTTCTAGCATCATCATTAATAAGTTTTAAATTAGTTATTTTTTCTGATTTTAATTTTTCAGTAGCCATTACCATTTGTGATGGATAAAGTTCAAGTCCAATAAAGTTTACATTTGGATATTTTTTTGCCATGTTTATGATAAAATCTCCACGTCCCATTCCAAGTTCTAAAGAAATGGGATTCTTGTTACCAAATAAGTCATGCCATTTATTTTTATATTTATAAGGATCTTTAACAAAAAATTTACTTTCTGCAATTATTTTATCAGCGTTTTTAATTTTATTATATTCCATAGACTCTCCTTCTTTCCTAAAGATTATATCATTAATTTTTATTTATGTAAAATTAATTTGACAAAAATATTCAAAAATTAGCAGTTATATATTGACAAGTGCTAAGCATAATATTATAATGATATTAGCACTGGTAAATAAAGAGTGCTAAGAGAGGTAATATTATGGATGAACGTAAAAACAATCTCTTAAAAGTAATTGTAGAGACTTACATTAAAACAGTAAGACCTGTTGGGTCAAAAGCTTTATGTGATATGTTCAATTTATCTAGCGCAACGATTAGAAATGAAATGGCTCTGCTTGAAGAAATGGGATATCTAGAAAAGAATCATATATCATCTGGTCGTATACCTAGTGAAGAAGGTTATAAATATTATGTAAAAAATTTGATGGAACCTGAAAAACTTACTGGTAGTGAAATGCTTCAATTACAAAGAATATTTGCAAATACTGATATAGAACTTAGTGATGCTATAAATAAATGTATGGATATCATAAGTGATATAACAAATTATACGAGTGTTGTTTTAGGTAAAAGTAGTAGTGATAATTCATTATTACAAATTAATATAATTGATTTAGGAAATAATCAAGTCGTAGCAGTTGTATGTACCGATAAAGGTAATGTTGAAAATAAGATGTTTACTTTACCAAATACAATTAATGTTAAAGAAGTGGTAAAAACAAGCGAAATAATAAATAAAATGCTTGTAGGAACACCAATTAATGAAGTAAGTAAAAGACTTGAAATGGAAGTAAAACCAATTATTAAAACCCAAATAAAACAATATGAAACAGTATATAGTATATTCTATAATGCCTTTAATGATTTTGTAGCTAATAATAGTAATATTCACGTTACAGGAAAAACAAAGATATTTGAACAGCCAGAATACAGTGATATAACAGAATTAAAAAGATTAGCTAATAAACTAGAAGATAAAAATCTTATTACTAAGATGGAAGAAAATAGTAATGAGGATGAGATTAAGGTTTATATTGGCGAAGAGACTGAATTTGATTCAAATGTAACTATTATTAGAAAAAAATATCATATTAATGGTGAAGAAGGCACAATTGCAGTAATAGGTCCAAAGAGAATGGATTATCAAAAAATTGTGGGACTTCTTGAATATATTGATGAAGAACTCGATAGTAGAAAGGATAAATAATGGAAGAAAAAAAGATTAAAGGTAAACAAAAAGTTAAAAGTGTAAAAAAGAAAGAACCTAACAAAATTAAAAATGAAACAAATAATAAATTAGTAGAAGAAAATGCTAAATTAAATGAAAAACTTCTTAGAGTAATGGCAGAAATGCAAAATATGAAAAGAAGAAATGATGAAGAAATTAGTAAACTTTGCAAATATGATGGTGAAAAATTAATTACAAAGATATTACCAATCGTTGATAATTTTGAAAGAGCAATAATGCTTGATGATCGAGATTTATCTGATGAAGTTTCTAAATTCTTAAGTGGATTTAAAATGATTTATACTAATTTAATAAGTATATTAAATGAATTAGAAGTAAAAGAAATAGACTGTAAGGGACTAGAATTTGATCCAAATAAAATGGAAGCAGTTCTTACAGATAGTAATAAAGAATTACCAAGCAATGTAGTACTTGAAGTACTACAAAAAGGTTACACTTATAAAGATAAAGTTATAAGGGTAGCAATGGTAAAAGTAAATGAATAATTAAGCTCAAGTAAAAGAAAAGAAAGGAATGATTAAATATGAGTAAAATTATAGGTATTGACTTAGGTACTACAAATTCATGTGTTGCAGTACTTGAAGGGGGAGAACCAAAGGTTATAGCTAATGCTGAAGGAAATAGAACAACTCCATCAGTAGTAGCATTTAAAGGAGATGAAGAATTAGTTGGTGAAGTTGCAAAAAGACAAGCCGTAACTAATGTTAAAAATACTATTTCTTCAATTAAAAGAAAAATGGGTACTAGTGAAAAAGTAGAAGCTGGGGGAAAGAAATGGACTCCAGAAGAAATTAGTGCTAAGATACTAGGAAAACTAAAGAAAGATGCTGAAAGTTATCTTGGAGAAAAAGTAACTAAAGCAGTTATTACAGTTCCAGCATATTTTAACGATGCTGAAAGACAAGCTACTAAAAATGCCGGTAAAATTGCAGGATTAGAAGTAGAAAGAATTATCAATGAACCAACAGCAGCAGCGCTTGCATATGGTTTAGATAAACAAGATAAATTACAAACTATTCTAGTTTATGACTTAGGTGGAGGAACATTCGATGTTTCAATTCTAGAACTAGGTGATGGTGTGTTTGAAGTTAAAGCAACAAGCGGTAATAATCGTCTAGGTGGAGATGACTTCGATGCAAGAGTTACTGATTATTTAGTAAGTGAATTTAAAAAAGAACATGGTATTGATTTAAGTAAAGATACTATGGCAATGCAAAGAATTAAAGATGCTGCTGAAAAAGCTAAAAAAGACTTATCAAGTATGACTACAACACAAATTAGCTTACCATTCATTGCACAAAATGATGAAGGCCCAGTTCATATGGATATGACTTTAACAAAAGCTAAATTTGAAGACTTATGTCGTGATTTATTTGATTCAACACTTGAACCAGTTAGAAAAGCTTTAAAAGATGCTAATATGACTGCTAAAGATATTGATAAAGTAATATTAGTTGGTGGATCAAGTCGTATTCCATATATTCAAGAACTTGTTAAAAAAGAACTTGGACAAGAACCTAACAAGAGTGTTAACCCAGATGAAGTAGTTGCCATGGGTGCAGCTATTCAAGGTGGAGTACTTACTGGTGAAGTTGATGATATCGTTTTACTTGATGTTACACCATTATCACTTGGTATTGAAACTCTAGGAAATGTTATGACAGTATTAATCCCAAGAAATACAACAATTCCAACAAGTAAATCTCAAGTATTCTCTACTGCTGTAGATAATCAACCAGCTGTTGATATTCATGTATTACAAGGTGAAAGACCAATGGCTAACGATAACAAGACACTTGGAAACTTCCAATTAACTAATTTGCCTCCAGCAAGAAGAGGAGTACCTCAAATCGAAGTTAAATTTGATATTGATGCTAATGGTATAGTTAATGTTACTGCTAAAGATTTAGGTACAAATAAAGAACAATCAATTACAATTACATCATCAACCAATCTATCTGATGAAGAAATTGATAAAATGATGAAAGAAGCTGAAGCAAATAAAGAAGCTGATGAAAAGAGAAAAGAAGAAGCTGAAGTAAGAAATAATGCTGATAGTATTGTGTTTGCTACTGAAAAAGCTTTAGCTGATTTAGGAGATAAAGTATCCGAAGACGACAAAAAGAACGCTGAAGAAAAACTAGAAGCAGCTAAGAAAGCTTTGGAAGGAACTGATATTGAAGAAATTAAGAAAACTTCTGAAGAATTAAATAAAATAGCTATGGATTTAGCAGCTAAAGTATATGAACAAGCAGCTAAAGATAATGCAAATAATACAGAAACAAATAGTGGTAGTGATAGTGACCATGAAAAAGTTGAAGATGCCACTTACGAAGAAAAATAAAAAAATATAAATTGGTAAAAAGAGAGCATCTTATACTCTCTTTTTGACCGTTATAAGGAGAACAGATGAAAAAAGAGAATCTTGAAAAAATGCTTGAAAATATGTTATCAACCGGTGGTGACTTTGCAGAAATATTCATTGAAGATAAAAAAACTACAATATATAATTACATTGATAGCAACCTAGATGGTTATAGCATTAACTATAGTAGTGGACTAGGTCTTAGATTAGCTAAGGAAAATAATGTTTATTATGCTGCTACTAACGATTTTAGCAATAAAAATATTAATTCAATCATAAATTCTTTAAAAGAAAACGTTAATGGAAAAGCAATATATGATTATGTATCCCTAAATAGAATAAAAAAATATAAAAATAATCATAAAACTCATTATACAAATGAAGACATAAAAAAATTATTTAATGGCTTAGATAAAAAAATAAGAATTAAAGATGAAAGAATTAATCAAGTAAGTCTAAATTTACAAAATGTTAAACAAAATGTAACTATTGCTCGTGAAAACGGTTTATATAAAAAAGAAGAAAGAGAAAGAACTAGATTATATATAACAATTAGCTTAAAAGATAATGATAAATCATGTAACATAGCATATTCTTATGGCAAAACAATTAGCTTGGATTTACTAGACGAAATAAATTATGATGAAGTAATAAATAACCTAGTAAAAGAAGGTCTTGATAAATTATATGCTAAACCTTGTGTTGGTGGAGAAATGCCAGTTATTATCGAAAATGGTTTTGGTGGGGTAATATTTCACGAAGCCTGCGGACATGCAATGGAAGCAACATCTGTAGCAGATAAAATATCAGTTTTAAGTCATGATTTAGGTAACAAAATAGCAAGTGAAAAAGTAAGTATTATTGATGATGGAACATTATATAATGAATGGGGATCAAGTAAGATTGATGACGAAGGTAGAGAAACAAAGATTAATAAGTTAATTGATAAAGGAGTATTAACTGGATACTTAATTGATGAAATAAACAATCGTAAGATGAAAATGCAGCCAACCGGAAGTAGCAGAAGAGAAAGTTATATATATGCCCCGACATCTAGAATGAATAATACCTATCTTGAAAAAGGAACAGATACTTTTGAAGAAATGATAAAAAATATAAAATTAGGCCTTTATGCCAAAAAAATGGGCGGAGGATGTGTATCACCCGAAACCGGAGATTTTAACTTTGCTTGTGATTTAGCATATATGATTCGTGATGGTAAAATAGCTGAATGTGTTAAGTCTGCTAGTTTAATTGGTAATTGTAAAGATATATTACAAAGTGTAGAGATGGTCGGAGATAACCTAGCGCTTGGACAAGGAATGTGTGGTTCAATCAGTGGGTCTGTACCCGTAAATGTCGGTATGCCTCGCATAAAAGTTGGCCATATTCTTGTCGGAGGTGAAAAAGATGAATAAATTAATTGAAATTGGTAAAAAACATAACATAGATATTGAGATATTTAAAGAAAAACATAACAGCACAGACATAAGTACATTAAATGATAAAATAAAATTATTTCAAATAACCAATGTATCAAAATATATAATTAAAGCTATCAGGAATAATAGATGTGTTAAGATTGTTACTGAAAGTATTAAAAATTCTGAAGAGTTAATAAACACTTTGGAAGATATATTTAAAACATCAGACAATAAAAATTCTAATAGACTATGCACTGGTAATATAAAAAATAAATTAAGAAAAAAAGAGATAATCGATTATAGTAAAGTAAAAGAAGATTTATTATCATTAAATGATTTAAAGAAAAAGTATTCTTGTATAAAATCTATTGAAGCAGATTATACTCATACTGAACGTGGAAATTATATTACCAATTTAATAAATAATTGTGATATGGAAGATGAAACATATTTTAATGCTTATGGAGTCGCTATAACAGTAAATAAAGATGATATAACTAGAGTATTATATATAGGTTATTATACAAAAAATTATGATTTTAGCGAGTTTAAAGAATACTTATTGAAAAAATTAGAATACTTATTAATTAAATTAGATAGTAAGTCAGTTACTACGAATAAGTACAAAGTATTACTTACTAACAATGTCGTAGAAAGTATATTATTTACATTTAAAGATTCATTTCAAAGTAAAAATATATTTTTAAATGAGTCAGTATTATCTGGCAAATTAAATAGTAAAATATTTAGTGATAAAATAAATATTGTTGAGGATTCTCCAAAAGGAATATTAAATGCCAATTTTGATAGTGAAGGAACATTAAAGGCCCAACAAGCATTAGTAGAAAATGGTATATTTAAAAAAGAAATAAATAATTTGGAGTATGCTATTAAATTAAATAAAGAAGCAACTGGTAATGCAAATGGAGTCAATAATTTATATATAGAATGTGGTAATAAATCGTATGAAGAACTAATAAAAGAACTTGATAATGGGATTATCATTGATGAAGCCTTTGGATTTCATTCTGGAGTAGATTTAAAAACTGGAAACATATCAGTTCAAGCAGAAGGTTTACTTGTAGAAAATGGAAAAGTAACAAAAGGTTTAAATATGATTATATTATCAACGAATCTTTTTGAAGTATTTTCAAATGTTTTAGAAGTTGGTAGTGATTTATCTAATTTTAGTTTAAGTGTTAGAACACCATCACTTTTACTATACGATATAACTATCACTGGAAAGGAGTAAAAAATGAATAAAAAAGATTATTATGAAGTCTTAGGGGTCAGTAAAACTGCCACTGATGAAGAAATAAAAAGAGCTTTTAGAAAATTAGCTAAACAATATCATCCCGATATAAATAAAGAACCGGGGGCAGAAGAAAAATTTAAAGAAATTGGTGAAGCGTATGCAGTTTTATCCGATGCTACGAAAAGGCGCCAATATGATCAATTTGGTCATGCGGCATTTCAAAATGGTGCAGGTGGAGCATCAGGATTCCAAGGCTTTAATATGGGAGACATTGATCTTGAGGATATTCTCGGAGACTTATTTGGTGGAGGTTTTTCAAGCTTTTCTGGATTCGGCAGAGGTTCAAAATCAAGCAATAGAGCTAGAAAGGGCGAAGATATAAGAGTAATATTAAATCTTACTTTTGAAGAAGCAGCCTTTGGATGTGAAAAAGATGTTAAATTAAATCTTACAAGTGAATGTTCAAAATGTAAAGGTAAAGGCGGATTTAATGAATCAACATGTAGAACTTGTGGTGGGGCAGGCAAAGTATTAGAACAAGCCCAAACCATATTTGGATACATGCAAACTCAAAAAACATGCCCAGATTGTAAAGGCTTAGGTAAAACTTATGCAACGGTTTGTGACGATTGTCGTGGAAAAGGAATTGTTGAAAAAGTTAAAACATTAACTGTAACTATCCCTGAAGGTGTTGACGAAGGATATCAACTAAGATTAAGCGGCAAGGGTAATGCAGGAGTAAATGGAGGACCAAACGGAGATGTTTTCCTAGAATTTAAAATTAAAGAACATCCTCTATTTGAAAGAGACGGAGCAGATATTTATTTGGAAGTTCCAGTAACTATAACGGATGCTGCCCTAGGTTGTAAAAAAGAAATACCAACCCTTTATGGCAATATTATATTAGAGATAAAAGCTGGAACACAAAACTATACTAAGTTAAAAATTAAGGGAAAAGGAATAAAATTACCAAATAAAATCAGCAAAGGTGATATGTATGCTGTGGTAAATATTATTACTCCAACTAAACTTGATAGAAAGCAAAAAGCATTATTGCAAGATTTAGCTAAAACTGATCTTGATGATGCTCCAGAATTTAAAAATTTTAAAAAATATGTAAAATAAAGGTGATTTTTTACCTTTATTTTATTTTTTTATAGACATTATTTTAATAAAATGATATTCTTATAATAGAATGAAAGTAGTGAGGGATAAAAAATGAATGATAATTTAGAAAACAATTTGGGGGACAGCGGGGTTTCAGAAAATAGTGTGAATGGATTAAATACTAGTCAACCAAACGAAATGGTTAATGGAAATACTAGCCAACAAAATGTGGAGCAATTAAACACCGGCGAACCTTTAGAAACGCCAAATTTAAACAATGATTTAAACAATAACATAAGTCAAATGGGAACTAATCAACCAACTGAAACAATAAATGCAAGTGAGGCTGGAACAACGAATCAAAATGCCAACAATAATATGGTTGGAGCTAACTACCCAGGAGTAGATCCAAATACTCAAAATAACATAAATTCAAATAACAACTTAGTTAATAATTCTGTTAAAAAGAAAAATAAAGGATTAATAATAGGATTAGTTATTGCTATAGTAGTTTTACTCATCGTTGTAGGAGGCTTTGTTTATATAAAGAGTACATATAACGCTAAAAGTTTCTTAAACAAAAATGCTAAAAATATTATTGCATCTATTGACAAGTCTTTTGATGTTTTATCAATAAACGATGATTTAATTGATAACTTCGATAAGTACGATATGATTAATGATACAAATATTGCATTAACAACATCATCCACAACATTAAAGTCATTAAATAATCTACAAATAAATTTGAATGAAAAGTCAAATATAAATGATAATTATTTAAGTTTAGATTTAGGATTAAAACAAAACAACGAAAGTATAAAAGGAACTGTTGTTTACAATAACAACAAAATCTATTTAAATAGTAAAGATATTTTTGATAGTCCGCTTTATACAACTTTAGATGAAAACATTTTTGCAAATACCCAAGAATATGTTGATATGGTTAAGAATTTTTCAAATATTAATGATCTTGAAAATTCAATGAAAAATATTGTTAAATATGTAGCAATTGCATTAGAACAAGCAAATATGAATACAAAAACTAGTGGACTAAATATAACATATACATATGAAATAAATGAAAAAAATTACAATAAAGTAATAGATAAATTTATTGAATTAGTTAAAAATGATAAAATTATAATGTCATATTTAGAAAATGATACATCAATTTTAGATAGTTTAAAAGATAGTCCAATAAATATTGTGTTTGAAATAACTATAAAAGCTTTAACAAACGAAGTTCAATCATTTGTATTAGATGTTGAAGGAAGCAAATTAGAAGGTACAAAAGTTGAAAAAAATAAATATAAAATTGTTGGAGAAGATACAGAATTATATTTAGAATGTAAAGACGACGTTATAACAATAACTGAAGGAACAAACAAAATAAGTATTGAAGTAAGTAATAAAAAAATAGGATTAGCAGCAAATGTTGAAAACTCAATTATAGAGTTAGCATTACAAAATGATAAGAAAAATTCAACAATAACAGCGAACATCGATATTGAAGGAGTAAAAGTTAATTGTAATGTCAAAGTAAAGGAAGATTCAAAAAACAATAAATCTGATGCAACTGGAAAGATTGATGTAACTTACAATAACGAAAATATAGTAATAGATTTCACTAATAAAATGGAATATGGCAAAAACAAAATTACAAAAAGTGCTATTACAAATGCCAAAGATTTTGAACAATTAGCTGATTCAGAAACAAGTACTATTATGTTAAATTTATATAGTAAACTTAAAGCATTTGATTTCTTTAAAGATATTTCAGGTATTATTGGTGATGTTGATGAACCTAATTATTCAGATGACGATTATGATTTTAGTGATATAGAAGACAATAGCAATTATAATTTGGACAATTTTGAATTTTAAAAGCATTTTTGATAAATGCTTTTTTTGCTTATAAATTTTTGACATTATATGTGGATAGTGATAAAATAATAATGGTGTTAACAAATGAATAAAGAAATTTTATTAGTGGTAAATTATTATAATGAAAGTATTATTGATTTTGAAAAACAATTAAAGCCAACTCATGAAATTTTTGAAAATATTGTTATTTGTAATAAAAACAACTGTGATATAAAAAGTAATTATCCGATTTTCAATGGAAGAAATTATGATTATTTAGACCAAATTAATAACTATATTAATAAACAAAAATTAAATATTAAATCAATAGTTTTCATAGACAATATTAACAACATTGATAATGATGATGTTGCAAAATGTGCTTTAGATGCAATTAATCATGAAGATACAATAATACTTGGTTCTAACGAAAACAATAGTATGAGAAAAGATATAATAAACAAAATATTTAATACATTATTTAATACTAATTTTAAATCTGTTTTACCAGAAATAAAAGCAATAAATATTAAATTATTTAATAACCTTTTATGCAACTTAAAAAATGATAATAATTACATGATAACTGCAATAACAGAAAATATTGCTTTAAAAGAAAATGAAATTAACACAATTTGGCGAAAAAACACGAATAGAGTAGGGAAGGATAGTTTTAAAATGCTCCCCTATCTAAAAGGTTTAATACCATATATCTTTAAATCAATCATACCATATCTAATAAGTTATATATTATTTATGATAATATTTTATTTAAGGTCATCAACAAACGATTTAGAAGGAATCATTTTTGCAAATTTAATATCCGAAGGAGTAGGGATAGTACTACATATAATAATCAACTATAATTGTATATACAAATATAATCTTGTTTCTAGAAATATCTTGTTTTTACTAAAAAAAATCTTCAGAGTAATATTATCTTGTTTCTTTATTTATATTTTATATAATTTAAATATCAAATCAACGGAGATGTCGTTATGCGATCTGTTTTGTTTTTTATTGAATCGCTCGGTCGGGGCGGTGCGGAAAGAATTTTTGCAACGTTCATTGAGAACACAAAAATTAAATACGATGTTTTCACCGAGACCGACGGCGAGGTT
>ERZ835980.3817-NODE-3817-length-11175-cov-5.407554_pt1 | contig 11175 bp, 9 predicted proteins | sample MGYA00519943_ERZ835980 | MGnify/ENA primary metagenome ERZ835980 (study PRJEB31850, sample SAMEA3708791) | human gut metagenome | biome: human gut; feature: human-associated habitat; material: faeces | place: China | collected 2014 ... | reverse complement strand
AAAGTGCCCCGACCGTCCCGCTATAGCTTAACCACGGCTACAGGTTCGAAACGCTTAAGTGTCGACTCGGATTCACTGCTGTGCCATGTCAGGCTATGGCGAACCTCGCGGTTCAGATTTGAGTGCTGAAACTGGGAAGTCTGTGCGCTGATGGGGTCATGGCATTTTGCCAGCCTTCTCCAGTGGGAGAAGGTGGCACGCAAAGCGTGACGGATGAGGTGTCTTTTATAAATAAACCTTCCCCGTACTCTCCCCCTTGACCTGTCTCTACGCTCTCTCGTACATTTTCGCCATGGCGAAAATTTTCTTTGCGAGGGCAGGGGTGGCAGCGCCCTTTTTCATGCGCCAGCTCCAGTTTCCGCATTGCTCGCCCGGTGTATTCATGCGAGTGCTTGAATCCAGCCCGAGATAATCCTGCATCTGCGCGATGAAAAGGTCGGCGCGGGATGCCATCCCTCCGCGGATAAGCCCCCATACCTCGCCTTCTTCCTTATTTAAGCCGAAATACCGCGCGGCATATTCCGCAGTTTCCTTTTTCGCCGAGGAAAGCCAGCCGAGCGCCGTATCGTTATCATGCGTGCCGAGATAGCAGACGCAGTTTCGTTCGTATCTGTGCGGCAGATAATCGCTCGGCTCGTCCCCGTCAAAGGCAAATTCAAGCACTTTCATGCCGGGAAAGCCCGACCGGCGCAGAAGAGTCTGTACATCATCGCCGAGCACGCCGAGATCCTCCGCGATTATTTCCGCATCGGGAAATTCCGCTTTCATCGCGTTTATGAAATCTATCCCGCCGCCCTTACACCATTTGCCGTTTTTCGCCGTCTTTTCTCCTGCGGGAATGCTCCAGTATGAAGCAAAACCGCGAAAATGGTCGAGACGCACCGTGTCATAGAGGCGGAGCGCACCGCCGAGCCGCTTTTTCCAGAAGATATAACCGTTTTTCTTCATATGCTCCCAGTCGTAGAGCGGATTGCCCCAAAGCTGTCCGTCCTCGCTGAAATAATCCGGCGGAACACCTGCCACATTTTTGCATCGCAGGTCGCGGTCAAGCTGAAACTCCGCGGGAGAAGCCCATATATCGGCGCTGTTTGCCGCCACATAAACGGGCAGATCGCCGATTATTTTTATCCCGAGGGAATTGACATATTTTTTCATCTTATCCCACTGCGTGAAGAAAAGATACTGCACAAATATCCAGAAGCCCGTGCGCTCGCCGAGAAGCGCACGGTATTTTGCCATGGCATCGCTCTCGCGGCTTCGGATATCGTCATCCCACTCTGTCCACGGCTTGCCGCCGAAATGCTCCGAGAGCGCCATGAAAAACGCATGATCGGGAAGCCACGCGGCGTTTTTCTCATAAAAGGCGAGAATCTCGCGCATGAGCTGCCCTCTGCCGCGCTCATATGCCGACTCAAGCAGGGAATAGCGGGTAGCGTACAGCGCGCCGTAATCCACCTTTTCGCCTGCCGTTTTTGCCGTTTCGGCTTCCGCTTTTGTGAGAAGCCCGTCCGAGACAAGCTCGTCTATATCTATAAAATAAGGATTTCCCGCAAACGAGGAAAACGACTGATACGGCGAATCGCCGTAGCCTGTCTGCCCTGCCGGCAGTATCTGCCAGTATTTCTGCCCTGCGGCACAGAGAAAATCAGCAAAATCTCTCGCAGGCTTTCCGAGTGAGCCTATTCCGTATTCCGAGGGAAGCGAGGATATGCCGAGCAGTATTCCCGATGCACGATTCATTTTTATCATCTCCTGCCGAAGTATTCATTGTAGTGAGGCGCGCTCTCATAGTCGGTGGCTTCTATTCCGTGCCTTGTCGCCCAGATGTGCGGCGCGGAGCGCTTGAGGTAGCAGACATACAGGAAGCCCTCCGGTACGCCTGCGAAATTATCGCCATCTATCTCTATCCAGCCGTTTGTCGCCGTGGCAACGGAAAAGAGCTCGAGCGATGAGCAACCGTTGAAGGCACAAGCACCTATGCTCTGCACATTTTCGTGCAGGAAAACCGCGCGGATATCTTCTCTGCCCTCGAATACGCCGTCGCCTATGGCAGTCACGGCATATTCATCGCCATGGTAGACCACGGCTGTCGGCAGTACATAGACATCGCTCTCGAAGCGATATACTTCGCCTGCCGACAGCACCTCTGGTATAGCGACAAGTCTTGCCGTGAGCGAATCTTCATCAAGCTCATATACCGCGCCGCGCGAATCCTCACGCGAGGTGAGCATTATTTCTTTATATATCACTTCGCAATACCAGCTTGTACTGTAGCCGAGCGCCGCGAGGTCGACTCTGCGCCTGCCTGACACCGCAAAGTTGTATTCGGGGTCGCCGTATACGCGGCAGATGCGCTCCTCCGTGAAGAGCACTGCGGCATAGTCCTCCATTGCGTCTATCTCGTCGCCTATCTCATATTTTTCTCTGAAATTTATCACTCCGAGCGTGCCGTATTTCCATTTTGCATAGGGGACATTGTTTTTCATGCAGTAGCGCGCCGTGGTTTTGCCGTCTGCCGTATAGACGAAAAGCGAAGCCGCCGAAAAGGCGTTATCCCCTATATATTCGGGGGAGGCGGGCGCAACGATATATCCGAGGCTGTCGCATTCGCGGAAGGCATCGTCGCCGATGTAGCCGACGCCCGCGCCCAGCACAATACAGCCGGAAAGGGAAGAGCAGCCCTTGAAAGCACCGTCGCCTATATATTCCAGTGACGGCGGAAGCTCGAGAGACTCGAGAAAATCGCACCTCGCAAAGGCATAATGACCGATATATTTTGTTTTCTCGGGGAGGTATACCTCAAAGAGCAGTCCGCAGTCGGAGAGAAGCCCGTCGGGGATGACGGTATTTTCCTCCGGCAGGCGAAGCGAGCGCAGACTGCGGCAGTAGGCAAAGCAGTTTGCCCCTATTTCGCAATATTTTTGCGGCAGGTCGGCGCTTTTCATTCTTTCGCATTCGTAGAAAGCACCCGCGCCTATCTCAGAGACATAAAGGCAGGAAATCCCCGTGAGATTTTCGTTGCCGCGGAAGGCATAGTCGGCTATGGCATAGACGGGATATTCCTTTCCGCCCGTTTTTACCGCACGCGGCACGAAAATCCTGCCGTGCGTGCCCTTTCCGCTTTTCAAAACGGCACCTTTTTCGTCGATTTCGTAGATTGCGCCGTCGGGCGCGCGCATATTTCCGTCAAGCTCGGGGATGTATTCGCCGCGCACGGTGACATTTACCTCCGCCGTAAGCGAGCCGCAGGAAAATTCCACGGTCGCTTCTCCTTCGGCGGAAAAATCGTATTTTATTTCCACGGCGCTCTCGGGCAGGTCGACTTTACTGCCTTCAAGAAGCCCGTATACCTCAAAATCCGAGATATGGAGCGGCTCGCCTATGGCATAGACGGTTTTGCCGAGGATATCTGCCATAAGAGAATCTATTTTCATTGCTGTCAGGATTATACTGTATTCTTCGCCGTTTCTTGCCCGCAGAGTGAGACGGTTTTCGCCCGAATTCGGGAGATATTCATCTCCCTCTTCATAAAGCGCGCCGTCTTCGCCTTCGATTTCAAAGGTGAGATTGCATTTGATATAGTCGGAAAAGCGGATGCTTTCCGTATTCACAAAGGCGGCGCATATTGTTTCTCCCTCAAAATAAAACGGGGAGAAAAGAGATATATCCGCTTTTTTGCTTTCCTTTCCGCATGAGCAGAAAAGAAGCGCAAATATGAGAATCATAATCAGCGGCAAACGCTTTTTCATGATGAGAATCCTCTTTTCCGAAAATATATTTTTTCATGATAATTATACACGAAAATTGTCTTTTAGTCAATATCATGTTTTTTGTAATATTTGCGCCGCGGGACAAATATATATATGACGAGAAAATAAAAAGAAAGCGCCGCGGTGTGCTGTCTTAAAACTTGCCAAGGAGGCTACAGATGAGTATTTACAGCGATATAGCAACCAGAACGAACGGCGATATTTACATAGGCGTTGTCGGTCCGGTGCGGACAGGAAAATCAACTTTTATCAAAAAATTCATGGAGACGCTCGTCATACCGAATATCAAAAACGATTATGACCGCAAGCGCGCCAAGGACGAGATGCCGCAGAGCGCCGCAGGCAAAACCGTCATGACGACCGAGCCGAAATTCATTCCCGATGAAGCCGTGGAGATATCTCTCGACGGCGGTGCTTCGCTTTTTGTGAAGATGATAGACTGCGTCGGCTATATCGTTCCCGAGGCACTCGGCGGCGAGGAGGACAATAAGCCGCGCATGGTAATGACCCCGTGGTCGAGCGAGAGTATGCCCTTTGAGGCGGCGGCGGAGATGGGCACGAGCAAGGTTATAAAGGAGCATTCCACGATAGGCGTGCTTGTGACCTGCGACGGCTCCTTCGGCGAATTTTCGCGCGAAAACTATGAGGAGAGCGAGCGCAAGGTGGCAGAGGAGCTGAAAGCGATACATAAGCCTTTTGTCATCATACTCAATTCGGCAACGCCCGAGGCGCAAAGCTCGGTGGAGCTGGCGCTTCGCCTCGAGGAGGAATACGGCGCGCCTGTCGCTCTCGTGAACTGCCTTGACCTCGATGCTTCCGATATACGCCATATACTTGAGCTTGTGCTTCTCGAATTTCCGATAACGGAAGTTCGCATGAAACTGCCCGATTTCATGGATGCGCTCGGCGAGGATAACTATATCCGCCGCAGTGTCTATGATACCCTGCTCACATGCGCTTCGAAAATAGAAAAGACGGGCGATGTGCGCGAGGCTTTTGCGTGCGCTTCGGACAATGAATACATAGATAATGTGCGCAGTGAAAAGATAAATCTTGCGACAGGCGCGGCGGAACTTGAGGTTGTGCCGGCAAAGGGACTCTTCTATAAGATAATCGGTGACCTCACGGGTATGACGATAGGCGATGACGGCGCGCTCATGTCCACGCTCGTCGAGCTTTCCGAGGTGAAAAAGGAATATGACAAGGTGAAAACGGCGCTTGCATCCGTAAACGAAACGGGTTACGGAGTAGTCACGCCCGATATAGAGGATATGAAGCTGGAAGAACCCGAGGTCGTCAAGCAGTCGGGCGGATATGCCGTGAAGCTCCGCGCCACGGCACCCTCCATCCATATGATAAAGGCAAATATAGCGGCAGAGGTTTCGCCCGTTGTCGGCACGGAACAGCAATCGGAAAATCTCGTCCGCTTCCTGCTCAGCGAATTTGAAAAGGCGCCGGGCAAGATATGGGAGACAAATATCTTCGGCAAATCGCTCTATGACCTCATCTCCGAGGGACTTTCCGGCAAGCTCGCAAATGTCCCCGAGGATGCCCGCGAAAAGCTCTCTAAAACGCTCGAGCGTGTCATCAACGAGGGCAGCGGCGGACTTCTCTGCATCATATTATAATAAGAATGAATATCATAATCCCCTCGTGCGCATATGCCGCGCGAGGGGATTTTTCGCCGTGAGCCGCCTTTGTGAAAAGCCCGCGCCGCGCGAAGTATATTTTTCTCATTTTGCAAAATAATAAAAACAAAAAAGCAAAGGCAGATGAAAATGGAAAACTATAGCGGAATAAAAGCGGCGGTAAAGGGGATATTTGCGGATGTCGCCGATTTTAGCGAAAGGGAGATAACGCTCGGTCGGCTTCGCCTTTCGGTGATGTATTTAAGCAATTATTCCTCCAAGCGCATGATAACGGAATATATCATATCGCCCGTTTGCCGCGCATATGAGGAGGGCGCATTTTCCGGCGACAATGAGCGGGAATTTTCACCCGAATCGGCGATAACCTGCTCGTCGGTTTCGGATATAGCGGACACGGATGGGGCAAAAGAAGCGATACTGGAGGGCTCATGCCTTGTTCTCTACGCATACGGCGATGGCGGATGCCGCATGCTCTCGGTATCGACAAAAAACGAAGAGGGGCGCTCCGTCACGGAGCCTGAGACGGAAAATGTCATCCGCGGCGCACACGAGGGCTTTGTCGAGAGCGGCGAGCAGAATGCCATGCTCCTGCGGCGACGGCTGAAAACGGAGCGGCTGAAAAAGATAGATATGCAGATAGGGTCGCTTACGAAAACCTCCGTTTCCGTCATGTATATAGAGGGCATAGCCGATAAAAATGTGATAAACGAGCTGCTCTCGCGGCTTCGCGCGATAAAGGCGGACAGCATACTTGATTCTGGCTATATCGAGCTTTATATACAGGACGGCGGCTGTTCGCTTTATCCCACGGCAGGCAATTCCGAGCGACCCGACAAGGTGGCTGCCAAAATGCTCGAGGGGCGCGCCGCCGTGATAGTGGACGGCTCGCCCGTTGTGCTGACCGTGCCGTATCTTTTCTGCGAGGCGCTTCAGGTGACGGAGGACTATTCCAAAAGCGTCTTTTACGCCTGCTTTGTGCGCCTGCTCCGTTTTGTCGCTATGACCACCGGCATATATCTGCCCGCACTTTTTGTGGCGCTGACGGTATGGCATCCCTCTCTGCTTCCAGCCGCCTTTGAGGAAGCTCTGCTGAAATCGCGCGAGGGAATGCGTTTTTCGATATTTGCCGAGGTGATACTGATATTTTTGCTCTTTGAGATAGTGCGCGAGGTAGGACTCCGCATGCCGAAAGCCGTGGGCAGTGCTGTCGGGCTTGTCGGCTCGCTCATCCTCGGAGAAAGCGCCGTGAAGGCGGGTATCGCCTCATCTACCGTTATGGTTTTCGTCGCGCTTGCCGCGATATGCAATTTCATTGCGCCGCCGTATATGAATCCGAATGTGATATATCGCCTTGCGATGATACTTGCGGCAGGAGCCTTCGGGCTTTTCGGGTTTTCCGCGGCACTTGCGCTGAGTATACTCTCGTTCTGCTCGAAAAAAAGCTTCGGCGTGCCGTATCTCTACCCTCTCGCGCCGATGGATTTCAGCGCCATGCAGGACAGCATCTTCATGCTCCCCGTATGGAAGATGAAATACTCGCCCTCGGCGCTCTCCGGCAAGCGCATGATACGCACCTGCGGCAGAAAAAAGGAGGATACGGAGAGATGATAAAAAAGCGAAAAAGAGACGGGCTCTCTCTGCCTGCGCTCTTCTTTTCACTTTTCTTCTGCGGCGTTTCGGGGCTGTATATCTACGGCGTGCGCGATTTTTCTTCCCTCGCCTTCTATATCCTCGTTTCGCTCGCGATAAGCCTCGCCGCTACGCTCGGCGCACGCAGGCAGAGCGGAAATCTCCGCCTGTATTTTGAGGCGGGCATCGGCAGAGGTGCCGCACCGCTCTTCTGCGGACTTATCGCGGCGATGACGGCGGTTTCGCTCTCGTGCGATGCCGTTTCGCTCTGCATACGCATAAGCTCCGTTTACGGCGGCTGTGGAAGTGCGGTCTTTCTCATAATCGTGCTTATCTGCGTATGGTCGGCAATGTGCGGCGCGGGTGCCGTTTCGGGCAGTGCGCAGATAAGCGTCATGATAGCGGTGCCGCTTGCCCTGCTCGCGCTTTTCTCGCATCCCTCACTTTATATCTGTACCTATGCCGACGCATACAGTGCGCTGAATGCACTCGGCGGAATGGGAGCCGTATTCTGCCTCGTTTCACATACCTGTTGCGGCGGTGATCCCGATATAACGGCGGCATTCGGCGCACGCTCAAAAGTACCCGAAAACCGTGCGCTCTCCGTGCTTGCAGTTTCCTGCGGTGCATTTGTCTCGGCGGCTGTATTTCATGCGCTCGTCGCCCATGCAGCGTATACAGCCGGCGTAAAAATATTCTTCATTTTCGCCGAATGGATTTTCTCCTTTATCAGGCTCGGAGCATATGCCTTCACCCTGTGCGACTGCGCTTCCTCGCAGAAAAGCACCGCGGCAAAAACTGCTGTTTCCTCCGTGATATGGCTCTCCTCTGCGGCAACGCTCGCCGCTTTTTCGCGCGGCGGTCGTGCCTGCCGTCTCCTCTTTGATATTGCCGCCGTCGTAAATGTATTTTTTGTCGTCATGCTCGCAGCCGACGTGCTTTTCCGAAATAAAAAGAGCCGCCGAGGCGTAGCAAAAAGAGGATAATGCCATATAATGTGACAGTGGGCGGACTTTCGTTTTCGGCGAGAGTCCGCACGAAACCCGAAAGGAGAAAATATATGGCAGAAAATTCATCTGTGGGATATCTCATAGTTCAGGTCTCGTCCGCATTCGGCGCCATGCCGATACCGAATGCCGCGGTAGCCGTGCGCACGGTGACGGACGGTGTACCGAAAATATATTCGGTCATGGTAACCGACAGCGACGGCAGGACGGATGCGCTCGCTGTTCCTGCTCCCGACCCGTCGCTTTCGCTTATCCCCGGGAGCACTACCCTTCCGTATTCCGTAGTAAATATAGAGGTGTCGGCAGACGGATATTACGGCTATACGGCACTGAATGTACCTGTTTTTGCGGGGCAGACCTCCATTCAGAGCGTGAACGCCATTCCGATACCCGATTCGCAGAATTTCACCGTCAATCCCGACCTTAATCTGACGGTGAACGAGAGCGAGCCGCCGAATCTCTGACAGGAGGAAAAAATGGATATTTATCCCGTCATTCCAGAAACGATAACGGTGCATCTCGGCGCGCCCGACTCCGCCGCCGCAAATGTCACCGTAAGCTTTCCCGATTACATAAAAAATGTCGCCTCAAGCGAGGTTTATCCCACATGGCCGGAAAACGCCATCCGCGCAAATATCTACGCGCAGATATCCTTTGCGCTCAACAGAGTCTATACCGAGCATTACCCTTCGCTCGGCTATGATTTCGATATCACCAATTCCACGGCTTATGACCAGTCCTTTGTAAACGGCAGGGAAATTTTTGAAAACATAAGCCGGATAGTGGATGAAATCTTCAATAGCTATATCAGGCGAGAAAATTCGTTAGAGCCGCTTTTCGCCTCATACTGCAACGGTACGACCGTCACCTGTGACGGGATTTCGCAATGGGGCAGCGTCAGCCTTGCCGAGCAGGGGCTTACGCCTTATGATATCCTTAAAAATTACTATGGGGACGATATCGAGCTTGTCACCGACGCGCCTATCGCAAATATAGAGCCGTCGCTGCCCGCAGGTCCCATAAAGCTCGGCTATTACGGAAATAATGTGCGCTTCATTCAGGTGCGCCTGAACAGGATATCGGCAAATTATCCGTCGATTCCGAAAATTCAGCCCGTGGACGGCATTTACGGACCCGAAACGGAAGCCGCCGTAAAGGAATTTCAACGCATTTTCAACCTCACGCAGGATGGAATAGTAGGTCCCGCCACATGGTATAAGATACAGTTTGTTTTCAATTCCGTGAAGCGGCTGAGCGAGATACAGAGCGAGGGCGTGCTGATAGGTGAAGTGCAGAAGCTGTTTCCGGCAAGTCTGAAGCTCGGCGACAGCGGCATGGGTGTTTCCGTTGTACAGTATTTTCTGCGCATAGTCGGGCTTTTCAATCCCGATATACCCATCATCGAGGTCACGGGAACATACGACGAGGCGACAGCGGAGGCTGTCCGCGCCTTTCAGGAGCAGTACGGTCTGCCGCAGACAGGCGTAATGGATGCGGAAACATGGTATACGCTCTTTGATGTTTATACGGGTGCCGTAGCAACGGTAACACCCGAACAGCTCGGCGTTTCGAGCAAGCCCTTTCCGGGGCGTTTTCTCAAGCTCGGCTTTGAGGGTGACGATGTGCTGACCCTGCAAAAATATCTGAATGCCGCAGGCAAGGAATACGGGCAGATACCGACCGTTCCGGAGGACGGCATTTTCGGCGAGGAAACGCGCGATGCGGTTTATGCCGCGCAGGCTGTTTTTGATTTTCCGATAACGGGAACGGTGGGTCCGCTTCTCTGGAGCGCGCTTGCCAATATCTATACATATGTTGAAAGCGGAAATGCCCGCGTCGCGGGGCAATATCCCGGGAACAGCGATAAATTTTCCTATTCCGAGACGGAAAATACAGATGAAGGCGGTGGCGCAAATGAATGAAATATATGAGCTTCAGGTGATGCTTCGGCGCATAGCGCAGATTGATAAATGTATTGATGTGGTCAATCCCTCGGGGGTATACGACAGGGAAACGGCGGATGCCGTTTCCGAATTGCAGGAGCAAAACGGGCTTCCCGTGACAGGCAGAGTGGACAATGCCACATGGGATATGATAACGGCACTTTTCACCGCTGCCGTCGGCAGGATAACGGGCGGCGGAACTCCGCTTTATGTTTTTCCTCACTCAAATTATGCGGTGAAAGCCGGCGAAATAAGCGATATCGTGATGGCGGTACAGCTCATGCTGAATGCGCTCTCGCATGTATATGACGACTACTATGAAATTTCCCCGAGCGGCGTATATAATACGGAAACAAAGGATGCCGTCACACATTTTCAGGGAATAAACCGCCTGCCGCAGACAGGCGTTGTCGATGCCAAAACATGGGATGCCATGGCGACGAATTATAATGCGTTTGTGAATAATCCGTACTATGAATAGGGATGTGCAGGGGCTGTTTTTGATTGCAGGGAAATTGACCGCGTTCGTGAAGCAAACGCGGTCAATTTCCGATGAAAAAAGATACTTGGAAAAACTTTTCTTATGGTGTTCTTTTCGCTTGTCCGAAAAGAACGAAAAGGACAAAAAGAGGAAAGGGTTGACTCCCGTCTCGGCGACGCCGACACACATGCTCCGCATATGTGTCAATCCCTCTTTTAAACACCTTCCGTCGCCTCGCGGCGACTCGTGCGAACAAAGTGCCCCGACCGTCCCGCAATTGCTGAGCCACGGCTACAGGTTCGAAACGCTCAAGCGCCGACTCGGATTCGCTGCTGTGCCATGTCGGGCTATGGCGAACCTCGCGGTTCAGGTTTGGGTGCGTATATGGTGCGAACATAGTGAGATAGGGTTTGTTTCGGCAATATACAGTAGTAACACCTCATCCGTCGCGGTAAACCGCGCCACATTCTGCCCCAGTCTCGGCGCCGCCGACCGAGTTTGCTCCGCAAATCGGTCAATTCCCCACCGGAGAAGGCTTATCAAGCCCATCACTACAGACTAACTACGCCATTTTGCGCTGTGCCATTTTAAAAGCAATTATCTTTTTACGCGTGTACCTTTTTACTTTAAAGAAATTGGTTTTTTGCCAGCCTTCTCCAGTGGGAGAAGGTGGCAGCCGTAGGCTGACGGATGAGG
>ERZ835980.3796-NODE-3796-length-11227-cov-112.986753_pt1 | contig 11227 bp, 8 predicted proteins | sample MGYA00519943_ERZ835980 | MGnify/ENA primary metagenome ERZ835980 (study PRJEB31850, sample SAMEA3708791) | human gut metagenome | biome: human gut; feature: human-associated habitat; material: faeces | place: China | collected 2014 ... | reverse complement strand
AATTGGATAAGAGGTAATAATGGACAAGATACAGATAAAGCTGTTCGTGTGCTTCTGCTTGGCGGTCGCGCTACTCACGGTTCTGGGGCTGGCTCTGGTAGCTTTGATTCTAGTTGGGTTCGGTCAGTTTCTTCTGCTTATGTCGGCTTCTTTACCACAGTTAAGCTTGATTAAATAAGTCCACATGGAACTGTTGCTAGGAGTAGTTGGTTAATTAATTTGTTTTCTGTTTTTGTATTTCTCGATACTACTCCTGCAACAGTTTATTATAATAATATTAAAGGTTATATTTCTTAAGATGATTGACATTTAGATACAGTGCTTCTGCTTAGCAGTAACGCTAATAACAGTTCTAAAGCTAGCTCTAGTAACTTTAATTCTAATTGAGTTCAGTCAGATTCTAATGCTAATGTCGGCTTCTTTTATATAATTCCTAAAACTAATAAATATAAGATTAATATAAATATTATTTTGGGAAGTATAACCTTACCTCTTGGTAAAAGATAACGTTATTTAGAAACTAAAAGTGTTGGTAGTGATATTCACGAAGGCTCTTATATAAATTATATAAATATGAAAAGATATAGTGGTTTACATGATAAACTATGTACTATTGAAAATATTGAAGTTGCTGATGATAATGCAAGAAAGAATAAAATAAGAAATATGGTATTAATAAACATGATAAAAATAGACAATATGAAAATGAAGATTTAGTAGATAAACTATTTAATCTTAAATATAAAACTTCTAAATATAATCTATATAAAATATATGAACCAAAAGAACGTATTATTTATAGACTTCCTTATTATCCAGATAGAATTGCTCATCATGCTATAATGAATGTTGTAAAATATATTTGGACAAAAAGTTTTATTCATAATACATATAGTTGTATTGAAGGTAGAGGTATTCATCTTTGTGCAAATAATCTTAAAAGAGATTTAAGGAAATATCCTAATGAAACTAAATATTGTCTTAAATTAGATATTAGGAAATTTTATCCTAGTATTCCTCATAATGGTCTTAAGAAATGTATTAGAAAGAAGATTAAAGATAAAGATTTTTTAATGATTCTTGATGAAATTATTGATTCTACTGATAATGTTCGTGATGTTTCTTCTAAATTAACTAATAAAATTGGAATTGGAGTTCCTATTGGTAATTATTTATCTCAATACTTTGCTAATCTTTATCTTAGCGAACTTGACCATTTATGTAAAGAAGAACTTAAATGTAAATTCTATTATCGTTATGCTGATGATATAGTTATTCTAAGTGATGATAAAGATTTTCTTCATAAAGTTCTTATTTATATTAAGTTATATGTTCATACTATTGGATTGAAAGTTAAAGATAATTATCAAATATATCCTGTTGATAGTAGAGGAATTAATTTTGTTGGTTATGTATTTTATCATACTCATACTCTAATTAGAAAATCTATTAAATATAAAATTATAAGACTAGTAAATAGTTATTTAAATAGAGAAATTGATAAAAAAGAATTTAAAGTTAGAATGTGTGCTTATTATGGATGGCTTAAACACGCTGATGCTAAAAATCTTCTTTATAAAATTCAAAGTCTTACAGGTGTTAGATATTCTAATTGGAATGGTAAAAGAACTAATATTGCTAAATATTATGGTAAATACGTTAGAATAATTCAAGTTATTAATTATGCTAAGTATTTTAGAATTAATTTTATTAGAAATGGCAAAGCTTATTATGCTGATAGTAGAGATAAAACTCTATTTTATTCTATACATAGACTTAATCATTTTCCTATTAATTTTAAAATTACTAAATATGATTGACGTATTTATACTAAAAATAGAAAAGAAAATATTAAACCTCAAATATAATATATTATGGCTAAAAATAAACTTAAAGATGATATTATTAGAACTATATGCTGTTTAAATAGTGATATATCTAATAAAGATAGAAAATTATTAATTGAATTATTAAATTCTATTGTTGATTATACTAATAATACTGAACTTGAACAAAAAGTTAAAGTTATAGAACAAAAGCATAATGAATTAGTTGATACAGTTAATGAACTTAAAGCTAAAGTTGAAACATATTCTGATAAGATTAATGAGCTTGAAGAAAGAGTTCATCAATTAGAAAACGCAAGTCAATCTTAACATGGCTAGTCTTAATCAATTAGTTAGTGAATTTGCTCATGCTGTTGGCAATCCTAATAGTATTCCTCTTAGACGTAATCTTCGATATGCTATTCTTCATGGTCGTAATGAACTAATTCGTAAAAGTTATGAAAATCATAAATATGTTGATAAAGGTATTCAGCAACGTATTCGTGTTTCTATTATTAATATTCCTGATGGTGACTTATATAATAGTCAAACTCTTGGGCTTCCTGCGATTAAACGTACTAAACAAGAAGTTCCAAAGCCAGTTAGACTTATTAATAACTTACCTTTCCAATCAATTAGAACTACCGGACATACTGGGATAGAAATACCATTTGCAAAAGAAGCTAGTGCTAAGTTTTATCATTATCTTGCAGGTATGTGTAATCTTCCTGTTTATGATTATATTAATGGTTATATTTATTTCTTTAGTAATAATAAAGATTGGTTTCAAAATATAGGTTCTATTATTATTGAATCTCCATTTGAAATTCCTTATCTTGTTCCTACCGAAACTGTTGAAAAAGCTAAAGATGTAAATTATGACCCTATTGATGATGAAGCTAAATACGATGATGATGAATTTCTTATTCCTGAAGATATGATTGGAACTCTTAAAGAGATTGTATTTAAACGTAATCTTATTGAAGTTCCTCGTCAAACAAATGAAACTCCTATTGATAATTTTGTAACTAGATAAATTATGATTAAAGATATAGATATTAGTCATTATTATAAAAAGTTTATTGAAACTTCTAATGACGATATGGCAAAATACAATAAAGAACTTGAAGTTATAAATAAGATGAAAGCTGATTGTCGTGCTTATATTAAAAGTAAAAATCAAGTTATTAAAGATGATTTAAAAATTAATCTTAATGAATATGGGTTTCAATTTCTTAATGATGATATAGAACTAATTAATAAACTAGAGCAATTAATTAATAATAGGCTTAGTTATACAGTTGGAGAAAGACGTATTGTTCTTCTCCAACTTTTGCGTTATTGCAACTTAGCTAAAAAAGCAAATGATTATATTATTGCTCTTAAACTTGCTACAAGACGTTCTGAATTAAGTCTTTCTGATTATAAAAAGTATATTCATAGGTATTATAGTTATGGTGTTCATAAATGTGTTCTTGAAGGTTATGCTTATCATTTTAAATATGAAATTGGTGATTTAGTTATTAATTTTTGGAGATATAGAGATAAACCTAGAGATACTTATGTTGATTGGAACGCTACTAGACTTAAGAAACAAGAAATTATTGATGCTGGTCTTAAACCTTATGATAAAGAAGAAGCAGAGATATATAAAATTCGTGGACTTAAATATGATGGTATTCCTTATGTAGTTTATAAAACTAATAAAGAGTTTTATGAAATACAACTTATTAATAATGGAACTCATAGTTATAGTGCTATTAAATTTAAGTATGCTAATTATATTAATAGAGAACTTAGAGGTAAAGATGCTAAACAACTTAATTCTGAATGTAAAACTGTTGATGATATTTTTAATCTTAAACTAGGATTAAGAAGTAAACTTCTTGTTTATCTTGAACGAGAACCTAATGCTCCATTTAAATATATTAGAAATGTTAATCAACAAAAGTATGAACGTGGAGCACATAATAATGGTAATAAAACTAGATATAAAAACTAATATTATGGCAAATAATAAAACGATTACGATAGAACATATTATTGGTAAACTTGATAATGATTTCAATCCAGATAATAGTGATTGGATTCCTAGAGTTCCTGCTTGGTGTGTTGATGCTATGAATGAACTTAAAGTTCTTCGTAAAGTTGATAAGAAAATGAAACTAACCGTCATTAATAAGATAGCTAAAAGTAAATGTTGTCTTATTGATGACGGTCTTAAAGTATATGATAGTAATGGTTGTGAAGTACCTAGAGCTGATAGTAGTAAGTATAGATGTAATGATACTGAATCTACTCCATCCTCTACGGGGGGTCAAGCGGAGGACGAAAGTCCGGAGCGTGCTACTAATAAAGACTATCTTGGTATGCCTGATGATTGTTATCCTAATGGTTCTAGAACTAGAGAGGTTATTGATACTGGTAAAATAGGATGTAATCCTGTTGTTTATACACTTCATAATAATACTGAATGTCCTAGATGCCAACATGAAGTACATTCTCATTGTCAGACCCCCCGTGGAGGATATGATAAGTCAAATCATAACTATATTCTTATCGGAGGTAATACTATTGAACTTAATTTTAATGATACTTGTATAACAGTTGTTTATAAAGATATTGAAACTCAATATAGTGATAATTATCATTGTGAAGTTCCTGTTATACCTGCTAATGGTAAATTAATTCAAGGTCTTGCTTATTATTGTATGGCTCGTATGCTTATGAGAGGATATAAGCATCCTGTGTTTAATCTTTCTGCTAGTCAATATGGAACTAATCCTTTCTATCTATGGGAAAGTATGAAGAAAGATATTAAGACTAGTATTTTATTAGATGAACAAAGCGATGATGATAGTGGTTGGAATGAGTTCTTTTATAACTTTACTTTTCCTAAATAATTATGAATATACAAAAGAAACTTAGTCTTAATAAACATCCTGGCGATTGCGTTCCTTATTCATTAGTTACTGCTAAAAATGTTAAAGTAAGTAATGATGGAAGGGTGATTGTTAATGAAGAAGGGCTTGAAGATTGTAAAGTAATTGCTAACGCTATTCATGAAGATGGTATTAATAATTTTAAAATAGTTGGTGTTATTCCTACTAGTATTGAACTTATTTTATTTGTTGTTAATATTGATTCTAATGAGTCTTATATTTATAGATATAATGAACAAGCTGATAATTGTTATAGAGTAAATAGTAATTGGAAATATAATGGTGGAAAAATTAAAGGAACATATACTTATAATGTTAAAAATCATCTTATTATAGCTATTGCAGAAAGTAATGCTTCAGTTGATGTTCCTCTTAAAACTATTAATATTGATTTAGATTCTGACCGTCCCGATTCTGAAATGTCTATTATTCCTCAAATAACATTGCCTACTATTAGTAATCTAAACTATGTTAGTGGTGGTGCTTATAAAGGATTTTATTTTCTATTTATTCGTTATAAAATTGATAAAACTAATTATACTAAATGGTATAGTATTGGATTTCCTATTTTTAATGATGTTATAATACCACAAGTTATTAATAAAGTTTGTTTTAGAAAAACTAATGTTTATGAACCAAAAGATGAACCAAATGGTTATTGTTATGGTAATACTGATTCATTTAGTGATTCTAAAGATATATGTAATCAAACTTTTGAAATAAGTATTAGTGGAGGTCGTTCAGGGCTTTATCAACTTGGTTTTATTGTATGTAAAAAGGATGGTACTCAAGCATTTAGAACTGATGATTTAAGTAATAATATTTTTAAATTTAGTAGAGATATTCTTGTTGAGTATAGCGTTTCTGATTTAACTACTGATTATTATAATTATTATAATGTTGGTAATATTATTAATTATAAAAATAGAGTATATATTGCTAATTATAATGAACATACTGATAATGATAATAGGACTTTAAGTAACGGTAAAACATTAGAAGAAGCTGTTAAAGATATTACTATAAAACTTCGTAATAAAGCTGTTAACGCTTATTATAATGATTATACTGCTGTAAATGCGGTTAGTGAAAAAGGTCCTTATTTTAAAATGGCTAGCCTTCAAATTACTGGTACTGCTGATTGGCAAATTAAAGATATTGATAAAGTATTTAATAATAATCAATATCCTTTTCGTACTTTTAAAACATTATTTAATGATACTGTTATTCAAGGTATTGCAGCTCATGAATATTTAAAAATTAATTATAATACTAAAATAAAAGTAGGTAGTAGAGGTAGCCATAATCTTAAAGAATATCTTGCTTGTCATTGTTTTATTATTCCTACAAGTTATAAATATGAAAATAATCAAACTGTTTACACTATGCCAAGTACAGTTAAAATAGCTTGTTATGTTTATAACGGTGTTGGATTTACAGAAGATACTGTATTTACTAGTGGACAAGTATTATTTGGTGATACTATATTTGATATTGATAATTGTAAAATGAGAATTACTCATTCTATTATTGAACCTAGTTATGATTTTAATGAACGTAAAAAGAACGATACTCTTATTCCCGGAGAAGTATATAACTTTTTTATTCATTTTGTTGATAAATATGGTGATGCTAGTAGAGGATATAAATTGTCAAATAAAGATAAGTATATAAATAATATTGTTAATGATGGTTCTCATTGTACTATAATTACTTTTAATTGGAATAATCAAGGTAATGGTAATATTCCATATTGGGCAGTTATTAGTGGAGATATTCCAATATCTAGTATTAGTACTAATGTTAAAAGATATATTGCTAATCATAAAATTGTAGTTTATACTGCTGAACCTATTAATAATCCTACCACTAATATATTACTTAATAGTTCTGGAGAACTTGAAGCTAGTAATAAAGATGAACTATATACTCTTATATCTAATTATTTTATTGATTATAAAGATAAAGATAAATATAATGATTTATATGTTTATCAAGTTATAAATAGTGGTAGTTATACTCCTTGTAGCAATCAAGTAATAGGTGCTATTGGTGTTGATAATGAAGCTAAGTTTGGTTATTATGAAAATATTAATGGCGATGAATTATTTAGAATACCTGATTTAATATTTGATGCTGAAGCTATTGGTGGTGAACATACTAGAGGTTTTATATATAATATGAATAATACTTTTAATAAGTTTTATATTCGTGCTAATATTGATACTACTTTATGGAATCAAATTAAAGAATTAGGTTATGTTGGATGGTTTATTAGTTATGAAAAAGTTGAACCTATTACTAGATATACTGGATTATTAACTAGAAAAGATTATTGTAATATAGCTAGTAATGTTACTTGGCAAGATAGTAGTTGGGGTACTAAACCTGGTTTTGTAGCTAATAATTTTACTAGTGATAAATGTTATTTATATAGTGGTCGATTTGATATTGATGATAGTATTAAATATGATTTTAATATTATTCGTATTGATGGTAAATGTAAATTTGAACCTTATAAAGAGAAACATGATGTAGTTGATATGGTAGTTAATACTACTTATCCTTATAGTTATAATATGCCAGTTATAGGTGTAATTAGCAGAAATGAATATAAACCTATTAATAATTATAAATTAGTAGTTGCTGATAGTATTGTTGATAGTAGAGCTGGAAAAGGAACTGCTCTTGAAATGGACGATTATAAGGAATTACTACTTGATGCTGAAACTATGTTTCTTGCAACAGTTCTTAATTGTACTAAAAATATTTATACTAGCAAAGAAAAAGAACTTGTAAGACTTAATGACGTTTGCTATAATGGTGGAACTTATTCTATTGAACATGGATATAATGGTAGAATGACTTATGATGGTGTTCTTATTTATAATGATAATGGAGTTATAATGAACGAAGGTAATTATAAATTATATACTCCTACTAATAATCAATATTATTATAGTGGTGATGAACCATGTTGGTTTGATATTCCATTTAATGTTTATATTCAATTTCCTCTTTATAATGATAAGTTCTTTGAAAGTAAACGTTTTAATAATGAACCTAGTAAGATAGCTTTTAGTATTAAAGAAGAAACTGACAAGAAAAGTGTTGCTTTTGGTACATTTGTAGAACCTAAAAATAGTGTTGATTTATTTAAAGACCCTATTGGAAATGTTGACCAATATGTTCCTAAATTGTTAACTCAATATCGTAATGATATTATTAATATTACTCGTTTTGATAAAACTATAAGACGTAGTAATGTTATTCAAGATGAAAGTGAAGTTAACGCTTGGCGAATATTTCCTATTGAAGGTTATAAAAATATTACTGAAAATAAAGGAAGTATAACTAATTTAGTTGGAATTGGATATTATCTTTTAGTTCATACTCAACATAGTATGTTTATGTTTGATATAAGTGCTGCACTTAAAACTAGAGATGAAAATGTTCAATTATATCAACCTGATGCTTTTGAAGTTGATTATAAAGAAGTCTTTACTAGTGATAAAGGTTATGGTGGACTGCAAGATGATTTAGCATATATAGTTGGAGAATTTGGTTATATTTTTTATAATGATGATTTTCATAAACTTTATCAATTTGATGATGGTCAACTTAAAATAATGGATGAAGATATTAAATTATGGCTAGATAAATATCATCCTAATAAAGTTAGATTTGCTCATGATAAATTTAATAATCGTATTCTAATTAAGTTTGATTATACTTATAATAATATTAATCCTAATACTAAAGAATCTATTATAGAATCACATAATGAAGTTATTAGTTTTAATTATAAAATAGGTAGTTTTATTAGTTTACATGATTATTATTTTAATAATGCTTGGTCTACTAAAACTAAATGTTATTTTCAAACTGAGCATAATGATGATAGACTTAACTGTCCTCTCCATGTATTTACTAATGAATATAATTATGGTAGATTTAATACTCATATGAGTGATGATAGTAGAAGTCTATATCTAGTATCTAAACAAGAAGTTGGTGATGAACCTATATTAGTTCATAATAGTTATATTGATATTATAGTTAATGAATCTTATGAACTTATTAAATTTCTTGAATTTATTAAATATAAAGTACGTAAGATATATATTCCTATTTATAGTAATAATATTAATAATCCTGTTGATTTAAGAGAACATCCTTATGCTGGTGATATACTTCGTATATTTAATGAAGATAATGATACTAATGATATAGATATTAATATTGATAAACTTAATGAATTTAATAAATATAAAAAACCGTGGTATGAACTTACTCAATATAACTTTAATTATTTTCGTAATGCTATTAAAGAACACCCTAATACAGTAAGTGATAAACTTCGTAGAGTATATGGTAATTATTTTGTAATTCGTTTCATATTTAATAATTCAGATAATAAGCGCATTGAATTTGAAAGTCTTGAATGTGCTCAAACTCAATTTAGAAAATTATGATACAGTATAGAGATAGACAAAGACAAAAAGCTTTTATTGGTGCTATTATTGGTGCAGCCGCTAGTATTGCTGGTGGTATTATTAAAGGTAATAAGCAAAAGAAAGCTCAAGAAAAAGCTCAAGCTGAAGCTCAAGCTGCACAAGACCATAAAGATGCTTTACAAAATGCTCAAGCTTTAACTAGTGCTTATGCTAATCAAGATTATGTTGGTCAATATAATGATAAGCTTACTCTTAAATGTGGCGGTAGAGTTCGACGTAAAGCTGGTTTCGGTACTGAATTTGCTGATGCTCTTCCCGGTTTAGGTAATCTTGCTAGTTCTATTACAGGAGTTCAAGGACTTAGTGAATTAGGTACTGCAATAGGTCAAGGTATTTCTGCTAATCAACAAATTAATGAAAATAAACGTATTGCTCAAGAAGCTGAACAGCGTAAACAACTTCAAGCTGGTCAGCAGCAACTTAATATTACTTCTGATAAAATGACTAATCCAATGACTATGTATCAACGTTCTAGTTTTATTAATAAATATAAATGTGGTGGACGTAGAAAAGCATGGATTGGTGCTGCTATTGGTGCTGCTGGAAGTTTAATTGGTGGTATGTTTGGCAGTAAAGGACAACAACCAATTCAAGTTAAACAAGCTGACCAAGCTAGTTATAGTGCTCCTAAAACTGGTCTTGAACGTCCTGAATGGATTACTAATGGTACTGTTCAACAACCTGTTATGCCTCAATCAATATATCGAGATAGGCTTAAAACATATCGTTGTGGCGGTCGTAGACGTTAATCTTTTGCTCTCTGTTGAATTATTATATACAGGTATGAACTATTAATCGGCTAATAACCTATCGTTCGACAGAGAGCCTTAAAATCAATCAAATTATAATTTCTCATTATATTATATAAAATGCCTAGAAAAGATAAAGTTATTCATATAAGTAATTTACCTAGTACATTTAGAGGTAATGTTACTCGTAATGGAAGATTTATTCAAAATGGTATTCCTCCACTTGGCGGAGTTTATGATAAAGTTGCTAAATCTACTGGTTTAATAAGACTTGGTAATGAATTTCTCTATAATGGTATAAACAATTTAGTATCTAAAGATAATAGAGAAAAATTAATGAATAATACTGCCGGTAGACTTATTAATTATGTTAAAGATTTTAATAAAGAATCTTTTCCTAGTGATGATGAACTTGGACCAACATTTCCATTTAATATTATTCAAACTCCTAGAAGTAATGGAAAAAATCTTCCTCAAAAGCAATATGCTGTTGGTGGTAAAATACCAAATGTAGTTGCTGGTGGTATTGCTCAACCTCTTGGTAATAATTTCTTTTATATGAATGGAAGAAAACATAGTCAAGGTGGTATTGATATTGGGCCTAGTGATAAAACAGGTATTGAAGTAGAAGACGGTGAAGTTGTTGAAACTAATGGTAATGAACTTAAAGTTTATTCTGCACAACCTATTATTAATGGTGTTAGTCCTGCTAAATTAGTTATGGGTGGAGCTAATCCTAATAAAGTATTTAAAGCTCAAGAAGATTTTAAAGATAGAAATAGAATTAATGATGATGGAACTAAATATAAAGAAGGTGGCAAAATTTATCAAGCACCTGATGAATATAAAAGACAAATCGCTGAAAGTAGTTCGATAATTATTGGTGGTTATCCTACAATAGCTGGTAATAGAAATTATAAATTTATTAAAGGTTTAACTAAAGCTTCTAGAATAGGTAGAACTGCTACTAATTTTATTAATTTAGGTAGACAAAAGATTTATGATTTAGCTAATAAAATTGATAATACTTGGATTAATCAAGGTATTAAAGAAGTTTATAGAACAACTATCGGTAAACATGGTAGTAATATTCCTAGAACTGTTGATTATATTACTAATAAATTAAATATAAATGAAGATAATAAAAAAGCTATGGGTGGATTAAATAGAAATAAAGATTATGGCTCTAAAAA
>ERZ835980.3784-NODE-3784-length-11260-cov-11.214815_pt1 | contig 11260 bp, 9 predicted proteins | sample MGYA00519943_ERZ835980 | MGnify/ENA primary metagenome ERZ835980 (study PRJEB31850, sample SAMEA3708791) | human gut metagenome | biome: human gut; feature: human-associated habitat; material: faeces | place: China | collected 2014 ... | reverse complement strand
CGACCTTCCTCACCGAAGACAGCTACCTCGGCAGCCAGACAGAACCGCTGACACTTAACAGGTATAATTACTGCGTGAGCAGCTATCTGAATTATACGGATCCCAGCGGAAATGATCACTATACTACTTGGCAAGGAATTATTGCACATAAAGTATTACAAGAATATTTTAAGTCCGAGTATGACTACCAGATTGGATATCATCCATATACAGAATATAGGGTGACTGGTTATGCAAATAGTAAAACGGGAATAGGGTATGCAGATATTGTATTAAGAAGGCCAGATGGTGTATACGAAGTATATGAGATAAAACCCTATTCAGAGAAAAAGTTGGGAGGTGGAATTGAACAGAGGCAGGGATATATTAAAGCAATGAAGGATGCTTATTTACCTGTAGATGATCAAGGACATACATTTAATCCGAATAAAATAGTATTGCCAATAGTAGATACGCAATATAACTATGCAACCTATTATACAGATCCAAGTATGCCAGGAATGATATACTATAGCCTGAGTCAGACGAAAAGGCCTAAATATGTAACGGCTGTAATTAAGCAGGCAGATGAAAAGAAAGAAGTGTGGTGGTGCGAGCCAGGAGATACATTAACCAAGGTGCTAAATGTACTTACAGATGCGATGATGTTAGAATGGGTTGGAGAAACGCTCATTGATAGAGTTACGCAAAGTGTACTTCCATTTTGGGTGATGCCAGAGGATATATTAGATAATATGCTTGTATATCCAAAGGGCTATGAGGGCATTCCAAATTCCATAGTATAGGGCATATATCATTAAAGACTGAAAAAATTTTAGAAACTATTATGGAGAGGATATAGGGGATATAATGCAATGAATAAAAGGAAAATAGTAAAAGAGATTATAAATCCATATATGGACAAAAATGGTTTCACATTAGAAAAGTATGAGCGGGGAGATTGGTCTTATCGAAAGAAAATCGATGAGGCTTTATTGGAGATAAATATTGCTGATGCAAATGGAAGACTTCATATGCACATAGGAGTCTATGGGCGTGCATACGATGTACAGGCAGAGCAGTTTATTGATACACTGCCATCTGCGAGGACAAGCATGATGGACTGGGATTATAGCTGGATAGGAAAAACGGAAGAAGAAAAAGAGAAACTGTTTCGGGACATACTGTATGATTATAGAGATATTTTAGAATTGAACGGAGACAGGATCTTTGAAAAAATAGTGACGGATTATAAGAACAGGCTTCCGAACAGAAAACATTATTTGCTAATGTTGGAGCATTACGATGAACTGGAGCAAAAATACAGAAAAGAATTATGCCCGGAAGAATGTGATATTCTAGAGCTATGGGAAAAAGTTGCTGCATGGGTGGAGAATGTACGCAAGGATCCTTTAGAGGAAATAGAGGAGAGATTAGTAGGATATGTGACAGTGTTGGAAACGGAAATGATTAAAAGGTATGGTGGCAAAAGAGAAAATGATTCGGATCGGGAAGCTTGCGTTATCTATGCCGGGAAAAATCATCAATTATTCAATTTTTTATCTAACTTTTTCTGGTTGTGGCAACATGAAGATATGAACAATAGGGAAAAGAGAGAGATGGAAAACTGGTACAATGAACAGAAATAGATAAAAATTATACTAATTGCTTAAAAATTAGATATCAAGAGAATATTATTTCGGTGTTCCGAATGCTGCATTACCAGAGGTGTCCTTTGGCAGTGACAAAGCAGAGAAAAGCTGCTATCAAAGAAAGAATTGTAGAGCAAAATATAGAAAGAATCGGCGGACAATAAAATGTCAGCTGATTCTTTTTATTCGGAAAATGATGCAACTATGATGTAATATTGTGTTATTTTGATAATGAAACTCAATACAATAACCGAAAATATATACGTGGGATAAGGTAGGAAAAAATTCCTCAGGCAATAAAAATGGTGAATACACAATAGTTGGAGTAGTGAAATGAAATATTGAGGGGAAAGCAGTATATGCGAAAACTATTATTAATCATTCAAGAATTAATTATTGTGAATTGCATATTGGGAATGATTGCTTTTTTGAGTATTACTGTACAGGCAAAAGGGCGTGTGTTGGACGAACCTATGGCGAAGGAAATCACAGGGATAGGAAATTATGGAATTGAAAATCCATCAAAACCTATAATCGATGAAGCATGGCAGGGGAATTATGTGTATTTTGGGGAGTACGATATGGACAATGACGGGAAGAAAGAGCCTGTGAAATATCGTGTGCTCTCCAAATGCACTACAGATTTTAGCGGGAATGACAGTACGGTAAAGACAATGCTGTTAGACTGTGATAACGTCTTTCTGCCAGACGGTGACAAGGGAATGATATTCCATGAATTGAATTATGCCGTGGATGACAGCAAATGGAACAATAGTATTTTGCGGGAATATTTGAACAATGATTTTCTGACATCATCTTTTTCATTACAGGAGCAGGCTGCTATTGCAAACAGCGTAAAAGAAAATGTAGCAGAAAGTGATGGGGATGCCTGCGACTTTCAACCTCAGAGATGGACAGCACTTTCGGGAGATAAAATATTTTTGCTGGATGCAAGAGAAGTCCGAAACGAAAGTTATGGATATAGTAATGAGCAGTGGGGGGCAGACAACCGGGGAAAAATTTGCATACAAAAACCAACCATGTGGGAATGGTGGCTGCGTTCCGAAGAAGAATATCCTACGTTACCGGAAAATGAAGGTATGGGTGCAGGTGTTATAGCAAGTAAGGCAGTAGGTTGTCTCTTTGTTAATGAATACTGTGGAGTAAGTCCTGTACTAAATGTCAGACTGTCGGATATTCTTATGGTTTCTATTGTGGAAGGAACTGCCGGGCAGACAGGGGCTGCATATAAACTGACATTGATCGATCCGGCTATGAAAATCCGGCCAGAGCAAAGTACAAATGCACAGTCAGAAGAGCAGGTGACAGTACCCTATAGACTTACAGGGGCGGACATTGATAATGCAACATGGGTATCGGTTCTGTTCACAAAGAAAGACATCCTTACAGCGGACGGTTATTATGATGCCGGGGAAGCAATTTATATTCCGAATGTGGATCAGGACGGTAAAGCAGTATTTTCGATTCCAGAGGAATACAGGAATAAGGAATGCGGAACCGATTATCATGTTTATCTGATTGCAGAGAATGTGAACGGAGAGAAGGAAACAGACTATGCAAGCAAACCGGTGGAAATCGTGTACAGTAAGGATCACATGGTGACGGTACCACAGACAGGTGATGCTGGGGGATTACTGGAAAAAATGTATGCTGTATGCTTTATCCTTTTCTGCATTTGGATGAGGCGAGGTAAAATATCCCTGCATAGGTGATGAATGAAAGGAAAACTCGGGAAATAATGGCAGCACCGGCTACTACCTCTACGATGCCAGGGGAAGCGTCTCCGGCATCACCAATGAAGAGGGACAGGTCTACCAGTCCTACCGTTACAGCGTCACCGGAGAGATCACCTTCGGTGCTCCGCAGTATGAGAACGAATACACCTACAACGGAGAATCCTACAATCCGAATATCGAGAGCCAGTATCTGAGGGCAAGGTACTACTGCGTGGTAACGGCGACCTTCCTCACCGAAGACAGCTACCTCGGCAGCCAGACAGAACCGCTGACACTTAACAGGTATAATTACTGCGTGAGCAGCTATCTGAATTATACGGATCCGAGCGGGAAATGGATATATGAAAAGGAACAGAATGAATTTGGGGTGAAATATATTCAGACACCCGCAAATGAAAAACAAAATAGGAAGATTGATTTTTATATTGCCAAAACATTTTTGAGTGCATTACATGAACTGAACTCTCCACAAGCATCTGTTGACTATGTATTATCGTTTGACTATAAGCATGATATGCCATATGCAAAAAGCATTATGTTAAAAGCATATAAACAAAATAGTAGTTATGCCTGTGAAATTTTTCATGTATCAATAGAACAACTTGAGGAGTTTGGATGGAAAGCTATAACAGGAGATAAACAAAATTATATCATAAAGTTCAACCGTACCTTGAATCAATATGGCATAACAAGCAAAGCAAGTATTACAATGCTTATGGCAACAATGGCGCATGAAAGCAATTTTGGACAAGACAATATTGAAGGAATGCAAAATGGAAAAGAATTGTTAACAAAAGATAATTGGAAAAGCTATATTAAAGATGTTGCAGGTAACTCAAACTTAGAATTTGATGACAGAGGTGTAGGATATATTCAATTAACTGGAAAACAAACGCAAGAAAATTTTTTAAAAGCCATTGGTAGAGATTGTGATATGGTGAACTTCGGAATGGACAAAGTTCATTATATTGCAAAATATTATAGCTTAGAGGCTGCTGCATGGTTTTGGGCAACTACGAATGTCGTAAAAACAGGCATGGGCAGTTTAAATGATTATGTTAATGTTAATGGAAATTCGGAGGCTATATTCCTCATTACACAGTATTATGTTAATGGATTTACTGCAACAGATAAAGATTTAGCAACAATAAGATTAGGAGGGGAGTATAAAATTAAAAATGATCAGCTGATAGTTGGAAACAACAGCAATCCATTACCAAAGAATTGGAGGGATCGAAGTGAAAAGTATGACAAAGCTTACGAGATATTTGGTAAATAAGTTTGTGGCTATACTTGTGTTGAGCTTATGTATTGCAGTATCGATAATAGGATGTTCATCGAACGAATCTGAAATTTATGAGGAAAGTCAGGAATCGGAAACCATTAATACATATGAAACTGAGGCGGAAGAAACAACAATAGAGGTTGACGATGCGCAAGAACCTCAGTTGTTGTCATGTTATGAATATGAGATTCAACAAAAGACATTTAATTTTTCGATAGATAACGGAGAGAGCTATCATATCCCATATGTCCAGATTCAAGGATGTCCGGATAAGAGGCTGCAGTGGAAAATTAATCACACCTTGTGGAAAGATGCCTGCTGGTTATTTGACTGCGCACAATTAGATATACATATATATGTCATTTGGGATGACGATGACCCTTATACGATTGCGGGAATATATCAGTATAAACAGTATCTTTCTGTTGTTTACGAAGGAACGGAGGATCGGCGTTTGCCTGGGAAGGTTATGTATGCTATTGTAGTGAATATGCTTACAGGGGAAAGAGTGCTCCTAAGCGATATGATAGGTAATACAGACAAATTTAAAAATATGTTGCTTCACTACTTTGATGGAGATGAGCGGGAACCCCGAATGTTTATATTAGAGGGAGATCCTGAGAGGATATTGCATTATGGATCAATGACGGAAGCGGAAATGATAGTTGACAGCAGAACCATGCAGGGAGAATATCCGGAGGATGATGACGGGCAGATAGATTCTGTGACATGGCTGTATGGAAATATATCTTTTTACATGTCGGATGATGGCTTTATTGTACTTCCTGAGGCAAAGTATTTTGAACCCTTAATATTTTCATGGGATGAAATGTCAGGAATTATAAATTGGAAATAATTGATACTGATGTAAAAAAGGCAAGGGAAAAAACTACGAACTGACTGAGTACTTAAACGATGTCAACCGTGAGCATGCCGAGGTACTGGTCGAGCAGAACATCAATGGCAGGACGGATACCTCTTATATCTACGGAGCGGAGATAAACGGCGGATTCGACCGGATCTCCCTTGACCGGTTCGATGGCAGCACCGGCTACTACCTCTACGATGCCAGAGGAAGCGTCTCCGGCATCACCAATGAAGAGGGACAGGTCTACCAGTCCTACCGTTACAGCGTCACCGGAGAGATCACCTTCGGGGCTCCGCAGTATGAGAACGAATATGCCTATAACGGAGAGTCCTACAATCCGAATATCCAGAGCCAGTACCTGAGGGCAAGGTACTACTGCGTGGTAACGGCGACCTTCCTCACCGAAGACAGCTACCTGGGCAGCCAGACAGAACCGCTGACGCTTAACCGGTATAATTACTGCGTGAGCAGCTATCTGAATTATACGGATCCGAGCGGAAACTGGCTCACTATTACAGAAGAAAAGATGTTAAGTGAAAAAATTCAAGCAATGAATTCTAAGGATATGAATGAAAGTATCAAATGGGAATTATTGCGTAGAACAACGGCTTTTTTGAGCGCACTACATGAATTGCAAAGTCCCTTAGCAAATGTTGACTATGCATTGGACAATACGCAAAGGAATCCATCATATTGCCAGAAAGTTATTAAGCAAGCAAGTATGCGGAGAGTGAATTCTACATGCACAGAGCAAGTGAAACAAAATGCGTTATATGTATTAGATGAGTACTTGAAAGGAAATATTAGTGAATCTTATGCAAAAATGTATATGATGGATTTAGTGAACGGAGAACATGCATTAGATGTATATATTCCAACATTATATCAGGAAAGAAATTATCAAAGATATGATTCTTGGATTATTGGCTGGAGTAAATACTATAATTTAAAGTATGGTACACAGATAAATCCCAATATTATTAAGGCAATGATGTATAAAGAATCGAAAATAGGATATGATAAATCAACTAGTCCTAATGCAAATATTTCAAGGGATGTGCTTCAAGCTTTAGATGTAAGAAATCCAAACATATATGAATATGTTAAAATTGATACTAGATATATTAAAATAGTAACAGATATAGATGAAAGCGGGGAGAAAACAACTTGGGGGGAGCGTAGAAAATTAAATCTTTCTGAAATTGATATAAATGCTATGAAAAATCGGGAAGAATATGCTATATTGAAATCGCTTTTCAATACACAAGAGGATGGTAATGGAAATAGTTATGATGGGGATTATACATCAAAAACTATTTATTATTATCAATATGAAAATGTGACTCCATTTTTAAGTATTGCGATAGGAGTAGATACACTAAGGCGCAAAATGAACAAAACAGACAGTTTGGAGGAGGCAATACGATTATATAATGTCGGAACTGAGGGATATGCTTCCGATGTTTTAAAAATTTGTGAAAAAAAATATAAAGATTTAGAAAAGGATATAAAATAGAAAAATGTTTGGATAATCATAACCGTTATCTACATATTTGAACTTATTGCTGGATGCTCTTGATAGAGCATCCAGTGGTAAAAATGGAAGAAGTATTTTGGGCAGAAAAAACATTAATTTAGCGATATGCCAGTCGTCATTTATGCAATCCATTGTAGAAAACATAGTAGAAAACATAGTAGAGAGAACATTTGGCGATTTATGCATAAAGGAGAAATGTAAGTGAAAAAAGTATGCATAACAATAATTCTTATAGTAATTATGTTGACAGCTTGTGAGAATACCTATAAAACAAATGAAAATTTGGCACTTTCCAAAGTGAATCAAGAAGCTGCTGAAAAGTTTGTTATGGATTCCATTCCGGAAATAGAAAAATATAGTGCATTCATTGAACAGAAAAGTGGAGGAAATGCTAATCTTACAATAGATATTAATTTTGTAAAAACAGAAAAAGATAATACAAATTATTATGTAATATATGTGGGAGTGCAACGGGAAGATTATAGGGTTAATTGGGATTACTTTTATGTTGATGAAAATTTGCAAGAAGTCATGTGGTATGACATTGTAGATGCAAAATTATATTCATTGGATGAATGGAGAAATTCGCAGGAATATAAGCAAAGAATCGCATATATTGAAGAATATAGTTTAAAATCAGAGAAAATTATGGCACAGACAAATTATATGAATAGAAGAGACTGTAATCTGCTTATTTTTGATGATGTGATTTTTTTAAGAAATACAGAGTATCGATATAAAGACGGGGAATATAAATTGACAGGAAAGAAACTGACGGACTATATACCCGTGGAAGACAGAGAAAGTATGAATGATCTTTTCAGAGACCATAGTGCACATGTATTACAGAATAAGAATTGTATAATATATTCACTTTATGATAAGGAAGTGGATGAATATAGAACGGTAGTAATTGATTTCCCTACAGGAAAAGTAAGGGGCAGCTGTATTTTGCAGGAGGAAATATGTGCTGTCTATGATAATAGAGCATATTACAAGGCGATGGATGAAGAAACGGGCTACTATTCACTGGAATATCTGGATTGTAACGATTTTACTTCACATACGCTGTATTCCACAGAAAACTATTTGAACTCTATGATGGTAAGGGCGGATGGAATGATTATATTTGGCGAGGAAGGAAGCGGTTTCTTTATAATAGATACCGAAGGAAATGTGAAAAAAATTCATGATGCCATTCCAAACAGAAAGCTGTATGCCAAAGAAATGTTTAACAGATTTGATGACAGTGGGTTGTATCTTTTTATAGAGTACTACACAGGAGAAGAAAATGCCCGCCTGACAGAGAACGGGGAACTATTTCGGATCAGAGACAATTGTACGCAGAATAATTTGGAACTTCCGCAAGGAATACTGGTACGGGAAGGGAACAGAGCGGCTTTGTATGAATGCCAGAAAGAGACATGCCCTGTGAAGGACTTACGGATTCGGGGAGAAGTAGTGTGGACCTCTCCCTTACAGGAGTATGAAATTATAGAACAAAAATATTTGGACGCCGGTTATGAAATGGTATTTGATTATTATCAGAATGATACCGTATGGTGGCTGTGGAGGGATGCTAAGGAACAGCTTATTGTCACGAAGACGGAAATATAATAAAGATTTCCAATAATATGGAATATGTAATAAGTAAATTGGATATGAATGATATGATGAGTGCAATACTAAAGAATCAGAAAGAAAAAGAAATTTCATCACAATTAGATACAATTTTGGAGAGTATTGTTAATAGGACTACAAAAATTAGAGATTGCATTCTTTATGATGGAGATGGGCCTCTGGAAGAAGAAAAAATAAACTTTGAAAGAATTGGATATAGAAAACACTGGATTTATTTATGAGCTAATTAATCCTTTTCAGATTACTAGGGGGATTAGTATGAGGAAAATAAGGCGTACATGGAAGGTGTATGCAATAATTATAATATTCTGTACAATTCTTATTTTACAAAAAAATAACTTAATTTATTACATTGCGAATATGCCGAAAGGATACGCGGATAACGTATGGGAAAGTAATTATACATATGAAGCGGCGCCCTATTTGGAAGATTTTTTTGGTAGTGAAATGACGGAATATCTAAGCAATTCGCTTTTGTCAAATGAAGTAGACGATCGACTACACGAAATAGCAGCAAACTATAGGAAATTGAACGTTATTGAAAAGATAAAAGTTATTATGAACAGCAAAGATAATATATTTTTGAAATATTATTGTGATGAAGGATCAATATGGGATACTTGGTATCAAATCAATTTGTATCCCGAAGTACATACTGCCTTGTCAGATACAGACATTGTAATAAGTCATGTAGATAAATCGGGCAGTCATACGGAAAAGGCAGAAAATGTAACAAATTTAGTCTTTTTTAATGAGGGATGGCAGTATTATGGTCTGGCAATACGACAAGGAGGGCAGACGGATACACAGCCATATTTTGTAAATTGGGAAAATGAAAATTACATGATAACATTAATAGAGAAAAATGAACAAGTGATAGGTATGACCGTCTACAAGTATTGCAATGTGATGACGTTAATAATGAATGACTCGGGAGGAATAGATAAGGAATATTGGGTGTGCAATGTCGGCTCGTACAGTGGTGAACTTTGGCCGGTTATAGAAAAAGTGTATGAAGGATATTGGGAGTTGCCATTTTCTGAAATGACCTACGCGCAGGAAGACACCGTAGAGATGTTGCAAAACGAGTATGGAGATATTTCGTTTGAATACCGCTTCCCGGCAGGGGAATGTAAGTACAAAAATTATTTTTTGGGACTTTTGAAAAACGATATTCATTTTGATGAGATTTTTGAAGGAAAAGAAATTACTATTGATGCAACAGGGCATTTCGTAACGAAATATTGCACCAAAGATATGAAGGAGCTATATTATTACTTATTCGATATGACGGGTGACGGAATTACGGACTTGTGTATTTCAGATGAGAGAGAATTTATCTATGTAATAAGTTATGATGAGGAAAAGAAACGACTGAATTTATGGAATGGCTTTGATTCCACATGGATGAAATTAAACGGTACATGCGCAGCCAGGTGGAACCGGGAGGGAATAAATCAGATTTATTATGAGTTTGAGCCGAACGGAGAATTATTCCGAATGACAGGATTTATGGAAAAAGAATTCCTTAATAAAGAAACGCAAACCGGGGAAACTGCATACGTCGTTTCGATGCCATACTATGAGGAAAATACAGATTCCGCAGAAAAACGGGAAATGATGCAAGACCAGGCATACTATGTAAAAGACACCGGACTTTATTATTTCCGGGTGACGAAAGAACAGTATGAGCAGTTGACGGAGGCTTATTTTCAAGCAGAAGCAGAGGCTGCTCAAAATATTAAAAAGGTAAGATACACTTATGATGAAGTGATTAGTGAACTGAGTAAATTGAAAGTTACGAGCCATGCAAAAATAGAACGGAATACCTCGGTGGGAGCTTGCTCACACAAGAGGTTGTTTCGTTCTATTTTTATACGGCGACAGCCGTCAATGAAATAAATGTGGAGCGTCCTTTGCGACACATTTATGAATTGAGTGCATGGCTCGTAACGTAGGGCTGCCGTAGACCCCACGAATGCTTGCCGCATGCATTCTGGAATATATAATTCCCTTGTTATACCTTCCAGTTTTCACAATTTGGGTATCAGCAACAAAACAAACTTCTGATACCCACAAACTTTCATAGTGTGGGTATCAGCAATAAAACAAGCTTCCCATACCCACACTATGAAAAGTTTGTGGGTATCGGCAACGAAACAAGCTTCCCATACCCATAAACTATTCACGCTGAGGCGGAAGAAGGGTACAGAGAAGCTTGCTCCTGTCTCCTGTGCCCACGCTGAGGCGGAAGAAGGGTACAGAGAAGCTTGCTCCTGTCTCCTGTGCCCACGTTGAGGTGGAAGAAGGGTACAGAGAAGCTTGCTCCTGTCTCCTGTGCCCACGTTGAGGCGGAAGAAGGGTACAGACTAGCTTGCTCCTGTCTCCTGTGCCCACGTTGAGGCGGAAGAAGGGTACAGACTAGCTTGTTTCTGTCTCCTGTGCCCACGCTGAGGCGAAAGAAGGGGCACAGGCGGAACTTGTCCGGTCTACGGCAGCCCTACGTTACGAGCCATGCACTCAATTCATAAATGTGTCGCA
>ERZ835980.3782-NODE-3782-length-11263-cov-3.827445_pt1 | contig 11263 bp, 13 predicted proteins | sample MGYA00519943_ERZ835980 | MGnify/ENA primary metagenome ERZ835980 (study PRJEB31850, sample SAMEA3708791) | human gut metagenome | biome: human gut; feature: human-associated habitat; material: faeces | place: China | collected 2014 ... | reverse complement strand
GCTTTTGTCTATGCAGGGCATAGACAAAAGCAAACGATCCCATTCGAGGCGGGCGCTTCGCCCCTCGAGCTCCCCCGCTGCCCAGAAGTTTTCCACGGAAGCTGGGGCGGTAATTGGAAGTGACTGCCGATCATCGACGGCCTTCCGGTTTGCGCCATGTGCAGGAAAAAGCAAACGCTCCCATTCAAGGCGGGCGTCCTTATCCCCAGTAGCCGGAGATACCGTCCGGCGCGTGCGCCTTGCTCGGCGGGACGGCGTCGTTTTTCCGGTTGCCGTGCGGGACGCTGTGGTCGCGCGCCGCCGCGCGCTGATCGTGCCCGGTCGGCACCGGCGCGGGCTTGCGCCCGCCGCGTTTGTCTTCTTTCATCTTGCGTTCCTCCTTATCAGGCCAGCCCAAAGACGGCCAGGATCAGCCCGTAGACCACGCTTGCGCCGATGCCGTAGACAATCACCGGTCCTGCGATCGTGAAGATCTTCACCGCCGTGCCCGTGACGAGCCCCTCGGTCTTGAATTCCAGCGCCGGTGACACGACGGCGTTGGCAAACCCCGTGATCGGCACCAGCGACCCCGCTCCGGCAAAGCGCGCCAGGTCGTCGTAAACGCCCAGCCCCGTCAGCAGCGCGCCGAGAAACACCAGCGTGATCGAGCACCAGGCCGACGCCGTTTCCGCCGCTGCGCCGCAGGCTGTGTACAGGTCTGTCAGCGCCTGCCCGAGCGTGCAGATCACGCCGCCGACCAGCCCCGCGCGCAGCAGATCGCCCCAGATGGGCGAGCGCGGCGAGAGCGAGTCGACAAAGGCCGCATATTCGTCGCTGCTCATGCGCATTGTCCTCATCTCCTGCGCACAGTATGACCGCACACGCGAAAACTATGCGCTATGCAAAAAAACAACGCGGCCGCCGGATTTTTCCGGCGGCCGCGTTTTCGATCGGTTATTTATTTTAAATGTGTGATCCCTTCCAGCGCCAGCAGGCGGCGCTTTGCCTCCAGCCCGCCGGCATAGCCCGTGAGCGAGCCGTCCGCGCCGATGACGCGGTGGCAGGGGATGAGGATCGGCAGCGGGTTGCGGTGGTTTGCCATGCCGACGGCGCGCGCTGCCCGCGGGCTGCCGATGGCGGCGGCGATCGCACCGTAGCTGCGTGTCTCGCCGTAGGGGATCGTGCGCAGCGCCGCCCACACGCGCAGCTCGAACGCCGTGCCGCGCGGATCGAGCGGCAGGTCAAACGTGCGCCGCGTGCGCGCAAAGTATTCGCGCAGCTGCGCCTCGGCCGCGTCAAGAAGCGTCGAAGCGTCCCGCGCGCCCTGCGCGCCGAAGCGGACGGCCGTGACAGCGTCCGCCGACGCGGTGAGCGTCAGCGCGCCGACGGGCGTCTCGATCGTGCGCGTGCTCACGCCTCGATCACCAGATTTTCCACGCCGGACTTTTCAAACTCGTCCATGTATTCATCCATGCGCGCGTTGAGCTCGGTCAGATCGGCGGGCTCACCGTCGAGACAGCCGAGATCGCGCCGCGCGAGCTCCTCGGCCAGAATGTCGAAAAACACGGCGTCCTCATAGTCGGCGATGGCCTCGTGGATGCCGCCGTTTTCGTATGCCTGCGAGGGGAAGATATGCCCCTGCCAGCGGGAGATGAGCGCGCTCATGCCGTTTCTGGCGCACAGCGCAAAGATCTTCTCCTGCAAAATATCATAGTCCTCAAACCGGTCTTTCTCGCGCGTGGAGTTAAGGATCCAGTTGCCGATATAGACGAGATCCAGCAGCCGCCGGAACTCCTTGTCGGTGAGCTCAATGTTCATCCGGTCATCCCTCCCGACGGGAGCAGCGCCCCCGAAAAATGGCTGGCATCCGCAGCGGTCGGCGGCGGATGCGCTTGTGCTACCATTATAGCAAACGGTGACGGGAAATTCTACACCATTTTTCTGTTGCGAAGTTGGACAAAACAGTATATAGTAATAGAATCGCACAATTATGCAAAGGAGGCGGCGTATGCGGGTCGTCATTACGATCGAGGGCGCTCAGGCGGATGTTTTGGAGCAGGAGCCGGACGAACAGGTGCAGTTTTCGACCGACGGGGAATATACCTGCGTCGACGGCTGCGGCATGCTCACCTATCCTGAGAGCGAGCTGACCGGCATGGCCGGCACGCTCACCACCATCACCTTTACGCCGGCAAACGCCGTGCTCAAGCGCACAGGCACCGTCACGAGCCGGATGGTCTTTGCCCCCGGCACGCGCAACACGTTTTTGTACCAGACACCGTACGGTACGAGCACGGTCGGACTGGAGACGCAGCGCTACCGCTCCACGCTCGGTGAGCGCGGCGGCGTGCTGGAGCTGCTGTACGTTGTGGATTTTGACCATGCCTGCGCCAACCGCAACCGGCTCAGGATCACCGTCAGAGAACAATAAAGATTATAGAATAGAGGGTAACTGATTATGGCCAATCGAATCGAACAGGCACGCGCCGCTGTGGATGCGTGCATCCGGGAAGCATATCTGCGTGCCGTCGCCGCGGGCGAGCTGCCCGAGGGTGCGGAGATCCGCGGCAGCGTTGAGCAGCCGAAGGACACCGCCAACGGCGACTTTGCCGCAAACCATGCCATGGCATCGGCCAAGACCATGCACATGGCGCCGCGCAAGATCGCCGAGGCGCTCATCGCGCACATGGAGCTCGACGGCTCGTGGTTTTCCGGCGTTGAGGCGGCAGGCCCGGGCTTTTTGAACTTCCGCCTGTCCGACAAGTGGTATCAGGACGTGCTGTCCGCCGTCGAGAGCTCCGGCGCGGATTACGGCCGTGTGGACGACGGTCACGGGGAGAAGGTCATGGTGGAGTTCGTGTCCGCCAACCCCACCGGCCCCATGACGATCGGCAACGCGCGCGGCGGCGTGCTCGGCGACGCGCTCGCGTCCGTGCTCGAGCGCGCGGGCTACAATGTCTGGCGCGAATTCTATGTCAATGACGCCGGCAATCAGGTCGACCTGTTCGGCAAGTCCATCGAGGCGCGCTACCTCCAGCTCATCGAGGGTGAGGACGCGGTCGAATTCCCGGACAACGGCTACCACGGCGACGACATCAAGGCGCTCGCCAAGCTCATCTACGAGCGCGACGGCGACAAGTACCTCACCGTGCCGAGCGCCGAGCGCTGTGCGGCGTTCGTGGCCTTCGGTCTGCCGTACAACATCGCGCGTATGCAGCGCGACCTTGAGCGCTACCGCATCCACTTTGACCAGTGGTTCCTCGAGAGCAGCCTGCATAGCTCCGGCTACGTGGCCGAGACCGTGCAGCTGCTCACGGATGCCGGCCTGACGTATGAAAAGGACGGCGCGCTCTGGCTGCGCAACACCGACCTCGGCGCCGATAAGGACGAGGTCCTGCGCCGCTCGAACGGCTTTTATACCTACTACGCGGTCGACATCGCCTATCACCGCAATAAGTTCATCGAGCGCGGCTTTGACCGCGTCATCGATGTCTGGGGTGCTGACCATCACGGCCACGCCATCCGCTTTGCCGCGACCATGCGCGCGCCCGCGCTCGGCCTTGAGGGACGCAAGCTCGATTTCCTCATCATGCAGATGGTGCGCCTCATGCGCGGCGACGAGATCGTCAAGGTCTCCAAGCGCACGGGCAAGGCGCTCTCGCTCGCTGACCTCATGGACGAGATTGGCGTGGACGCCTGCCGCTTCTTCTTTAACGCCAAGCCGGACACGCACCTCGAGTTCGATCTCGACCTCGCCGTGCGGCAGGACAGCGAAAACCCCGTCTACTACGTCCAGTATGCGCACGCGCGCATCTGCACGCTGCTGGCTGCCATGGCGGAGAGCGGCTGCACCGTGCCTGCCGCTGCGGATGTCGACGCAGCGCTGCTCTCGGCGCCGCAGGAGCGCGAGCTCATCAAGCAGCTCGCCATGCTCCCGGAAGAGATCCACCTCGCTGCGCGCGATTACGATCCCAGCCGCATCAACCGCTATGTGACGGAGCTGGCCGCGCGTTTCCACCGCTTCTACAATGTCTGCCGCATCAAGGACGCAGAGCCCCTCGTGCGCGACGCCCGCCTGAAGCTGGCCGACGCGACGCGCTGCGTGCTCGAGATCGGTCTGGGCATCATCGGCGTGACCGCACCGGAAAAAATGTGATTCGTACAAACACAAGCTGCCCTCTCCCGCGTATGCGGGGGAGGGCAGCTTGTTCGTATAGGCCCGAAAACGGCAACAACGTGCCGCCGGAGAGTGGCGACACGTTGCTGTCGAGAGAGCAAAAATAAGAAGAGAAAAGAAATCGGAAGAACGTTGAGTTAATTTATTAACTAACGTGATTATTTTATAACACATTCCGTCGGCGTTGTAAAGCAAAAAGTGCGAATTTTTGCAAAATAGGCGTTTTGTCAAGAAAATATCAACCTCGCCGTCTGCTTTTGTGCACTTTGTCGTCCGCCTATGTACCCCAGAGACAGCGCACCAGCGCCGCGGCCGTGACAAAGCCGGTCACGTCGGCGACGATGGCGGCGGGGATCGCCCAGCGGCTGTGCCGGATGCCGCATGCGCCGAAATAGACCGCCAGCACGTAGAACGTCGTCTCGGTGGAACCGAGCATGACGGCGGCGGTGCGCCCGATGCGGGAATCTGCGCCGTAGGTCTGGATGATGTCGCTTGCGGCGGCCAGCGCACCGCTGCCGCTGATCGGCCGCACGAGCAGCAGCATCGCCGTCTCGGGCGGGATGCCGAGCCAAGCCAGCGCGGGCGCACACAGCCGCGTGAGCGCCTCGAGCGCGCCGGATGCGCGCAGCATGCTCACCGCCGTCAGCAGCGCCACAAGCGCAGGGAAGATCCGCGCCACGGTGCGCAGCCCGTCGCGTGCGCCGTCGGTCAGCGCGGAGAACACGTCTGTCCCGGTCAGCACGCCGCAGAGCCCGACTCCCGCCAGCAGCAGCGGCACGGTCAGCGTCAGCAGGTCGCTCACGGCCATATGCGCGCGAGCACCTTTCCGGTCAGCAGCCCCGCCGTGACCGAGCAGAGCGAGCTCACCCACACGGCGGGCAGAATGTCGAACGGCACGGCAGCGCCCGCTGCCTCGCGCACGGCGGCGATCGTGACCGGCAGCAGCTGGATCGAGGCCGTGTTGAGCACCACCAGCAGGCACAGCTCGTCGCTGGCGGCGTCGCCGCGCAGCTCGCGCGCCATTGCCTGCGCCGCGCGCACACCGGCCGGTGTTGCCGCATTGCCGAGTCCGAGCAGGTTTGCGCTCACGTTCATGCTCAGCGCATCGAGCGCCTGCGCATCACGCGCAGCGTGCGGGAACAGCCGCCGCAGCACAGGCCGCAGCAGCCGCGACAGTCCGCCTGCGATGCCGCAGCGCCGCATGAGCTCCATCACGCCCGACCACAGGCAGATCATACCGCCCACCGTCAGGCAAAAATCCACAGCCTGCTGCACGCCCTGCGCCGCCGCAGCACCGAGCTGCGCACCGCGTCCGGACGCCGCGCCGAAGGCCAGCGCGACGCATATCATGCTGACCCATATCCGGGACAGTGCCATCTTGGTCGCTCCTTTCTATAAAAAATTTTAAGTTTTCGGTGATTATTCACAAAAACATATTATGCGCAAGGGAACCAAAATATGCAAATGGTAGAAAAACGTAAATTGACTGTGAACGTTTGTCGAATCCGTTGACTTTTTGACAGGCTTTGGTATAATGCAGCTGTTGAAATGAATGATTTTTGAGTCATCCTTTCCCTTATCCCATACGTATTGGAGGACACATTTATGAAATCTACCGGTATTGTTAGAAAAGTAGACGAGCTCGGCCGCATCGTGCTTCCCATCGAGCTGAGAAGAACGCTCGGCATCGAGGAGAAGGACCGCATCGAGATCTTCGTGGACGGTGAGTCCATCATCCTGCGCAAGTATCAGCCGGCCTGCATCTTCTGCGACAACGCGAAGGACATCATCAACTACAAGGGCAAGAACATCTGCCCCGACTGCATCCGCGCCATGACCGAAAAGCTCTGAGCGGAGCTGAAAAAAGTCCCCTGACCTCAGGTCAGGGGACTTTTTTTCGCCAAAATCAAAATAATTTTGAGATAGAAACCGATTCCATCATGCTCAGATGTTGAGCGCCATCTGATACAATTCGTTTTTGCCGAAGCCGGTGTCGGCGGCGGCGAGCTTGCACGCCTCCTTGAGCGCGCGGCCCTCGCTGCGGTAGCGCGCCACGATCTCCAGCGCCTGCTCGGCCGTGACCTCGGGCTCGGAGCGCTCGGGCGCACCGCGCAGCACGAGCACGAATTCGCCCTTCGGCGCGTTTTCCGTGAAGTATGCCACGGCGCCGTCGAGCGTCGTGCGCAGCGTCTGCTCGTGCAGCTTTGTCAGCTCGCGCGCGAGCGTGATCTCCCGCTCACCGCCGAACGTGTCGCGCAGGTCGTTGAGCGTGCGTAGCAGCTTGTGCGGCGCTTCGTAAAAGATCATGGTGCGCGTCTCGCCCTGCAGCCGCTGCAGGTGCTCGCGGCGGGTCTTGCCGCTCACGGCGAGAAAGCCCTCGAAGCAAAACTGCTGCGTCGGCAAGCCGGACACGGCCAGCGCGGCAATGGCGGCGCACGGGCCGGGGATGACCTGCACGTCGATGCCCTGCTCGGCGCATTGGCGCACGATGTCCTCGCCGGGGTCGGAGATGGCGGGCATACCGGCGTCGGTCACGAGCGCGCACGTCTCGCCCGCGAGCAGCCGCGCGACGATCTTCTCGCCGCTGGCGTACTTGTTGTGCTCGTAGTAGCTCACGCACGGCTTTCTGATCTCAAAGTGGTTGAGCAGCTTTGCGGTCACGCGCGTGTCCTCGGCGGCGATGAAGTCGGCGCTGCGCAGCGTCTCGAGTGCGCGCACGGACAGGTCGCCGAGGTTGCCGATCGGCGTGCCGACCAGATACAGTGTTCCGCTCATGGTTGCGTCCTCCTGTGATAAATTCTGCGGATCTCGTCCGAGTCCGCGCCGTCGGGCGTGCACAGCGCCAGCGGCGGCGAAACGGTGAGACCCGGCTTTCCGCCGCGGCGCGCCTCGACCAGTACGAGGTTGGGCGCGGCGTCGGCCTTGTATGCCACGGTGCGCAGGCGCTTGGGCTCGAGCCCCGCGGCCGTGAGCGTGCACAGCAGCTCGCTGAGCCGCTCCGGCCGGTGTACAAGCGCGGCCGAGCCGCCCCAGCGCGTGAGATAGGCCATGGCGGTGCAGATGTCCTGCATGGTGCAGGTGCGCTCGTCGCGCGCGTGCGCCCGCATCGGGTCGGGCGAGGTGTAGCCGCTGCCGGCGGCGAAATACGGCGGGTTTGCAACGACGAGGTCGAAGCTCCCGGCGGGGAGCAGCGTGCGGTGCGCGCGCAGGTCGGCGCAGAGGATCTGCGCCCGGTCGCTCAGACCGTTTGCTCTGATGTTGTCGCGCGCGAGCTGTGCCGCGTCCGGCTGCAGTTCAATGCCGACGGCGGCCGCCTGCTCCAGTGCGCGCAGCAGCAGCACCGTCAGCACGCCCGCGCCGCAGCCGAGGTCGGCAATGCGCCGTGCGCGGCGCTGCGCCGCAAAATCGGCCAGCAGCACGCTGTCCGTGCCGAGGGCAAACCCCGCGCCGGAGCGCACAAAGCGCGGGCCGCCGGGCCACAGGTCGTCATATTCCGGTTGGGTCATGGCGCACGCTCCCTCCGTTTCCGTCATATAGACAGAGGCGATATGCAGCTTGCATATCGCCTCATTCGTTTGCGTTGTTCTCCGAGCGGAACTTAGTCGACGGAGATCGCACCCACCGGGCAGTTCGCAGCGCAGGTGCCGCACTCCATGCAGCTGTCCGCGTTGATGACGTACTTGCCGTTGCCCTCGGAAATTGCCTCAGCCGGGCAGTTGGCGGCGCAGGTGCCGCACATGACGCAATCATCGCTGATAACAAAAGCCATTGTCGTTACCTCCTATGTTTTTCACCGGGTATCGCTACCACTGGTATGAGAGTCATTGTAGCACAAAAATCTGAAAAATCAACCGCGTTTTTCGAAATTCGAAAATGTGTGCTGATTAAAACCCGGGAAGACGTGGAAATAATACAAATCAGTTTCCCGGATTCGGCACATTCCATGCGCCGGCCGGAGGATAATAGAGGCGTATGACCGGCGAAGGAGGCAAACGATCTATGCGCGGCAGCGAAAGGTTTACACAGCGGGCATCCACGGCGATCCGCAAGGCACACGATGCGGCGGCGGGAATGGGGCACAGTTATGTGGGCACGGAGCATATCCTGCTCGGAATCATCCGGGAGGGAGAGGGGCTTGGCGCGCGCATTCTGGCGGACAACGCGCTTACCGATTCCGTGCTCACGCGCATGGTCACGGAGACGGTCGGGCGCGGCGTGCCCGGCACGCCCGAGCAGGGACTCAGCCCCCGTGCGCGGCACGTCATCGAGCTGGCCGCCGAGGATTCCAACCGCCTCGGTCACTGCTATGTCGGCACGGAGCACCTGCTCATGGGCATCCTCCGCGAGGCGGACAGCGCCGGGGCGCGTATCCTTGTGGCGGCGGGCGGCGACCTCAACAAGATCTATACGGACATCATGGACGTCTTCGGCCGCCCGGAGTATAAGCCCCGGCCGCAGCAGGGCGCGCCGCGCGCACAGCCGCGCCGCGCTGCCGAGACGAAAACGCTCGACCAGTATGGCCGCGACCTCACGGAGCTTGCCGCAGCCGGACGTATGGATCCGGTCATCGGCCGCGACCGCGAGATCGAGCGCGCCATCCAGATCCTCTCGCGCCGCAGCAAGAATAATCCCGTGCTCATCGGCGAGCCCGGCGTCGGCAAGACGGCGGTGGCCGAGGGGCTCGCGCAGCGCATCGCCGACGGCAGTGTGCCCGAGGACCTGAAGTGCAAGCGCATCGTGAGCGTGGATCTGACGGCCATGCTTGCAGGCACAAAGTACCGCGGCGATTTTGAAGAGCGCGTCAAATGCGTCCTGCAGGAGGTGCAGCGTTCAGGCAGCGTCATCCTCTTCATCGACGAGCTGCACACGATCGTCGGCGCGGGCTCTGCCGAGGGCGCGATCGACGCGGCGAACATCCTCAAGCCCGCGCTCGGGCGCGGTGAGCTGCAGATCATCGGCGCGACGACGCTTGAGGAGTACCGCAAGTATATTGAAAAGGACGCGGCGCTCGAGCGGCGCTTTCAGCCCGTGCGCATCGCAGAGCCAACGCCCGAGCAGAGCCTGCAGATCCTGCGCGGTCTGCGCGCGCGGCTCGAGGCGCACCACCGCCTGAAGATCACGGACGAGGCGCTCGACAAAGCGGTCGCACTCTCGGTGCGCTATATCGGCGACCGCTGGCTGCCGGACAAAGCAATTGACCTCGTCGACGAGGCGGCCTCACGTGTGCGGATGCAGGCGCTGGTGCAGCCCGAGCGGGTGCACACGCTCGAGACGCAGCTCGCCGCCGCAGCGGCGGAGATGGAACGCGCCGTGCGTGCGCAGGACTTTGCGCGTGCGGCCGCCCTGCGGGAGCGTGAACAGAAGCTGCGTGCGGAGCTGCGCATGCAGCGCAGCCGCTGGGAACAGGAAAATTCCGGCCCCGTGCGCGCCGTGACGGGCGAGGACGTGGCCGAGATCGTCTCGCTCTGGACGGGCATCCCGGTCGCGGGCATCACGTCGAGCGAGAGTCAGCAGCTGCTGCAGATGGAGGCGTCGCTGCGCCGCCGCGTCGTCGGGCAGGAGGAGGCGGTGTGCGCGGTCTCGAACGCCATCCGCCGCAGCCGCGTCGGGCTCGGCGATCCGAACCGGCCGATCGGCAGCTTTCTCTTCCTCGGACCGACCGGCGTCGGCAAGACGGAGCTCTGCCGCGCGCTTGCCGAGGCGCTCTTCGGCGATGAGCAGGCGCTCATCCGCGTGGATATGTCGGAATATATGGAGCGGCACAGCGTGTCGCGGCTCATCGGCTCGCCGCCGGGGTATGTCGGACACGAGGAGGGCGGTCAGCTCACGGAAAAGGTGCGGCGTAAGCCCTATGCCGTCGTGCTCTTCGACGAGATCGAAAAGGCGCACGAGGACGTCTTCAATCTCCTGCTGCAGGTGATGGAGGACGGGCAGCTCACGGACTCGCTCGGGCGCAAGGTGAACTTCCGCAACGCGGTCGTGGTCATGACTTCGAACGTCGGGGCGAAGGCCATCACCGACAGCCGCCGCAGTCTCGGCTTTGCACAGCAGACGGGCGCGGATGCGGGGCGCACGGATGCCGAGATCCGCAGCATGGTCATGTCCGATCTGAAAAAGACGTTCCGGCCGGAGTTTCTCAACCGCGTCGATGAGATCATCGTCTTTCACAAGCTTACGCGCGCCGATACCCGCCGGATCGCGCAAAAGCTCCTCGGCACGGTCAACCGGCGCATGGAGCGCGCGGGCGTGGAGCTGCGCGTGCCGGATGCGGCGCTCGATGCGCTCTCGGCGACGGGCTACGACCCCGTGTACGGGGCGCGGCCGCTGCGCCGGGCGATCCAGAGCACGATCGCCGATCAGGCGGCGGGGATGCTGCTCGACGGCTCGCTCCGGCGCGGCGATGTGGTCACGGCGCAGGTGCGGGAAGGAAAAATTGTTTTGACGAAAACGTGCGAACGTGGTATGATAACGCCCTGAATGTAATCTGGACGGAGGCGTACCCCAATATGGCACAGAATATGCAGACGGAAAACAAGGCGGTCTATCTCGACCCGTTTCGTTATAATGAGTTCGAGGGCTTCAATTCCCACAACCACATCGTCGTCACCGAGGTCGGCGACGGCACCAGCGTTGTCGAGGTCAAGCTCGTGCAGGAGAGTCTCAACCCGCTCGGCATGGCGCACGGCGGCACGATCTTTACGCTCTGCGACATTGCGGCCGGCTCGGCGGCGGCCTCGCAGGGCACGGTCGCGGTCACGCTCGACAGCAGCATCAACTACTACCGTCCCGGCCGCGCCGGTCATAGGCTGACCGCTGTTGCGTATGAGCGCAAGCGCGGCAGAAAGACCTCGGTGTTCATGGTCGAGGTGCACGACGACGAGGGCAAGCACATCGCGGACGCGACGTTTACCATGTTCTACACCGGCGCAACGCTGGACGATATGAAGCATTGAGCGGCGTGACGAAGGCGATCGTCGAGCCGCTGCTCCAGTGGAACGACGAGGGACACCGAGACCTGCCCTGGCGGCGCGAACCTGTGCCCTACCGCGTCTGGGTGAGCGAGATCATGCTCCAGCAGACGCGCGTCGAGGCCGTGAAGGGCTACTA
>ERZ835980.3761-NODE-3761-length-11313-cov-2.309913_pt1 | contig 11313 bp, 6 predicted proteins | sample MGYA00519943_ERZ835980 | MGnify/ENA primary metagenome ERZ835980 (study PRJEB31850, sample SAMEA3708791) | human gut metagenome | biome: human gut; feature: human-associated habitat; material: faeces | place: China | collected 2014 ... | reverse complement strand
TCGCCATGATCACTTCCGATATCGAAACGCTTGAAGTTTTCTACGCGCATACAATTTCGCCCATCTGCATTGCCGTGCTTGTATCTACGACGGTGTTCCTGTTTGTAGGATTTGTTTCGAGTTGGTATCTCGCGCTTGTTGCGCTCGTGGGTTTCCTGTTTATCGGTATCGTCGTTCCGCTTATCTCTTCGGGCAGACTCAAAGAAAGCGGCGTGAAATACCGCGCGGAATTTTCTTCGTTTTCCGCATACTTCCTCGACAGCATCAAAGGGATCAAGGATATCGTGCTGAATAATGCGGGAGAAGAAAGAGAAGAAGAAGTGAATCAGCGCTCCGACGTGCTTTTAAAAGAAACAAAAAAGATGAAGCACAACATTACCCGCGCGGGGGCGGCGATCGAACTTACGGTGTCGGCGTTTATTCTTGCGGCGCTTGCCGTGGGAATCGTGCTGGTGAGAAACGATATGCTTTCCTTAGGCAGAATGATTATCGGTATGGTGACGGTGTTCTCTTCGTTCGGCCCCGTGATCGCGGTGGGAGGACTTCCCGGAAATCTTACGCAGACCTTTGCGAGCGGCGACAGAGTGCTGAATCTTCTTGCGGAAAAGCCTGCGGTGGAAGAAGTGAAAAACGGCAAAAATTTCGATTACGAAAATCTTAACGTAGAAGATTTGTCTTTCAGTTACGACGGGCAGACGGAAGTGCTGAACGATGTGAAAATGCATGCGGAAAAAGGCGAAATCATCGGTATCGTGGGCGAAAGCGGCTGCGGCAAATCCACTTTTTTGAAACTTCTGATGAGATTCTGGGAGAGAAGCGGCGGCGAGATCGATTACGACGATATAGATATCGATAAAATCAACACAAATTCGCTACTTAAAAACGTAACTATGGTGTCGCAGACGACGTATTTATTTGAAGAGACGATAGAGGACAATCTTCGTATCGCGAAGCCCGACGCAACGCCGGAAGAAATCGAAAACGCCTGCAAAATGGCTGCCGTACATGATTTCATTATGACTTTGCCCGACGGTTACAAAACGCAGGTGACGGCGCTCGGCGATAATCTTTCCGCGGGCGAAAAGCAACGTATAGGTCTGGCGCGCGCGTTCCTCAGAGGCAGCGAACTGATTCTTCTCGACGAGCCTACAAGCAACGTAGACAGCATTAACGAAGGCATCATATTGAAAGCGTTGAAAGAACAAAAGAACAAAAAGAGCATTATTCTCGTTTCGCACAGAGAATCTACAATGGCGATTGCCGACAGGATTTACAAAGTGAAAGAAGGCAGAATGACGGAGGCTGTGTAATTTAATGGACGAACAAAAGAGAAACAATGATATAGAGGAAGCGGCTTCCGCCCTTATTGAAAATTCGGAATCCGTTTCCGAGGATACGGAAGTGAAAGCTGCAAGCGAACAGGTTGCCGCTACGAAAACCGCCGAGGACGACGGTAAATTCTTCAAAAAATACAAGATAAAAGATATCGTCTTTCTGGCGATTATGACTGCGTGTACGCTTATTACCGGGGCGGTAATGCCGCTTCTCGTAAACGTTCCGCTGTTCGGAATTGTACAGTTAGGTTTAGGGCTTCAGTTTTCTATCTTCCCTGTAATCGGAATGATGAAGGTAAGAAAGCCTGGTGCGCTGTTCTTTCAATCGATATTTATAGCGGTATTCCTCGTGTTTATGTTCCCGCCGATGTCGATGATAGTGCTTTGCGGCTTGGTTACCGAAGGCATTGCAATGCTCATTTTTCACGGCTATAAAAGCGACTGGGCGCTTTATCTGCCGATGACCATTCCGTTTTTGTATTTCTATTACAGATTTTTCTACACCGTGACGGAAGAGGGAAAAACCGGTCTGTCCATTTTCCTTGCCGACTCAAATCCGTGGGTCGTAGCGGGCATTTCGTGCGCAATCGTCGCGTTATGTTTCGTGGGATCGGTTATCGGCATGGTAGTTTCCCGCGAACTTAAAAAAGCCGGAGTTCTGAAAAAATGAGCTTTTGGTCGTTCAAAAAGAAGATATATCCGTTATTGGTTTTTGTAGTAAGCATATTTTTTATCGTTTTCGGGCTGGTTATGGCAAGGAACGAAAATTTTATATGGTTTCTTTTGGGCGCCTACGTATGGCTGTTTATTTTCGGCTGTAAAAAAGGCTGTCTGCACATGATTTGCCCGTTTATAGTAGCGGGCGGAATATTCGGCGTTATCGCGTATTTCGCTTACGGCAGGGATTTTACCGCGGCGCTCGCTATGGTCAACAGATTCGGAGCGGTGTTTCTGGCAATCGCGCTCGGCATGAGTATCGAGCCGATAGACATGACGAGAAATTTATCCACGCTGAAAGCGCCGAGAGGGTTAACGCTCGGCATGCTTATCGCCACTTCGTTTCCGCCCGTGCTGCGTGCCGAAAAACAAAGAGTGCGCGAAGCGATGAAAACTCGCGGCGCGGGAAGCGTGTTTAACCCGAAGACTTTTACAGAGCGTTTCTCGTGCCGTTCGTAATGCGCCTCGTGAACATTTCGGATACGTTGTCGTTGTCGGTCGAAACGCGCGGATTTTCGCTCGAAAAAGTACCGTATACGGTTTATAAAAAAGAAAAAATCTGCATATCCGACATAATCTTTATTTTAGGACTTGCCGCAGGTGCGGTTTGCACGGTGACGTTATGAACGCGATAGAACTGAAAAATGTAAACTTTTCCTACGACGGAAAGGTCAATATACTCGAAAATGTGAATATCGCGCTGTCTTACGGCGAGGTAAATCTCGTTTCGGGTCATTCGGGCGAAGGCAAAAGCACGCTTTTGTATATAATAAGCGGCATTATCCCCAATATCACCGACGGAAAGCTGTCGGGCGAAGTGCTTATAAACGGCGAAGATATTAAAGGTAAACGACTCGGGGAAATATGCCGCAAAGTGGGCGTCGTTCTTCAGAATGCCGACGAGCAGATTATTCAGAAAACGGTAGAGGACGAGATCGCTTTCGGCTGCGAAAACCTGGCGTTTTCCCCTGAAAAAATCAGCAGGCAGATAGATACGGTCTGCCGCCTTATGAACCTCGATAAGTCATTGCAAAGCCGTAAACTTTCGGGCGGGCAGAAGCAAAGACTGATCACTGCTTCTACGCTTGCGATGGGGCAGAAAATCGTGATTCTGGACGAGCCGCTCGCGAATCTCGACACGGCGGGCGCGGAAATGCTGATGTCTACGCTGAAATCGCTTGCGAAAGCGGGCTACTGTATCGTAGTGATCGAACATCGCCTCGACGTGGTGCTTCCGTTCGTGGACAAAGTTTTCCACGTCGGCGACAAAAAAGTAACCGAAATAACCGATAAAGAACATTACCTTAAAGATCAGTCTACCGAAATAGAAGATACCTGTCCGGAATTTAACGGAACGCTACCCGCGTTTTCGCTTTCCGACGTTGCGTTTTCGGTAAAAGACCGCGAAATATTAAAAGGCGTTACCTTCGATATATTGAAAGGCTCGCGCGCGGTGCTGCTTGGCGAAAACGGTTGCGGCAAAACTACGTTGCTTCGACTTATTTCCCGTCTTGAAAAGCCTACTCGCGGCGTGATTTTGCAGAATATAGACGACAAATTCGGGCAGAAGAGCAAGCAGAGCAAAAAATGGTATAAAAAAGTGGGCGTGGTGTATCAGAACCCCGACTATCAGTTGTTTATGCCGACGGTGGAAAAAGAGATTAAATTCGGCGCAAAATCGGATGAGTACGCCGACGAAATAGCCGAAAAATTCGGAGTAAAGCACTTATATGCCCGTCATCCGCAATCGCTTTCCGAAGGGCAGAAACGCAGGGTTTCCATTGCCGCCGTCGTTGCCACCGCGCCCGAAGTGCTGATTCTGGACGAACCGACGGTGGGGCAAGATTATAAAGGTTTGTGCGAAATGACGGAAATACTCAATCGGATTCATGAAGAAACGAAAAATACCATGATCACCGTTACGCACGATAAACGTTGCGCCGCCGCGTTATGCGACAGGACCGTGTGGATAAAAGACGGAAAAGTCCGTAAAACGGGAGGCAAAGAACTTGCGGAGGAGTTTTTCAAAGATCCGACGGGCAACGCAAAAAATTAGCCTCGGATAACTTTTGAAAAGTCCGTATCGATTTCTTGACATCGATTGCGGATTGTGCTATAATCTTCTGCGTAAAAAATCGAAAGAACAGTAGGGCAAACGGCATATGCCGTTTGTAGCATTTTTCGGAATGCTACAAAAAAACAGATTATCAGAAAACAACCGGTCGGGAGGCCGGTTATTAAAAGGTAATCAGTTAGCGTTTGCTAACTACTGTAATTTTATGACACGTGGTTAGCGGAAACTAACTATTAAAAACATTGTGGCAAGGAGATTCAAATTGCTGTTACGACTGAAAAACATAGGAAAAATATACGACAGCAACGATATTCTTACGATCGGTATCAGAGGCGTTAATCTCGATTTCGATTATAACGAGTTCGTGACGATAGAGGGGGAGAGCGGAAGCGGTAAGTCCACTCTTTTAAACGTTATCGCGGCGAACGACAGTTATGAAGAGGGCGAGTTGTACTTCAACGGCGCGGAAACTTCGCACTATTCGGAAACGGATTGGGAAAAGTACCGCGAGAAGAATATCGCGATGATTTTCCAGGATTTCAATATCATCGAAAACCTCACCGTACTCGAAAACGTGGAACTTGCGTTGTTACGCGTAGAAGATAAAATCGAGCGGCGGAAAACGGCGGAAGATCTGATAGCGAAAGTGGGGCTTACGGCGCAGAAGAATCGCAAAGGCAGCAAACTTTCGGGCGGCGAAAAACAGCGTACCGTAATTGCGAGAGCGCTGGCGAAAGACAGCCCCGTTATCCTTGCGGACGAGCCTACGGGAAATCTCGACGTCAAGGCGAGCAAGGAAGTGGCTGCTCTTTTAAAGGCTGTATCCAAAGATAAACTGGTGATCGTGGTGACGCACAATCCCGAATTTTTCGTGAAATACGCCACAAGAAGAGTTACGATTTTCGACGGATCGGTGAAAGAAGATCAGGTAATCAGAAAGCCTCTGCCGAAAACAAGCGCGGATAAAGAAGAAATAAAAGCGGGAAAGTGGCAGAATTTCAAAAATACGATGCACATCGGCACGCTGAATTATAAAAGTCGGCCGAAGTTTACGGCGATGATGAGTTTTGCGCTGTTTGTGTGCGCCATAACGCTGTTCCTCGTGATTTCCGTGTTCGGTAATTCGCTGATCCGCCCTACGAAGGTGCCGCTCGACGGTACGGGCGTAACGGGAAAGGTGATTCTTTCCAATCGTTCCAATTCGATTACGCAATCCGATCTGGACGAGGTGGCGGGGCAGACAAAAGCGGGGTATTTTTTGCTCGACAGAAACCTTTCCGAATTTTCCGTAGATATTCCTAAGCGCGGGGGATTAAGCAGTTCGTATACGCTCACCTGCCTTTACGATCCGTATAAATATTGCCCCGAAGCGGGCAACGCCGTGCTGATTATGTCCAAATCCGAGGACGGCGACGCGGGAACGATTAAAAACATGATCGTAAATGCCGAAATAGGCATTAAAAATATCACGCTGAAAACCACGGTGGATTTAACAGAACCGAAACTGTATTTGGGGTACGACGATTTGAACGCCTACGGCAGGAAAATGCAGGCGGTGAATTCCGTGATGAAACTCGGCAATAACGAAACGACGGTGTTTACGTTCAGAGCGGGCGAAGAACTGGCGGCGGGCGAAATCAATCTCGTCAATTCAAATTTCTACGCGGCGGACGGTAAACAGGTGGTGTTCAACGCGAAAACCGATAAATCTTACGTAGTGGTCAGTTCCGATAAAAAGAAAGAGGACGTCAGCGGACTGATCGTTGAGATGAACGCGGAAGATTATGCGGCTATGTTCGCGGGGGAAGAAACGTCGGTGCAGAGCGCGCTGTATTACGCGAGCGACGGCGACGCGAAAGCAGCCGTTAAAAATCTGCCGGGCGGATATATGGGAATGCTTTCCGATTCAGACGTGTACGTGCAGAACGCAGGCGACGTATTTACGAACAATATATTGTGGTATCTTGCTCTGATTGCCGCAAGTTTGTTGTTCGCAATGCTGATTTTCGTAATCTTTATGCGTTCCGTAAAAATCTTTCAGGCGGATTTCGCCGTGTACAGAACGCTCGGAATTTCAAGAAAAATTTCTTCGCGGTCGTTGTACGTGCAGATGGCGCTCATATTTCTGCCTACGCTTGTCCTTCTGCCCGCTGTCAGCCTGATTGCCACGCTTATGCCGTTCAGTTCGTTGCCGTTTATTTCTGCGGGAAATTATTTCTTTGTGGAATTCATGCTGCTGCTTATCGTGGAATGTGTGGCGTTCGGCTTCAACAGAAACATCAACGGACAATCTATCCGTAAATCTTTAAGAAGGGGGTCTAAATAATGATTCGCGTGGAAAATATCAAAAAGACGTTCAACCCCCATTCTTCGGCGAGAAATCAGGTGCTGAAAGGCGTTTCGTTCGATTTGCCCGATAAAGGGCTGGTGGCGATATTCGGGAAATCGGGCAGCGGCAAAACAACGCTTCTCAATATTTTGGGCGGGCTGGAAAAAGCCGACAGCGGTAAAATCACCATAGACGGCGAAGCGATGAGCGGAAACGTGGATCGTATCCGCAACCAGAAGATAGGCTTTATCTTCCAGAATTATTATCTCGAACGCGGCTATACGATCGCCGAAATCATGCGCAACGCGATGCTGCTTGCGGGCTTTAAAGACGAACAGGAAATCGAACGCCGCAGCGAAGAAGTGCTGCAACTTGTGGATATGGAGCGCTTCAAAAACAAGCAGGGCGACGCGCTTTCGGGCGGACAGAAGCAAAGAGTCGCAATCGCCCGCGCGCTGATCAAAGGCGCCGACGTGATTCTTGCGGACGAACCCACGGGAAATCTCGACGCGCAGAATACCTATAAAGTAATGGATATTCTGAAAGAAATATCCAAAACAAAACTCGTTGTTCTGGTGACGCACGAAGTGACGCTGATCAAAAAATACGCCGACAGCCATATCAAACTGGTGGACGGACAACTTGTGGACGACGCGGAAATCGACGAGGCGGAACTTGCCGAAATCACCTACGGAAACGTGAAAGCAGAGCCCGTAAACGCCGCGGATCTTACCGATTTTCATAAGAGTACGGCAAAGAAAAACGGCAAACTGTTTACATTGAAAAACGTTCTTCGTTCGCTGCGCGCGGATAAAGATAAATCGGGCTCGGGCGGAAACATATTCAAGCAGATTTTCATATTCGCGATGTCGGTAGCCGTTTGTTTCTTCTCGTTTTTCGCGTTCGAGGCGTTATCGGTAAAAGCGGATAACAAACCGCTCGACGATAACAGCGTGTACGTGAGCATGAATAACTATCCCGAGGTGAGAAAACTCAATCCGTCGCTCTACGAAACGATCGACTTTTTCGAGATGGATTACGCGGAGGGGAGTTTTTCTTACAACAATCTGCAATCTCTTTCGGGAATCACCGCAAGTTATGCGCCGAAAGCGCTGAAAAAAGATGATACCGCGGAGAGTATGAAACTGGAATTCGGCGAAATGCCGGGAAGCAAACAGGTGCTGATTACCCGCGCGCTTGCCGAAACGCTGAAAAACAAACTGCGTATTGAGGAACTGGAAAACGACAGATCGCTTTCGCTGATTCTCTTTGAAAAGGATTATGCGGTGAGCGGAATCGCGGAGGGGGAAAACCCTTACGTGTATTTCAACCGCGCAGACTATGTAAACTTTTTAAGCGTATATCAGGAAATTCGTTTTACGGATAACACGAATCTTTTCTTCAAATCGGATTTCATCGATTCGGAAACGTATAAAACGATTAACAGTTATTCCGCGGAAATATGCGTGTATACGGGCGAAACGCTGGATTTAAACGACAATCAGTGTGTTGTGGAAATCAATCGTAACGCCGTTTACAAAATGATGAGCGACACGGCGCAGGCCGATTACCGCATGGAAATCGCGAACGCCACGTTGCTGAAATCCCCCGAATTTATTTCGCTTACCGATAGTTACCCGATGTATATCCGTAAATTTCAACTTACGCGTACGGTGATGACGACGGATATCCGCATTTACGTGACGGAATCCGCGCTCGATAATATTTTCGTGTACATATCGCCCAATCTCGACGCGCTGGGCAGCGGATCGAATTATTATTTCGATATTTCCACGGGCGGCGGGAATCAACTTTCTTCTCTGGAACAGCGCCTTACCGACAGAGGCGTGGTGAAAGCGGATCTTTCCGCTTTGCAACAGGCGGAAAACAAAGAAGAACTGGATACCGCGCTGAAAAGCCTGTACGTGTTTATCGCCGTGGCCGTGCTGATGTATCTAATCTATTTCTTTATCGAAAAATCGGGCAGCGTTAAAAACAGTAAAGAATACGGCGTTTACCGCGCGATCGGCGTAAACAAGGGCAATCTTCTGTTTAAAGAAACGATGGCGGCGGTGTTCGGAAACCTCGCGACGTATCTGATAGGTTTTGTGATCGTAACGGCGTTGTTCTGCGCGAGATATGCGGTGATGAACGTGGCGTTCGGTGCGTTTATCGGGCTTGCGGCGGCGGCGTTCGCGGCGAGCGCGCTGATCATGGTGGGCATTTCGTTGATCCCGTATCTGTTCGTACTTACGCAGAGCCCTTCGGAGATTCTTTCTCGCTATGATATTTAACGATAATTATCCGGGAAACCGGTGATTATACAATAAAAATTTTTTACAAGGAGCAAAATTATGACAGCAGTAAGAAAGAAGTTGGTTGCCATACTTCTTTGTATGGTGACGTTACTTGCAGGAATCGCTCTGCTTACGTCGTGTGGAAAAAACGACAAAGCGGACGATCTCAAAGTTACTTTCATGGTGGAAGACGACGAATCTTCCGAATGGAAGCAGACCGCGGAGTATACCGCAGAAAACGGAGAGATGGAACTTCCCACGGTTTCCAGGCGGTATTACACCTTTGCGAACTGGTATGAAAACAAAGAATTTTCTGGCGCGCCCTTCACGGGCAAAAACGTTACGAAGAGCCTCACCGTTTACGCGCGGTTTATTCCCGTGGAAGTGAACGTGCACATCAACGGCGTAGATCAGGGCACGCAGAATCTCATCGACGTGGTGAAAGGAACGTACAATCCGGGCGAAGGACTGGAATTCGACGGCTGGTACACCAACGCGAATTACACCACGAAATGGGATAACAAAGCGGAAACCAACGATCTTTATGCAAAGAGCGTTGCGCGCATTACGTTCAACGACGGCTATCAGGACGTATACACCACTACGGTGAACCCGGGCGCGGTGTATGAAAGCCCCGTTACGCACGAAGCGAAAACGGAAGACGGCGCCGCTTCCACCGTGGAAAAGGCGTTGATTTGGAAAAACTATATGTCCGCATACGATATTTCTTACGTAAACGCGGACGGAACCGCTTTCGATTTCGGCGCGCCGATCGAAAAGAGCACCGTTATCACAGTGAAATGGCGTTCGCCTTTCCTCAAATATGAATTGAACGAACTGACGGGAAATCTTTGCGTTACCATGTACGGCAACGACGCGCTTTACGACGATACCGAAAACGTTGCCAAAGCGGGCGACGTTCCCGTGATGTCCGTGCTCGGGAAAATCACGTTCGATAAAGACGGCGACGGCGTGGCTGAAACCTATACGGTGGAAGCGGTGCGCCTCGAGAGCGAGATTTTAAACAGCGCGGCGATCAAAAAGATGATTATCGGCGAGGGGATCGTATCCGTACAGAGCCTCATTGCCACTTCGGCTTCTTCCGTGGAAGAAATCGCGCTTCCTTCTTCTTTGAAAGTGATTCAGAATTGCTTTAACAATCTCAACAAATTGAAGAGCGTTACGATTCCCGAAGGCGTGGAAGTGATTATCGGATCTTTCTGGGCGAATACCTACGCATCCCACAACGGCTACGGGCAATACAACAAAGGCGAAGAATATCCTTTCGACATCGCTATCCCGGACAGCGTAAAAAATCTTTCCATGGTGCCGAACAATCTTACGTTCAGCCACAGCAAGGCAAACGCCGGAGCGGGCGATTTCTACAAAGAAGGCAACTATATTTATAAAATAGACGATAAAGACGGACATCGCGGCGATCTGATTCTTGTGTCCGACGTAACGAACGATTCTTCGATCGTTGTTCCCGAAGGCGTGAACGGGATTCAGGCGGGTACGTATTTCAATCGCTCGCTTGAATATCTCACCCTGCCTTCCACGTTCTCTTATATAAACTACAACGAAGATATTTCCTCGTATCCTGCGGCGGCGTTCCAGTATTCGAGCAAATCTTTCCTGTTCAACGCGCAGTATGCCAACGATTTAAAGGGAAATATCGCGCCTACGGGCTATGCGATTTTCAGCGGTATGGAAAGCATCACGCTTCTCAATTTCAGACAGGCGGAATATCCCGAATCTCTTCCTTATTCGGCATTCATCGGAGACCCCACTGGTTGGGCTATCCTTTCCGAAACTATGTACGAATTCTGCGATGCGACCAGCATTAAAGATAAAGTGGTGTATTCCGGGGATAGCGCGACGCCCGTCGTCACCGTGAATTACGAAAATACGCTTACGGGCGAAACCTATCAGGCGACGATCGGTAAAACAAAAGGACAAAATCTCACGGCGGAAGAACTTCTTACCGCGATCGACAAAAAACACGACACCGCGCTGAAAAACGCTTATGAGGAAAAGAAACTTACGCTTGTTTCCGTGAAAAACTTCGGGCGGGATTACGATCTTTCGGCTACCCTCGAAACAAACGTATATCTCGACGTAGCCTTCAATTATTCCGTAGACTGCGGATACGTCGCAACGGATAACGGCGACGGCACGGCTACGATCACGGGCTACGACGCGGAAACCGCTTATGTGGCGGGCGACGGATTGAAAATAGTGGTGATTCCCGAAAACGTAACCGTAAACGGAAAGAGCCTTAAAGCCACGAAAATCGCCGCGAACGCGTTTGCGAATCGGGCGGATCTCGGCTACGTATTGCTTTCCTCCGCGATGAAAGAAATCGGCGAAAAGGCGTTCTACAACTGTGCGGTTCTGAAAGTGGCGGATCTTTCCGCCTGCAAATTGGAAAAGATCGGCGCGAGCGCGTTTGAAGGGACCGCCGTTTCCACCGTTACTCTTGCGCTTTCCGAATTGAAAGAAGTGGGAGCGTACGCTTTCAAAACGCAGACGATGATGTATTTCACCGTTGCGGCGGGCGAA
>ERZ835980.3759-NODE-3759-length-11315-cov-2.553730_pt1 | contig 11315 bp, 5 predicted proteins | sample MGYA00519943_ERZ835980 | MGnify/ENA primary metagenome ERZ835980 (study PRJEB31850, sample SAMEA3708791) | human gut metagenome | biome: human gut; feature: human-associated habitat; material: faeces | place: China | collected 2014 ... | reverse complement strand
TGAGCAAGGAGGAGATGGAGGAGAACCTGGGCACCATCGCCAAGTCCGGCTCCCTCGATTTCAAGACCGAGAACCAGAGCGATAACATCGACATCATCGGTCAGTTCGGCGTGGGCTTCTACTCTGCCTTTATGGTGGCCCAGAAAGTCACCGTCATTTCCCGTGCCCAGGGCGCTGACACCGCCTGGAAGTGGGAGTCCAAGGGCGTGGAAGGCTACACCATCACCGAGGCCGACAAGGACGATGTCGGCACCGAGATCATCCTGGTGCTGAAAGACGATACCGACTCCGAGAATTACAGCGAGTATCTGGACGATTACACCATCGCCAACCTTGTCAAGAAATACAGCGATTACATCCGCTTCCCCATCACGATGTATCGTGAGAAATCCCGCCAGAAGCCGAAGCCGGAAGACGCCGGCGACGACTACAAGCCCGAGTACGAGGACTACCAGGAGCTCGAGACCATCAACTCCATGACGCCGATTTGGAAAAAGCGCAGCTCCGACGTTGAGCAGAAGGATTACAACGAGTTCTACAAGTCCACGTTCCACGACTTTGACGATCCCGCGCGCACTATCAGCTTCCATGCCGAGGGTACGCTTGAGTACGATGCGCTGCTGTTTGTGCCGGGTCGCGCCCCGTTCGATCTGTACAGCAAGGACTACGAGAAGGGCCTGGCGCTCTACAGCTCCAACGTGCTGATTATGGAGAAGTGCGACGACCTGCTGCCCGACTACTACAACTTTGTCCGCGGCGTCGTGGATTCTGCCGACGTGTCGCTCAACATCTCGCGTGAGACGCTGCAGCAGAACCGTCAGCTCAAGGCCATTGCCAAGCGTGTCGAGAAGAAGATCACTGCCGATCTTGAGGACATGCGCGACAACGACCGCGAGGCCTACGAGAAGTTCTTTGAGAACTTTGGCCGCGGTCTTAAGTACGGCATCTACTCGAGCTATGGCATGAAGGCCGATGAGCTCGCCGACCTGCTACTGTTCTGGTCTGCCAAGGAGCAGAAGATGATTACCCTGGCCGAGTATGCCAAGGGCATGCCCGAGGATCAGAAGGCCATCTACTACGCCGCCGGCGACTCGCGTGAGCGCTTGGCCAAGATGCCCGTGGTAAAGGGCGTGCTCGAGCGCGGCTATGACGTGCTGTTGCTGACGCAGGATGTGGATGAGTTCACGTTCCAGGCTATGCGTGAGTACGTTGCCGCCGATATGCCTAAGATCTACGAGGACGACGCCGCCCGCGAGGCTGCCGAGAAGGCCGTTGCCGACGGTGCCGAGCCCGAGGTCGAGGATCGTCACCTGGAGCTCAAGAACGTCGCGACTGGCGATCTTGATCTGGCGACCGAGGACGAGAAGAAGGAGGCCGAGGACGCCACCAAGGAAAACGAGGACCTCTTTAGCGCTATGAAGGAGGCGCTCGGTGACAAGGTCGAGAAAGTTGCCGTCTCCGCGCGCCTGACCGATGCCCCCGCTTGCATCACCACCGAGGGTCCGCTTTCGCTCGAGATGGAGAAGGTGCTCCAGAAGGGACCCGAGGGCGCGCCCGACGGCATGCCCAAGAGCCAGCGCGTGCTCGAGCTCAACGCCAAGCACCCGGTCTTTGACAAGCTTGTCGCTGCCCAGAAGGCAGGTGACGCCGACAAGATCAAGCAGTACTCCGGCCTGCTCTACGATCAGGCCCTGCTGGTCGAGGGCATCCTCCCGGAGGACCCCGTTGCCTTCGCGGCGGCCATTTGCGAACTAATGTAACTACTCGACGCTGCAAACGCCCCTAAGCGGCAATTTGACGTTCAATCGTCGGTCGCGTACCAAAGTACGCTTCCCTCCTCTTTCACGTCACCTTGCTCGCTTAGGGGCGTTTTCGCTGACTTATGCTCAACCTGCGACGCTTTCGTGGCCCTAAGTAGTCGTTGGGGACGTCCCCAATGACTAGTTGGGTTGCTAATTTGTGCGCGTTGTGGTTTTGTGACCTGCTGAAATTAAAGATACTGTACAACTGTACGTTAACTCATCTTCGTAGTATATTGCTACCCGCAAAACTCAACACCATTGTGCTTTGAGACGTTAAAGCGCCTACTACAATGGTTGTCGATAGTACGATTCGATTCAACGACAGGATGGATGGTCTAAGCGTGAGTCTCGGCAGCAAACTATCCAACGCAAAGGTATCCTTTGCGATCTTTAAGCGTGACATCAAGCGATTGCTCGTGAACCCCGTCGCCTTGGTGGTTACCCTCGGCGTGTGTGTTATTCCCTCGCTGTATGCCTGGTACAACATCGTGGCAAACTGGGATCCGTACGGAAACACCCAGGGCATCAAGATTGCTATCGCCAACAACGACCAGGGAACCCAAAACGACCTGGTGGGCGAGCTCAATGCGGGCGACAAGGTCGTCGATCAGCTCAAGGAAAACGATCGGCTGGGCTGGACCTTCGTCGACTCGGCTGCCGATGCCAAAGAGGGCGTCGAGAGCGGGGAATACTACGCGGCGATTGTAATCCCCAAGAACTTCTCCGACAATCTCGTCTCGATGCTCGATGGCAATTACCATCAGCCTAAGCTGACCTATTACGTCAACGAGAAAAAGAGCGCCATTGCGCCCAAGGTTACCGATACCGGTGCCAACACCATCGAGGAGCAGATCAACTCGGAGTTTGTCTCCACGGTGGGCGAGACCGTAGCGGGCATCGCCAAGGATGCCGGCATCGATTTAAAGGACAAGGCAACCCAGACTCAGGACTCGCTGACAAGTTCGGTGTCCGAGGCATCCGACACCTTGGGTGAGGTGCGCGATTCGATTGGCGATATGAATGCCGCCATCGATAAGACGAGTGGCGCTATCGCCTCGGCTGATGCGGCGCTTGCCGGCTTGCAAGGTCAGGCACCGTCGCTGACGCAGGCAATCTCCCAGGGCAACGACCTGCTGGGCGAGGCTCGCGCCACGGCGGGCAACTCTATCACCTCGCTCTCCAAGGCACTCTCGGAAGGTAGCCTTGCACTCACCAAGACGTCAGCCTCCGCGAACGCTGCGATTGGCAAGCTAACGGGTACGGTCACATCTACGACCACCCGCATCGACAACTCGCTCGAGTCTCTCCAGGCGACGATCGATCACAATAAGGCCGTTATCGGGCACTTGGAGATTCTCGTTAATGACACGTCGACAGGTTCCGAGGAAATTGACGCGCGCATTGTATCGACCATCGATTCGCTTCGCGAGCAAAACCAGAAGCTGCAGAGCATCAAGGATGGCCTTTCTGCACAATCGAGCGCCATGGCAAACGACGCTACGGCAATCTCGAACGCGAGCAACGCACTCAACGCGGCAATTCAGACCGGTACGGCTAGCCTCGGTCAGGCTCAGACCGATCTGGGTCAGAACGCACTTCCGAAGGCTTCGAGCGCGCTTGACTCCTTTGCCGCCGTTTCGGGCGATTTGACCGGCATTGTGTCGGGTATGACCCCCACGATAGCGAGCGCGCGCGGCACGCTGGCGCAGCTCGACGCCACGCTCAAGCAGGCAAAGACCACGCTGTCCCAAACCGACGCCTCCCTTGCCAAGGTTCAGGACAAGCTCGCGACCGCCGCCAATGACATTGCGGCGCTGCAGACCTCTGAGTCTATGGGCGAGTTAGCCGACCTCATGGACGTCGACGTCAATGACGTGGCAGATTTCATGGCATCTCCGGTTGAGCTGACGTCCAAGTCAATCTATCCGGTCAAGAGCTTTGGCTCGGGCATCGCGCCCTTCTACACCAATCTGGCGCTGTGGGTAGGCGGCTATGTGCTCATCGCTATCTATAAACTCGAGGTCGACCGCGAGGGCATCGGTAGCTTTACGGCGCGTCAGGGCTACTTTGGCCGCTGGCTGCTGCTGGTGATCCTGGGCGCGTTCCAGGCCATTATCGTTACGGTGGGCGACCTGGTCATTGGCGTTCAGTGCGTCAATCCGCTGCTCTTTGTACTGGGCGGCATCGCTATTTCGTTCACCTACGTCAACATCATCTATGCGCTGTCCACCACGTTTAAGCATATCGGTAAAGCCATTGGCGTCATCCTCGTCATTGTGCAGATCCCCGGCTCGTCGGGCATGTATCCCATCGAGATGATGCCCGGCTTCTTCCAATGGCTGCATCCGCTGCTGCCCTTCACCTATGGCATCAACCTGCTGCGCGAGACCGTCGGTGGCATGTATTCGTTCAACTACCTGTTCAACCTGTGCATCCTGGGCGTGTTCCTTGCCATCGCACTCTTTATTGGCTTGCAGCTGCGTCCGCTGCTGCTCAACCTCAACCTGCTCTTTGACAAGCAGCTTTCCACGACGGGCCTCATGATCTGCGAGTCCAACGACCTGCCGCGCCAGCGCTATTCGCTGCGCACGGCCATGCGCGTCATGCTCGATTCGGATTCGTACCGTCGCGAGCTGCTCGATCATGCCGTGGCGTTTGAGCATCGCTACCCGTACTACATCAAGGGCGGTTTTGCCGCCGTGGTAGGCGTGCAGGTTCTGCTCTTTGTGCTTTCGACGGTGCTCGATATCGACAATAACGGCAAGATCATCCTGCTCGTTATCTGGATTATTTCGGTTATCGCCATCTGCGGCTGGCTCATCAACATCGAATACATCCGTGCGAGCCTCAATACCCAGATGCGTATCTCGGCGCTTTCGGACGAGGACCTTCGCCGCGAGATGCGCGAGCACACGGCTGCCATCCCTGCCGCCCGTCGCATGTTTGGTCTCAACGCCAGCGAGCGTGGCGCCAAGGGAGGCGAACAGCCTACGAGCCGTCTGTCGCATATCGGTGCGCATCGTAAGGCTCAAGATGCCGACGGCGCTGACAACGTAAACGGAAACGACGGGGACACCACCTCGCTTGGCAAGCACTCTAAAGGAGGTGAGGCATAAATGAAAAACATCCTGCACCTGTTTAAGCGCGATGTCCAAAACGTGTCTCGCTCCGTGATCGGCATGGTCGTCGTGATGGGCCTGATCATCGTGCCATGTCTCTATGCATGGTTTAACATCGCCGGAAGCTGGGATCCCTACGGCAATACCGGCAACCTTAAGATTGCAGTGGTCAACACCGATGAGGGTTACGAGAGCGATCTGATTCCCGTCGAGGTCAACGTGGGCGAAAACGTAACCGCCACCCTGCGCGGCAACGAGAACTTCGACTGGGTCGTCCTCAACGACCGTGATAAGGCGATTGAGGGCGTTAAGTCGGGCGCGTACTACGCTGCCGTCGTTATCCCTAAAACGTTTAGCGCCGACATGATGACGCTTTTCTCGACCAACGTGAAGCACGCCGACATCGAGTTCTACGAAAACCAGAAGGCTAACGCCATCGCCCAGATCGTGACCGAAAAGGGTTCGAGCGCCGTCCAGAGTCAGGTCAACGAGACCTTTACCAAGACCATCACGACCATCGGCCTTAAGACCGTGTCCAGCCTGCTCGACTATATGAGTACCGACCAGGTGAGCAGCTTTATCGCCAATCTGTCCTCGACGCTGGGCGATTCGGTCGAGGACCTGCAGGACGTTCAGGCGAGTGCGACGTCGCTCGCGGGCATTTTGAGCTCCACGTCCGATTCACTGACATCGGCGGGCGGCATGCTCAAGCAGACGGGCACCGTTGATGAGTCGACGAAGCAGCTGATGGAGCACGCCAAGAGTGGCATCAATGATTCCAAGGAAGCGCTCAAGGCCGCCAACGATGCCGTTGACGCGGCGATTGACGGAAGCGCGGGCTCGTTCGACAACGTGTCCGCCGAGCTTGCGAAGGCATTCGATGCCGCGAATCAGCATGTTTACCTTACGGTGTCTCAGCTCAACGAAGCCGCAGCGGCGCTCAATACGCGTGCTGACGATATCGATGCGATGACCGATCAGCTCCGTAACCTTGCCGACCAGGTGAGTGATGACAAGCTCAAAGACGGTCTCGAGTCCGCTGCGACGTCGCTGGGCAGAATTGCCGTGGAGTACCGCAACAATGCGAAGGACCTGACGGCGACCGCAAAGTCCCTTTCGGACGGCATGGCGGAGGTCAACAACTCGCGTGCCGAGGTCGACCAGGCCATCGCCGATGCCAAGGCGGGTATCTCGGGAGCCAAGTCCGACTACGATTCCACGTTCTCGGTTAAGGCCAAGGAGCTCAAGAAGACCATTTCGGGCGTTCTGGATTCCCTGAACGGTATCTCGGGTGACTTGGATAGCGCCGTGAGCGGTCTGACCGACGCCTCTGGCTCGCTCGCAAAGGGCCTCTCCAAGGCTGCGACGCTGGTCAACAAGGCTTCCGATCAGCTGGGTGAGGCATCGGACAAGATCAGCGCCTTTAAGGACGAGCTCGATGGCGCCCTGATGTCGGGTGACCTGGCCATGATTAAGACAATGATTGGCAACGACCCCGAGGGCCTCGCCGTGTCGCTTTCCGGCCCCGTCGCGCTCGACCGCAAGCCGGTCTATCCGATCCGCAATTACGGTTCGGCCATGGCGCCGTTCTATACGATCCTGTCGCTGTGGGTCGGCTCGATCGTGCTGGCGGCCATGATGAAGGTCTCGGTTGACGATGAGCTCATCAACGAGCTGATCCCCGTGCGCCTGCACGAGATCTACCTGGGCCGCTACCTGTTCTTTGGAGGTCTGGCCCTGCTGCAGGCGACACTCGTGTGCGCGGGCGACATCCTGTTCTTTGGCATTCAGTGCGACAACCCGCTGCAGTTTGTGCTGGCGGGCTGGGTCGCGAGTCTCGTGTTCTCCAATATCGTCTACACGCTTACGGTTTCGTTTGGCGATATCGGCAAGGCGCTCGCCGTCGTGCTGTTGGTTATGCAGGTCGGCGGTTCGGGCGGTACGTTCCCCATCGAGATGACCGGCCCTGTGTTCCAGGCGATCTATCCGTTCCTGCCGTTCACCCACGGCATCAACGCCATGCATGCCGCCATGGCTGGCGCCTACCATATGGAGTACTGGATTGAGCTAGGCATTCTGGCGAGCTATCTGATTCCGTCGCTGGCACTGGGCGTCGTCTTCCGCCGCCCGGTCATCAAAGCCAACGACTGGATTATCGAAAAGCTGGAGTCGACCAAATTGATTTAATACAGCAACGTAAACGCCGTCGGAACATCGAGATCTTCCAGTTTGATACTTTATTATGCTGGATTGCGATGCAACACCGGTTGTTGCTACAGTAGCGGGGCGTGCCGGGGGTCCGGTGCGCCCTGTTTTTATTTGACCATGAGGCGGCACGCGGCCATGCACGTGCGGACACCACGCCCAGACTGAGCGCGAGGATGCCCTATGGCTCAGAATGCCGTTGATGAAATCGAAAACATGCCCGATAGCCCTGTAGCGCGCGAAGACCTGGGTGCCGGCGGCACCTCCCGCGGCGCCGGCGCGCGTTCTCCGTTCTTCTGGAAGGTCTTGCTGCTTTCGGTGGCGGTCATCTGGGGCTATTCCTTTACCACCATGAAAGATGCGCTCGATACCATTCCGGTGTTCGAGCTGGTCTACGTTCGCTTTCTCCCGGCATCACTGGTTATGTTTGCTATTTTCCATAAGCGCATCATCGCTCATTTCAATGCCCGCAACCTGATCGTCGGGCTGGGCATGGGTGCGCTCATGTGGGGAGCATACGGACTGCAAACGATTGGCCTGGCACAGACCACGGCAGGCAAGAGTGCATTTTTGACGGGCACGTACTGTATCCTTGTGCCGTTTGCCAGCTATGTCCTGAGCGGCGAAAAGCTCACCCGCTATAACCTGGGTGCGGCACTGCTGTGCCTGGCGGGCATTGGCCTGGTGGCACTCGATAGCGTCGAGTTCAATGCTGGAGATGTCATCACGCTGGGCGGCGCGGTCTTCTTTGCTATCCAGATGGCAGTGACCGGCAAGTATGGCCGCAAGATGGACATCAACGTCATCACGTTTTGGATGTTTGTGGGCAATGGCGTTTTGAGCTTAATCACGTCGCTGCTATTCGAGACTCAGGCGCCTCTGTCCGTGTGGACGCCGAGCTTTGTCGGCGTGGCGGCCTTTCTCTCGGTGGGCTGTACGTGCGTGGCACTGCTCGTCCAAAACGTTGGATTGGCGCACGTCCCGGCCTCGACGGGCTCGCTGCTCCTTTCGATGGAGTCCCCCTCGGGCGTGCTGTTCTCGGTGCTGCTGATGGGGGAGGCGCTCACCTCGCGCCTGCTTGCCGGCTTTGCGCTCATCTTTTTGTCGATTATCTTGAGCGAGACGCATTTCGATTTCTTGCGCCGAAAATCTCGCCCGCAATTGTAAACAACTTGTTGCGCCGCCCTCCTGGGGCGGCGTTTTTTATGCCTCGCCTTTAAAGTTGTACCTTGCACTTTACGCTATCAAAGTGCTTGCTGCAAAAACGATACTGGAGGGCATCTATGGCACCAGCTTTGTCCGATCTTCAACCGCAATCAGCGCCCAAGGCCACCGCAGCGGCGCAGGCCGCTATCGGTGACGGTCTCGTTGCAGAAGCTCAGGCTTTTGCAGACGAGCTCGCTGCGTGGCGACACGATCTCCACCAGATGCCCGAGCTGGGTAATAGCCTCCCACAGACCTCTGCGTATATTCAAGCGCGCCTGACCGAGATGGAAATCCCATTTGCCACGCTCGTCGATGGTTCCTGTGTCGTGGGCCTTGTCGGCGCCGGTGCCGCCGCGGCCCAGGGCAATGGCGTCTGCACGGACGAACAGGCCGGTACGGTCATCATGCTCCGTGGCGACATGGATGCCCTGCCCGTTGCCGAAGAGTCAGGTGAGCCTTTCGCCTCTACGAACGGCTGCATGCACGCATGTGGACACGATATGCACGCGACGGCGTTGCTTGGAGCGGCGCGCCTGCTCAAGGCCCGCGAGTCTGCGCTTGTCGACGCCAACGCCACGGTTAAGTTGCTGTTCCAGCCGGGCGAGGAAACCTTTGAGGGTGCCCGCGCCGCCATCGCCGATGGTCTGCTGCAGAACCCGCGCCCTCAGGTCGCCTTTGCCATGCATGTCAATAGCCAGTCGCCGCTTGGCCTGGTGCTCTACGGCAGCCCGGCGCTCTCGGGCGTGTACGGTTTTCGCATCACGCTTCAGGGCAAGGGCGGCCATGGCTCGAGCCCCGAGATCTGCATCGACCCCATCACGGCCGGCGTCCATGTGCATCTGGCGCTTCAGGAGCTCATCTCCCGCGAGGTGCCGGCGGCCAAGGAGGTCGCGCTTACCGTTGGCAAGTTCGCCGGCGGTCAGGCCGCAAATGTCATCCCCGACACTTGTGTGCTCGAGGGAACGCTGCGTGGCTTCGACGTCGAGCTCATGGAGCGCCTCAAGACCCGCATCGCGGAGGTCGTCAAAGGCGTTGCCACGACCTATCGTACGCCGGCGACTATCGAGACACTCTCGGATGTTCCCCCGCTCGTACTCGACGACGGCATGACGCAGGCGTCGCTTGGCTACGTGGGCGCGGTGCTGCCCAAGTCCGCCTTCCTGCCGCTGTTCCACGCCATGGCGAGCGAGGACTTCGCGTTGATCTCGAGCGAGATCCCGAGCGCGTACTTTACCGTGGGCGCTGCTGTGACTGATACGGACGAGCATTTTGCTCAGCATCATCCCAAGGCACGTTTTAGCGATGCCGAGCTTCCCCTTGGCGCCGCGGCTTATGCCGCCGTCGCTTTCGGATACATTGCGGACCACAAGGAGTAATCCATGTCCCAGCAAAGTAAATTTTTCCCCGGCTGGCTCGTGGTGGCCTCCGGCTTTGTCATCATGGCCACGTGCTACACCATTTTCGTTAACTGCATGACTATTCCTTCCGCACCAAGCCTTCCGAGATTGGCCTTAAGCCGCTCGGCGAGAACCCGGGCGATCCGTCCGTCTCGACGGCTGGCGACAAGGACGAGCACACGGCGCCCGAGGTTAGCGTCGGCTGGTCTCGTATCAAGAAGAGCCCGGCATTTTGGCTGCTCGTCGTCGCCTTCCTCTTTATGGGCTTGGTCAATGGCGCCATCCTGCCCAACCAGGTTACCAACATGACGAGTGTTACCGTCAACGGTGCCAAGATCGTCACGGGCGGCCACGACCCCATGTGGGCAGGCACCGTGCTTTCGGCCTACATGGTTACCGTCGTTATCGCCAAGATTTCGCTCGGTGCGATCTATGACCGCTTTGGCCTGCGCTTTGGCAATATCCTTGGCTCCGTTGCGTGCATTATCGCCTGCGTGGCGCTGTGTTTCCCGACGACGGACCTCGGTCCTATTGTCGCTGCTGTGAGCTTTGGTGTTGGAACGTGCATGGGCACCATCACGCCTACCATCGCCGCGTCCAAGCAGTTTGGCATGGCCGACCTCGGTAAGGTCACGGGCACCATTACCTCGCTCGAGATGGTCGGCGGCACCGTGGGCGCTATCGTCTCGGGCGTGCTGTTCGATGCCACGGGCTCCTTTGCGAGCACCTGGATCGTGTGCCTGGCGTGCTCCGTGGTCATGCTCGTGTTCCTGTTCGTGAGACATATCAAAATCCTCCTTTTCTGGCAATCAAAGCATTGTGACGTTCGTTCGGCAGCGCTGCATATTTCGTTTGACAATTGCTGTTTTTTAAAATACAATGTATCTGTTACCGAACACTTTGTTCTGTAAGTATTATAGAAAATTGCCGAGAAAAAGCAACAACCAATTTTCACCGGATGTAAGATACAGAACAAAACCGCATTTTTGTACAGGAGGCCACCATGGACAGACGGCAGCAAAAGACCCGCACGGCCATCTACCGTGCCTTTACCACCCTGCTGGATCGGCAGAATTTCCATTCCATCACCGTACAGGACATCATCGATGAAGCAAACATCGGGCGCAGTACCTTTTATGCCCATTTTGAAACCAAGGAGGAGCTGGTTAAATCCCTGTGCCGGGAGTTGTTCGACCACATCATCGGCACCGCCATGGACAAGCAGGATACCCACGGGCTTTACGCCTGCACCAATGCGCCCCACTCGGTTATCTGCCATATTTTGCAGCATTTGCAGGAGAATGACAACAACATTCTCACCCTGCTGTCCTGCGAAAGCAGCCCCATTTTCATGAGCTATTTCAAGTCCGGCATGGAGGAGCTGGTGCGCTCCCAGCTGCTGGGGGATACGGCGCTGCCCGGTGTGCCCCGGGAATTTCTGGTGAACCACATTGCCGGCAGCTTTGTGGAGATGGTGCAGTGGTGGCTGGACGGCGGGCGGAAGGAAACGCCCCAGACCTTAGACGGTTATTTCCGCACCGTGACGGAGCCGTTGCTGACAGGAGGAAACCATGAACATTCTGATT
>ERZ835980.3752-NODE-3752-length-11335-cov-3.273670_pt1 | contig 11335 bp, 10 predicted proteins | sample MGYA00519943_ERZ835980 | MGnify/ENA primary metagenome ERZ835980 (study PRJEB31850, sample SAMEA3708791) | human gut metagenome | biome: human gut; feature: human-associated habitat; material: faeces | place: China | collected 2014 ... | reverse complement strand
AAAGACCTGGCACATATTATGGCGGCCTTCCAGCAGGCGGTCTGCCGCGGTATCAATATCCACCCCTTCGGCCCGGTATTCCACGGCTTTCAGTACCTGCAGGCCCTCCGCCAGCGAGGCGGATAGCGTATCCACCAGCCGTATTTTCCGTTCCGGGAATTCCTCCCGCAGTGTGGCGGCGGCCACCTCGGCGGAAGCATAGCTGCCGCTGATGCCGCTGGACATCCCCACAAACAGAATATCCCGTCCCTCCCGCAGCAGTGGGGTAAAACCGTCAATATACCGCTGCGGCTCCACCAGCGAGGTGGTCACATCGGTTCCGGCCCGAATCATATCATAGTAGGCGTGCCCATCAAATTGCTCCAGGCTGGTCACCCGGTGCTCCTCCCCATTATAATAGAAGGAAAAGGGAATCAATTCCACCCCCAGTTCCTCCAGCAGGGAGCAATCTAAATTGGCGGCAGTATCGGTAAAGATTTCGTACAAGATGTAAAACCCTCTTTCATCTAATGTGCTTCATTAGATTACAACATTTTTATAATCATGTCAAGCTGTAATATTCATCACAAATTCTTGCGGGCACCTTTCCTATGTGGTATAATATCGCCAAAAGAGAGGTGTGCTGCCGTGAACTTTGATAAAGATCTGGTAGCGGGCAAGCTGCGTCGCTGGGACCGCTACCTCAACCGCTATCATCTTCCCGCTTGGGAGGAGATCCCGGATATCGGACTGTATATGGAGCAGGTCGTTACCCTGCTGCGCGGCTATCTTGATTATCTTCCCCCTGAGCTCAAGGAGGAGGAGGCTGTCACTGCCGCTGCCATCAATAACTATGTGCGCACGCGCGCCATGCCCGGCCCCGTCAAAAAGCGCTATTACCGACTGCACCTGGCCTACCTCATTATGATTTGCACCCTCAAGCAGCGGCTCATCCCGTCAGAGCTTACCGAGGAGGAACTGCGTCCCATCTACACCGAGTACATCGGGCGTCACAGCCTGGCCGCCGTTTATTTCACCCGGGAGGTGCGCGCCGCCTGCGCGACCATTCTCAAGCATGAGGACGAGGAGCCGTCCATGCTGGATACCGATCGGGTGGAGGACATCATCGCCACGGCTGCGATCATTGGTGGTTTCTCCCGCCTGCTGGCGGAGAAGCTCCTGCTGCTGGAAGGCCACACCGTAGAAGATGGCGGCAGCCTGGAACTTCTCCCGTAAAACCGGGCACAATATACCCCATAAAGAAACCCGCAGCAGCCCCATGACTCCTGCGGGTATTCTCGCCCAAAGATCAATTTCAGATTTTTCAAAAAAATTTGCTCTCCGGCGCAACCAAACCTTCTCACTTGTTGTCTATATGGGTGAGGGCACCGATCCGGGAGCGGGAAAGGAGTGCCCGATGGAGGACGAAAAGATCATCGAGCTTTACTGGCAGCGCAGCCCGCAGGCCATCGATGAAACTTCCCGTAAATACGGGGCATACTGTATGCGGCTCTCCATGAATATTTTGATGAACCGGGAAGACAGCGAGGAAAATGTCAATGACACCTACCTGCGTACCTGGAATGCCATCCCGCCGCAGCGCCCGCAGTTTTTCGCGGCGTTTCTCGGGCGCATTGCCCGCAACCTGGCCCTGAACCGCTATAAAGCCCGCGCGGCCGAAAAACGGGGCGGGGGAGAAGCGGCCCTTTCGCTGGAGGAACTGGCGGAGTGCCTGCCATCCGGCAGCGAGCCGCAGGATGAGGCCGAAGCCGCTGCGTTTTCCCACCTTCTCAGCGAATTTTTGCGCACCGAAAGCGAGGAGGCCCGCCGGGTGTTCCTGCAGCGATATTTCATGTGCTGCCCAGTCGCGCAGGTCGCCGACCACTTTGGATTTTCCGAAAGCCGTGTCAAATCCATGCTGCTGCGTACCCGCACCCGTCTGGCAAAATATCTCGAAAGCGAGGGATGGACCAAATGAAGCATGAAGCACTGGCATCCGCTGTCACCGCCATTGATGATGACCTGCTGCAGGATGCTATAATGGTACCGCCCGTTCCTCGCCGTCCGGCCTTTGGCCGCTGGGGCGCCATAGCGGCTGCCCTGCTGCTGGTATTTGGCATCTCGGTGCTGTGGCAGCAGTCCGGCACGCTCCGCCTTTCGGTGGGGGAGACCATCATCGGCAGCCAGCCGGTGCCGGCCATAACGGAAGCCGTCCCACGCACCGCCGCGGAGCCCGCGCTCTATACCCTTGGCAGCCTGGAAGTCCCCCTGACCCTTTCCGGCCGCGGGGAATGGCAGCTTTCCACAGACGATGGCGAATTGCGGATCACCCAGGGGGATACCGTTTCCGCCTGGAGCAGCACCCAACAGGGGGGCGGGGCCTGTACCGTTCTTTGGGCCATCCCGCAGCCCATGGCGGGGAAAGCCTACCGCCTTACCCTCAACGCACAGACAATGACCCTTTCTCAAAATGAGCAGGGCGTCTGGATGATACAAAAAGCATCATAAAAGAAGGAGAAATTGTACCATGAAAAAGATCATTTCCATTCTGCTGGCAGCCGCAATGGTGCTGGCCTTCGCCGCTTGCGGCAACAATTCCGGCAATAACGGCGGCAATGACGCGGCCGTCACCGATCCGCTGGAGGTTCTCAGCAAGACCTGGAGCAGCCTGCCCGAGGAGGATAAATTCCCGGCCGCCGGCGGCGATAACGGCAGCCCCGTGGATGACAAGCCCGGCAAATTCGATATTTCCGATACCGATAATCTGGATTATATGCTGTCTTTCCCAGCCGGCAGCGTCGACCTCATTGACAGCGCCGCCTCCATTTCCCACATGATGAACATGAACACCTTCACCTGCGGCGCCTACCATGTCAAGAATGCTGCCGATGCCAAGACGCTGGCCCAGTCCCTGCGTGACAGCATCCAGTCCCGCCAGTGGATGTGCGGCTTCCCCGATAAGGTCGTCGTTCTCACCGTGAATGAGGTCGTTGTGGCCATGTACGGTGATGAGGAGCTTATCAACAGCTTCCGTGATACCCTCACCGCTTCCTATCCCGCCGCCGTCATCGATTTTGACGAAGCCATCCAGTAATCGTTTCGGGGGGATCAGCTTATGCTGTTTTCAAGCATCCCGTTTCTCTACTACTTTCTGCCGCTCACGCTGCTGTGCTATTTTTTGGCGCCGCGCCGGGCAAAAAATGCCGTTCTGCTCCTCTTTTCCCTTGTGTTCTATGCGTGGGGTGAGCCGAAATATGTCCTATTCATGGTCGTATCCATTCTGCAGGGCTATTTCTTTGGGCGGCTGGTAGAAAAATATCGTGTCAGCAATCCCCGGCGGTCAAAGCTCTTTTTGACCGCCTCGGTCCTTTTCAGCCTGCTGCTTTTGGGCTACTGCAAGTACGCCGATTTCTTCATCCGCAGCTTCAATGCCGTGACCGGCCTTTCGGTGCCGCTTCTGCGGGTGGCGCTGCCCATTGGCATCAGCTTCTACACCTTCCAGATCCTCAGTTATGTGGTGGATGTCCACCGGGGCACGGTGGCCGCCCAGCGCAATCTCATCGACCTCGGCACCTATATCGCCATGTTCCCGCAGCTCATCGCCGGGCCCATCGTCCGCTATGCCGATATCGAACCCCAGCTTAAGGAGCGCCGCTCCACCCCGGCCATGATCGCCGCGGGCGCGCAGCGCTTTGTGCTGGGCCTTGGCAAAAAGGTCCTCATCGCCAATGTGCTTTATCAGCTTATCACGGTGTATAAGGCTACCACCCAGCCCTCGGTGCTGTACAGCTGGATGTACGCCGCGGCCTATATGCTGCACATCTATTTCGATTTTTCCGGTTACAGCGATATGGCCATCGGCCTGGGGAAAATTTTCGGCTTCACCTTTGCCGAAAACTTCAATTATCCCTATATCTCCCGCAGCGTCACCGAATTTTGGCGGCGCTGGCACATGAGCCTTGGCTCCTGGTTCCGGGATTATGTCTATATCCCCATGGGCGGCAATCGGGTGGCCCCGGCCCGCCGCTACCTCAATATCCTCGTGGTATGGATGCTGACCGGTCTTTGGCATGGCGCCGATTGGAACTTTGTCCTGTGGGGCCTGTTCTTCGCTGTGTTCCTCATCCTGGAAAAAGGTTTCCTCTTAAAGCCCCTGCAAAAGCTCCCCGTCCTCAGCCATCTTTATACCCTGCTGCTGGTCGCGGTCAGCTTTGTCATCTTCGATAGCGCCGGCCTTTCGGAAGCCGCCGCCCACTTGGGCCGCATGTTTGGGGCGGGCGGGGTGCCGCTTGCCACCGGAGAGACGCTCTATTACCTTGGAAGCTATGCCGTCACCTTCATCATCGCCGTCATCGGCGCTACGCCCTATCCCACCCGCTGGATGAACCGCCTTTCCGAAGGCCCCAAAACCGGCCGGGTGCTGGCGGTCGCGGCCCCTGTGGCTCTGATGGCCCTGCTGGCGGTCGTCACTGCCTACCTGGTGGATGGCTCGTTCAATCCGTTCCTGTATTTCCGCTTTTAAGGAGGTGCCGCTGTGGAAAACAATAAGACCCGTACCATTCTCACCATTGCGGTGTTGGGGGTATTTTTGGCGGCGTTCACCCTTTGGACTGTTTTTAAGCCCGCCGATGCCGCCTCCGATGCGGAGCGCCGCTCCCTGGCGCAGCTGCCTGCCCTCACCAGCCAGTCGCTGCTTTCCGGCACCTTTGCCGACCGCTTTGAGGACTACGCCACCGATCAGTTCCCGCTGCGGGATGAATTCCGCACGCTCAAAGCACTTACCGCCACAGGGCTGCTGCGCCAGCGGGATAATAACGGCCTGTACCGGGTGGGGGATCACCTGGCCAAACTGGAATACCCCATGAATACTGCTTCCCTTGACCATGCGGCGGAGCGCTTCCGGTATCTCTACGAAGCTTACCTGAAGGACGCCGGCAGTCGGGTGTATCTGTCCCTCATCCCGGATAAAAACTACTTTATGGCCGCGCCCAATGGCTACCCCTCCATCGATTACGAGCAGTTTGCTGAGGAACTGCAAAGCCGCACCGGCTATATGCAGTATATCGATATCTTCGATCTGCTGGAGTTGGAGGACTACTACCGCACCGATGCCCACTGGCGGCAGGAGAAGATCCTGGATGTGGCTGCCCGGCTGGCGGGTGGCATGGGCGTGGAGCTTACCGGCAGCTACACCAGAAAAACGCTGGAAAAGCCTTTCTATGGTGTTTACTACGGCCAGGCCGCGCTGCCCATCGCCCCGGAGGAGATGAACTACCTCACCGGCGGCGCCATCGATACCGCCGTGGTCTATAATTACGAAACCGATACCGAGGGCGGTATCTACGATGCGGAAAAGGCCGCGGGCCGTGACCCGTATGAGATGTTCCTTTCCGGCTCCGTGTCGCTCCTGCGCATCGAAAATCCGCAGAACACCTCCGGCCGCCGGCTGGTGATCTTCCGGGATTCCTTTGGCAGCAGCATCGCACCGCTGCTGGTGGAGGGCTATTCCTCCGTTACGCTGGTGGATATCCGGTATCTCGCCTCCAGCCGGCTGGGCGGCTTTGTCGATTTTACAGGCTGCGATGTGCTGTTCCTGTATAGTGCCGGCGTCCTCAATAACAGCTCCACCCTAAAATAAGCCAAAGAGCCGCTCCTTTTGGGAACGGCTCTTTTCATTTTTTGTATTTATGCGCTCTTTTTCTCCCGTCGGGCCCGGTAAATGGCCCGGACCGTCAGCAGCACCACAGCCGCCGCCAGCAGATTGATAAGGCCGGAGACCACCGGATAGTACCAGCTGGCGGCTTCTGCACCGCCCAGCACCTGCCACAGCGGGGCCAGCCAGCCATGCAGCCCCAATACCACTGTCCACCCCAGTGCCAGCGGGGTGTATTTCTGCCAGCGGGTGTGCCGCAGGGCCAGCACCACATACAAGATAAGAACCGCCCACAATGCCCAGGAGATCAATAGCCCAATTCCGAAATACTCCGACTGGTAGGCGATCGGGTTGATCACGCTCCCTAGGCTTGCACCGCCAAACCAGCGCTGCGCGGGCAGCAGGATTGCCAGCAGTGTCCCGCCTATAATGATCCGCCCGGCATACCGCCGCAGCGTCAGGCACAGCACCGCGCAGATCAGAAAGTACACCGCCGGGATCAGCAGCGCCAAATTGAGTACCAGCGCCAGCGCTGCGCACAGCAGTCCCACCCCCAGCAGGATATACCCAATGGTTTTCTGCCCGCTGGGGGCTGCTGGCTTCGCAATGACCGCATCCACCGGTATCTCCTCCGGGGCTTCGGTCGTTTCCTCCGGGGACTCTCCCTTTACCAGTTCATCCAGTGTGATATGGTACAGCCGGGAAAGCGTGATCAGCCGTTCTAGATCCGGCAGTCCGGCATCGGTCTCCCATTTGCTTACGGCTTGACGGCTCACGCCCAGCTGCTCCGCCAGCTCCCCCTGGGAAAGCCCCAGCTTCCCCCTGTAATATGCGATCCGTTCACCCAGTGTCATTTCAGCATCCGCCTTTCATGTTTTGTACCGCAAGAGTATCATGGAATGGGGGTGCTGTCGACCAACCCCTCATGGATTTTTAGCAACCTTCCGTTGCCCCCCTCTGTTTGGAGGGCTTTCGCGCGTTTTCTTACCTATATTATAGGAAACGCTCCGCTGGCTACTGCGGCCTTCACCAGGCAGTAGAAGAGCGGCGTGGATACCACACAGAACAGCGTGGAAAGCAGACACACCCGTGCGGCCATATCCGCTTCCTCCTGGTAGGTGATGAAGAAGGTGCACAGCACCGCAGAAAGCGGTGCAGCAAAGCACATCACCACCGTCATCAGAGTCACCTCGGTAAAGTGGGTCCATCCGATCTGCTGGAGCAGGCACAGCACCGCCAGGGTATACAGCGGGGCGATAAACATCCGCAGAAAGGCGATGAACCACGCCTTGCCGTCCCGCAGCGCGTCGCCCAGCCGGGACTCTCCCAGTGTCGAGCCGATCAGCAGCATCGCCAGGGGGTTCACCAGGGTGGCCATCTGCGGTACCACCGCGTACAGTGCAGGGAATCGCAGGTCCAGCCGCAGCAGCGGTATACCGCCGGGGCAGGGAAGCAGTCCCTGTGTCAGCCAGATGAAGAACCCCGCGAACATAGCCAGCATCACCGGCGTCAGGAACGCTTTTTTCAGATTTTGCTTCAGGCTGCCACCGGTCACCGCCACCCCGCTGATGGAATAAAAGGCGTAGAGGTACAGCATCACCCGGAAGGCGATGGCCACCATGCTGGCGGAAAGCATCGATTCCGACGGATTTTCCCGGTAAATAGCCCGTAGAATAGGCATGGCGTATAGTGTCTGCTGCCCTATGGCAAAGCAGATGCCATATAGGTTGGCCTTCCGCCGGCCGTATTTAATAAAAATAAGCTGCGACAGCGTGATCATCGAAAGATACAGCGCAAAGGAGATCAGCAGGATCTGCACATTGCGCCGCAGCTCCCCGCGGGCAAAATCGGTCATAAAGGCATCAAAGGCCAGGCACGGCACCGTCAGCTTCAGCAGCAGGGCATTCAGTACCGGACGGCTTTCCGCCTTCAGGATATTTTTCTTCCGCAGCCCCCAGCCGATCCCGATGGTCAGCATGGCGGCGCAAAATACGCTCAAAAAGGATTGATCGGTCAGCAGCCCGGCCGCAGAGGATAACATAGGATCTCCACTCTCCCGTCACTTGGTATACCTTATTATAATAGGATCCCCTGGGCCGGGTGTCAATATCGCATTTCCGCAGGTTTCTGCCAGCCGCTGGCCTGCTCGTCATCTCCCATTCTTTCCCGCAAAAATCACACAAATTTCACATCAAAACCCCTTGCATTCCGCTGCGGGAATGGGTATAATAAGCTTTCAACGATGGAGCGTCCGCCCCAGTCGATGAACCTTTTGAAACCCGTATTACGGAATACTTTAATTACAGGAGGAACATCTGACATGAATCTCGAAAAATACCTTGATATCACCCCCGAGCTGCAGGAAGCCATCAAAAACGGCGAGCCCGTTGTCGCCCTGGAAAGCACCATCCTCAGCCACGGTATGCCCTATCCGGAAAACCTCTCCTTTGCCGCAGAGGTGGAAAAAGAGATCCGGGCTTGCGGCGCTCACCCCGCCACTATGGCGCTCATCGGCGGCAAGATCAAAGTCGGTCTCTCCCCGGAAGAGCTGGAGCTGATGTGCCGCGGCGAAAATGTCGGCAAGGTCTCCCGCCGCGACTTCGCCACCTACCTCGCCACCGGTAAGACCGGTGCTACCACCGTCGCTTCCACCATGATGTGCGCGGCGCTGGCCGGCATCCATGTATTCGCCACCGGCGGCATCGGCGGCGTTCATCGCCATGGTGAGGTCACCATGGATGTCTCTGCCGACCTGCAGGAGCTGGCCCGCACCCCCGTCGCCGTCATCTGCGCCGGCGCCAAGCAGATCCTCGATATCGGCCGCACGCTGGAGTACCTCGAGACTATGGGCGTCCCCGTCATCGGCAATGGCACCAGCGATTTCCCCGCCTTCTTCTGCAAAAAGAGCGGCTTCGGTGTGGATTACGCCGCCCAGAGCGAGGAGGAGATCGCTCGCATCATCAAGACCAAGCTGGAGCTGGAAATGCCCGGCGGCGTCCTCATCGGCAATCCCATCCCGGATGAATACGCCATGGATTTCGATTACATGGAGGGCATCATCACCAAGGCCCTGGAGCTGGCCGATGCCCAGCACATCCACGGCAAGGAGATCACCCCCTTCCTGCTGGCCCACATCAAGGAGTTGACCGGAGGCGAGTCCTTCGCCTCCAATGTCCAGCTGGCGCTCAATAATGCCCGCTGCGCGGCCCGTATCGCTGTTTCCCTGGCTAAAATGTAAAATAAGCGCGGAATCCCCCGGTAGCTTGCTGCCGGGGGAATTTTTTGCCAAATACCACCCCCGCATTTTGTGCGAGTCACCAAAAATTCTCAAAAAGGTTGACACCCCTGCCCAAAAGTGGTAGTCTTATCCTGTTCTTATATCCCCATGGGGATATTTTTGTGTTTGCTCCGCAAACACAACCCCACCTGCGGGAAAAATAAAAAAGAAGAGAGGTTTATTCTAATGAAAAAGCTTTTAAGTGTTGTGCTGGCGCTACTCATGCTGGCCGTCATGCTCCCCGTCACCGCAATGGCGGAGGAAAACTATGTTATGATTTCCGGCATAAAAGGAGTAGAAAATGAAAAGTATGCTTCTTTTGAAGCGGCTTATAATGCAATTAAACCAAAGCTGGCGGCCCTTTGTGAATCTGATGCCTTGGGCCAGGGTGCAACTACTGCGGAAAAGTTTGATGCCCTGTTTTTCAATCGCGATGAAAATGGGAACGCTACACTGACATATACTATTTGTGGAAATATAACCTATGATGAGTCGACCCTTAATAATTTGTTAACCTTTGGTCGCAGAGCATCCCATTACGGAAATGACCGCCACCTGATTAACTTCAAGTTTGTTGGTGCGACCGGAAGAGATAGCGATACCCTGACTGTAAATTCCAATATCACACTTCCCTATGAGTGGTGGGGGGAGAAAACCACAACATCCATTTCTTTCGAAAACTTGACCATTACGGGCCCCGCACCCAATGGTCTGTATCCCACACAGGCCTACTTCGATGGCATTAACTTTAAGGTCAACAACTGCAAGCTCGAAGGCATTAAAATCTACCATTATAACAATGTCAAGGGCAATATTACTTTCACGAACAACATCTTCGACGGTACCGGAACGGCAGATGCTTATGCTGTGCATTTGCAGGGCAGCGCAACTGAACCGTTGACCATCAATATCAGCAATAATATTATTTCCAACTATGCCCGTGGAATCAATATTGATCAAAAAACCGCTGAAGCTACGATTAAGAACAATACAATCAAAGACTTGTCCGGGATAACCAAAGAGGGTAATACTTATGGTTCTGCTATTCAGCTTACCCAGGGTACCTCCATTACCGTAACCGATAATACGATCAGCACAGAAAATGTAAATGCACTTCATTTCTATAAAGGTTTGGAAGCTGATGTGACTATCAGCAACAACAATATCAAGGCGCCATATCTCCTTTGGAACGAAGCTAATCTCGACCAAAGCAAGATTACCTCTTCCGGCAATACCCTTGATATTGCCAACCGCGACAAGGCAATGACCAAAACTGGTGCGATTGATTCCACCACTACCATCAATGGTACCATGGTGGAGCATCCCATCACCATCATCGTCCCCTCCACCGAGGACACCCCCAAGACCGACGATCAGAAGAACCCCTCCACCGGTGCCAATGATGTCGTCGCCGCGGCCGTGGCCCTCATGGCCGTCTCCGCCCTCGGTGCTGCTGTCCTCACTCGCAAAAAATAACACATTCCCCTCTTTCGGGAGCCCCTTCGGGGGCTCCTTTTTCCTGCCATTTTACTGTAAATAAAAACAAACATTTAGTCAAATCATACCCATATTTTCCCGCATTCGTAAATTTTCCGTGAAAAAAAGTGAATTATTAACCTTTCACCTGCAAAGAAGGGCCGTTTTTGCCGTATTAGTGGAGGGACTTTCGCCCCCGGCCCCTCCGGCATAAAATATCTTACACCCCACGAAAGGAGATCCCCCCATGAAAAAAATCTACCTCTCCCCGGAGCGCCGTCCCGCTCCCCACGGCCCCTACTTCGGCTATCCCACCCTCTTCGAGCACGATGTCACCACCTCCATCGCCCAAAAAACCGCCGCGGCCCTTACCCGCTGCGGCTTTTCGGTCAAAATGGCCCCGCCCGCGGCCAGCGTGCGTGTCCGTGTGGCGGAAGCCATTTCCTGGCAGACTGATTACTACCTCCCCATCCACACCAATGCCAGCTCCGCCACCCCCAGGGAGGGCTCCGCCCGCGGCCCGGAGGTCCTGGCCTATGGCCAGCCCGGCGGCATCAGCTGGCGCGCCTGCCAAATGACCTACGAGGAACTCATGGCTATTTACCCGGCGGCTACCACCCGCGGCGTCCGCCAGAATACCACCTTCTACGAGATCAACAGCACCCCCATGCTTTCGGTCTATCCGGAGCTCGCCTTCCACGATAATGGCGCCGATGCCCAGTGGCTGGTGGAAAACCAGGGCGCAATCGCTGAAGCCCTGTGCCGTGGAGTTTGCCGCTGGTTTGGGGTAAATTACACCGTCCCCGCCGGGGAGGACTGGCAGCAGCGCTACCTTTCCCTGCGGCAGTCCCTGCAGGCCCTGCTGGAGGAAAACCCTGCACAAATTTAGTGGGAAAATTTGTGCACCTCCCCAAAATTTCTCATTTAGGTTGACATCCCCTGCCCAAAAG
>ERZ835980.3747-NODE-3747-length-11342-cov-12.892708_pt1 | contig 11342 bp, 10 predicted proteins | sample MGYA00519943_ERZ835980 | MGnify/ENA primary metagenome ERZ835980 (study PRJEB31850, sample SAMEA3708791) | human gut metagenome | biome: human gut; feature: human-associated habitat; material: faeces | place: China | collected 2014 ... | reverse complement strand
TTGTGATTATCTCATAAGGGCAAAAATAAGGGAAACTACATATCATTTCACTAATGAACAGGCGGGAAAGCCTGTAAAATAGGGAAAGTTAGAGGAATAATTATATAAATTCCAGTTTTTGAAACTGAGAAATCAGAATTTGGAAAGTGGTGCACTGCCATGCTGAGAAAGTTGAATTGTTTTTTAAACATCGTTATCGGTTCATTCATAGGAGTTTTCATTGGGTTCGGAATTTATAAGTTTTGGCATTTTAAAACCTATTCAAATCTATATGTCATGCAGTCTGCACCGTGGTACACAGAGTTACTATTGGATGGTGCCATGGTTGCTGTTGTGGTGGTCGTATGTATTGTCCTAAAGCTGGTTATTTGGAGAAAATTAAAGCCATAACTTCCCGTTTATTAGGAAGTCGCAGAGAACGAAAAATCGGGAGTTGTGAAGAAAAGACGAATGGAACAAAAAAGTAAAAATGGGGTTTCAATCATAGGTGGTGCAGATGGTCCTACAAGCATTTTTATAGCTGGACCTTCAGAAAAGCAACCATTAAAGGTTAGGATCAAAAATAGCATATATAGATATACGAGAAAAAAAGTAGAGAAGACAATAGTTGCAAATCCGCATTCTCTTTCTGAAACAGTACAGTATGCAAAAGAAAAATACGGATTGACAGAAACTGCTCCAGGCAATAGAGACTATATTGAACAAATAAAATGCCTAAAAGAAAGTTTGATTTTGCAACATGAACCAGAACTTTTGGATGAAATGAAGGATATTCCATTACCAGATTATTTTAATGAAGCATCTGTTATAGAGTATTTTGGTAAAATAAAGACTCGAAGTGAAATGATTGCTGAAATGCCCGATAGTATAATTCCTATGGATTTTCATTTGTATAAAATAGAAATTAATGATAATTTTCTTGAAATGGAAATAGATTATACTTGGAATATATTTGGAATGTCTTATTCAGGAAATAAAGCGGTAATGAAAAAGTTTAAGAAAATAGCCAGAGATTTATACAGTTATTATGGTGTTACTGAGGAAGATATTATAAATAAGACAGAAAGATATTCGTCACTGGTAACGAGCTTGAGTTCATAACTTCAAGTTTGTCAATTACAGGTGGCATTGAAAGAGACAGCCCATTCAAGGTGCTGGCTCTTTCAAAAATTCCATTCTAATAAATTGCACGACAACTTATCAAAAAATAAGCTCCCCATCCGGTCTTTACTATCCTATCTTTCTTACTGTCTGTCCGCAAGTTTTATGGTTTTCATCAGTGTATTCTCCAGCACACCTGCCGGACAGTCATCGCTATCCGGCTTAACTTTTTACAGCAATGTATTCAGATCCACCAGGGTTCCGCCCTCGATCTCCACGCACTTATCACTGTTCAACTGCAACCATACACTGCAGGCATTAGGGTTATATACCTTTTCGTAATCCGCAGAGAACTGTAAACGTTTTGCTGCATCCATATAATCAATGATCTCGATGTTGGTGGCGTACCAGATGTCGTCTCTGCCGCCCATATATTTGCAGAAGTTTTCGATCACATCCCAGTTGTCATTATTATCGAACTCATAGCTGTGACCCCAGACATACATCAGCTTCAGATACTGTCTCTTCTGGAAATTCGCGAAAAACTCCGCATACTCCATCAGCTTCGGGTCGTTATGGTGACAGGTGGCGTGCCACTCCAGGGGATCCTTCGGCAGTGCAAAATCCGGAACCGTCTCTACCACTCTGGCATAAGCAACGCCCAGCTGACGATACAGCTGCTTGATCTCCTCGCTGTATGAACCGTTGGGATACGCATGTCCCCTGACGATCTGTCCTGTCCATTTCTCCAGACCTTTCCGATCCTCCAGAAGTTCCTGTGCCACTTCCACTAACGGACATCTCTCGATGGTGGGATGAGTCATGGTATGGGTTGCGATCTCATGTCCCGCATACAGACCTTCCATTTCTTCAAAAGTCATGCGGGGGCGTTCTCCCACCTGACCGTAATTCAGATTAAATGTTCCTTTGATACCATATTTATTAAAAATGTCGATCAGGCGTCTGTCCTGTACCTTACCGTCATCATAACTCATGGTCAGTGCTTTGGCTTTTCCACCGGGGAAACAAGTATATACTTTCATCTTTTCCATCCTTTTCTACTGTAATTTCTATTGTGGTTTTAATAATATGATGATTTTCATCCCACATGTTTTCATCATATTACGACCGGAACGATTTTGCAACTGATAAGAATCCGGCATTAACTATCTTTAACGTGCAGAACTTTCCATTGCCTTCCTTCCATTCATCCTTTAATATAATAAAGTATACAACAAATAAACAAATTCCAGTGAGAAGGGAGCATATTTATGAAAAAATTCAACTCCTTCCGTAATCGCCAGAACGGCTTTGAAGATTTAGGTTCCGGCACCGCGGAAGCAGCAAAATCGAAAAAAAGCTGGTGGAAGGTACCAGTCACCATTCTTGTGATTCTGGTAATCGCTATTTTTATTTTCAATTCCACCTATCAGATCCGCGAACAGGAGCAGGCGGTTCTGATCACCTTAGGACAGGCCAAAGCGGTAACAGATCCCGGACTTCATTTTAAGATACCGTTCATCCAACAGGTCCGCAAGGTCAATACCACCATTCAGGGATTTTCCCTGGGATATGATGTAGATTCCAATTCTTCAGAAACCGACGATTCTCTCATGATCACTTCCGATTACAATTTTGTCAACGTCGATTTCTTCGTAGAGTATCGCTTCAGCGATCCGGTAAAAGCAGTCTATGCTTCCAAAGACCCTGTGCTGATCCTGCGTAACATCAGCCAGAGCTGTATCCGCACTGTCATCGGCAGCTATCCGGTAGATGACGTACTGACCACCGGAAAAAATGAAATTCAGGCCGCCATCAAAGAAATGATTCTAGAGCGTCTGAGCGAACAGGATATCGGTATCCAACTGGTAAATATCACGATCCAGGATTCCGAGCCGCCTACCTCCGAAGTCATGGAAGCTTTCAAGGCTGTGGAAACCGCCAAGCAGGGGAAAGAAACCGCTCTGAACAATGCCAATAAATACCGCAATGAACAGCTTCCCCTGGCGCAGGCACAGGCCGACGGTATCATCAAAGATGCTGAGGCGCAAAAGACCGAGCGCATCAATGAGGCTACTGCACAGGTTGCGCGTTTTAACGCTATGTACGAGGAATATATCAAGAACCCGACAATAACTAAACAGCGCATGTTCTACGAGGCCATGGAAGAAGTCCTGCCGGATCTCAAAGTAGTCATCGAAAGTCCAAACGGCAATACACAGACCTTCTATCCTTTGGAATCTTTCACAGGTACGACAACCGGTTCTTCCACGGAAAACAGCACCCCTGAAACCGCACAATAACCATTGTCTAGAGAAAGGCAGTTTTATAAATATGAAAAAAGTGAAAAATATATCTCTGATTATATTAGTACTGGCATTGTTGATCATCGGATCCTCCAGCATTGTCGTTACCAACGAAAACGAATACAGTCTGATCCGGCAGTTCGGTAAAGTGGACCATGTAGTGAGTTCTGCAGGTGTTACCTTTAAGGTTCCCTTTGTACAGAGCGTCGATAAGCTCCCCAAGGAGATCCTGCTCTATGATCTGTCTTCCTCCGATGTCATCACCAGTGACAAAAAGACCATGATCTGCGACAGTTACATTTTATGGCAGATCAACGATCCTCTGAAATTTGCCCAGACCCTGAACTCTTCCATCTCCAACGCGGAGAGCCGTCTGGACACCATTGTATATAACTCTACGAAAAATATCATAAGCAGTACTACTCAGAATGATGTGATCTCCGGTCGTGACGGAGAGCTGGCGGCAGCCATTATGAAAAACATTGGGAACACCACCGAGCAATACGGCATCGAATTGCTCTCCTTCGAAACCAAACAGCTGGATCTGCCCAGCGACAACAAAGCCGCTGTGTACGAGCGCATGATCTCCGAACGCGAAAACATCTCCGCGACCTATACCGCAGAGGGAAGCTCCGAGGCACAGAAGATCCGCAATACCACAGATAAGGAAGTCAATGTCCTCCTGTCGGAAGCCAACAAAAATGCAGAAATTCTCATTGCCGAGGGAGAAGCAGAATATATGAAAATCCTGTCTGATGCTTATGCAGATGCATCCAAACAGGACTTCTATTCCTTCGTCAGAAGCCTGGATGCACTGAAGGCTTCCATGACCGGCGATAACAAGACCGTGATTCTGTCTCCGGATTCCCCGATCGCACAGATTTTCTACGGAAGATAACGCAAAAGCCGGTATCTGCAATATCTTGCAGACACCGGCTTTTCTTATGCCAGAATCTCTTCAATCTTACGTCTTTCTTCATTGCTGAAAGCGGTTGCGTGTACAATTCCGATATTATCCAGGATCTGTGAAGGCTTGGAAGCTCCGATCAGAACACTGGTAATATCCCCGTCTTTTAAGATCCAGGACAGTGCCATCTGTGCCAGGGTCTGCCCTCTCTGGGATGCCAGATCGTTCAGTGCACGTACCTTCTTCAATGTCTCTTCCACGATCGCCGCTTCTTTCAGGAATCTGCCGTCGGTACGGACACGGCTGTCCTCCGGAATACCGTGGAGATAACGGTCGGTCAGAAGTCCCTGTGCCAGAGGGCTGAATGTAATAATACCGATGCCGTGAGCAGCAGCGTAATCTTTCAGACCATCCTTCTCAATATCTCTTACAAACATGGAATATTTTCTCTGGTTGATAATAAACGGTGTGCCCAGTTCCTTGAACAGTTCTGCCGCTGCAATGGTCTGTTCTTTATTGTAATTGGAAATTCCCACATACAATGCCTTACCGGATTTCACAATGCCGTCCAGTGCACGAACGGTCTCCTCCAACGGTGTATTTGGATCCGGTCTGTGATGGTAGAAGATATCCACATAATCCAGTCCCATACGCTTCAGGCTCTGATCCAGGCTGGCCACCAGGTACTTTTTACTGCCCCAGTTGCCGTAAGGTCCGGGCCACATATCATAACCGGCCTTCGTGGAAATCACCAGTTCATCCCGGTACACACCCAGATCCTTTTTCAGGATACGTCCGAAATTTTCTTCTGCAGCACCGTATACCGGTCCATAGTTGTTCGCCAGATCAAAATGTGTGATACCGTGGTCAAAAGCAGTGTGACACATGTCCAACATATTGTCAAAATTCCCATTGGATCCGAAATTGTGCCATAATCCCAGAGATACTGCCGGAAGCAGCAATCCACTGGCACCGCAACGGTTGTATTTCATTTCTTCATATCTTTTCTCATCTGCCTGATACATTTAAATAACCTCCATCTTTTCTGTGTCCTGCAATATTTGTGCCTAAGGCACAAATTTGCGTGTGAAAAATGCATTTTTCACACTAGCCTCCTTGTTTTCTTTTTACCTTTTGTTGTCTTTATTATATTTTTTTTACATCTCCCGTTTCTATGCAAATTTTATAGAATAAAGTGCAATATCTTACGAATTATCTCTTACGTCCCACGATCTTCAGGCGGCTGAAAAACAGGTAATACACAATAAAAGCAATACTTGTCACCGTCCAGGTCAGCGGATAGCTGAATACAATGGTGAGAATGTCATTTTTCAGAGGTACGGCTGTCAGGATCCATACCACACGCAGTGCGCAGATCCCCAGGCAGCAGATGATCATGGGAAGCCAGCTGTCGCCGATACCACGCAGAGTACCGGACAAAATCTCAATGGCAATATAGGTAAAATATGTCGGTACCAAAAAGTGCAGAATCTGTTCTCCGATCACTACCACCTGAGCATCCGTGGTAAACAGCTGATAACAGATCGATGCATAATTATAGAGGATCACGGACAACAGTACGGTTGCCCCCGCCGTAATTCCCATACAGGTACGCACTCCCTTGTGTACACGGTCCATTTTCCCCGCACCATAATTCTGTCCCACAAAGGTAGTGATCGCTATGCCAAAGGCGTTGACGATCATCCAGAACAGGCTGTCGATCTTGCTGTAGGCTGTCCACGCCGCTACCGTATCCGTTCCCAGTGCGTTAACGCTGGACTGGATCAGAATATTGGACGATGTATACATTACCGACTGCAATCCCGCCGGAAGTCCGATCCGGATGATCCTGTGGAACATTCTTCCATCAAAACGGATCTTTCTCAGTTCCAGGCGATGCATGTCCTTCGTCCGCATCAGTACCCACAATACCAGCACAGCACTGAGCGCCTGCGACAGGATCGTAGCAAGTGCGGCACCTGCCACACCCATATGCAGTCCGATGACAAATGCAATATCCAGCACAATATTGGTCAGGCAGCTGACGATCAGGAAATATAATGGTCTCTTGGAATCTCCCACAGCCCGCAGGATACCTGCGCCCATATTGTAGATCAGGTTCCCGATGACTCCCAGAAAATAGATACGGATATAGGTTGTCGACGGTCCCAAAATATCCTCAGGTGTAGACATCGCGCGCAGTGCCCAGGGTGCCGCCGTAACACCCACGATCATCATGCCGACTCCCGCCACGAGGCTGAAAGCGATGGAGGTATGCACCGCATAGCCTACCATCTCGCTGCGCCTCGCGCCGTAATACTGGGAAATAATGACCGTAGCACCACTGGACAGTCCCACGAAAAATCCCACCAGCAGCTGGATCAGTGTACCGGTACCGCCACCTACCGCGGACAATGCTTCCTTCCCGACAAAACGTCCTACGATCACTGCATCCGCTGCATTATATAATTGTTGAAAAAAGGTTCCGAATAAAATAGGGAAAAAGAACAGGAGCAGCTGCTGCCAGATGACTCCCGTTACGATCTTGTTCTCTTTCCCTATAACATTTTCTGTCTGCTGTTGTGCTTTCTTTGTATTTTCTTCCATGTAAATTATGCCCTTTGAAAATCTGTACTTCTACGATGATAGTATCATTTCCACAGAACCTTTTCAAGAGGGCAATCTTATCCACAGTCAAAGGCAGGAAAAACCCCGGGTGGTGGAAGCATCCGGGGATCCTGTCTGCACCCGGATGAGTCGCAGCATCCGGGCACAGCACTCTATACCAAATTGAGGGATTAGATAAAAGCTAAGTTAAGTTACTCCACGTCTTGCAGAGCCGCGAAGTCCTCTTCGCCGGTACGAACCTTTACAACCTTGTCAACGTTGTATACAAAAATCTTGCCATCGCCGATATGGCCGGTGTACAGAGCTTTCTTGGCAGCCTCGATCACAGTTGCTACTGGGATCTTGCTGACTACGACTTCTACCTTCACCTTAGGCAGCAGGGTCGCATCCATTTCCACTCCACGATACATCTCGCCGGCACCCTTCTGTACGCCACAGCCCATGACCTGTGTCATGGTCATACCGGTAACACCCAGATCGTTCAGTGCCTTCTTCAAAACCTCGAACCGGGCAAGCTTTGCAATAACCACTACTTTGTAGATTCCGGTTGCGGGAATTGCTGCCGGAGCTGTCTCTACCTTTACTGCTGCTTCCTTCATGGTTGCGGAAGCTGCGTCATAATCACTTACACCAAGGCTGGTATTTTCATTTACCTCCATGGTCATAGTGTTGGAAATATCCATAATGCTGAAGCCTGCATATGCGGAAGGAAGACCATGCTCGCAGGAATCCAGACCTACAATTTCCTCTTCCTCAGATACGCGTAAGCCAACGGTTGCCTTGATGATCAGGAATGCAATGGTAATGGTTACTGCAGTCCATGCTGCTACACTCACAAAACCTAACAGCTGTAAACCAAGCTGCTTAAATCCGCCGCCATAGAACAGACCTACAATACTGTCGTTACCGGGTGCGGAAGTAGTTGCGAACAGACCGGTTGCGATGGTACCCCAGATACCGTTCAGGCAATGTACTGCAACTGCACCTACGGGATCATCAACATGTAATTTGTAATCCAGAAGCCATACACCAAATACTACCAGAAGTCCTGCTACAGCACCGATTACGATAGCACCGAAGCAGTCGGTCACATCACAGGGAGCGGTAATTGCTACCAAACCTGCCAGAGATGCATTCAGACACATAGATACATCGGGTTTGCCATACTTGATCCAGGTAAAAATCATGCAGACTACGGTTGCAACTGCGGGAGCTACGGTCGTGGTAAGGAATACGGAACCTAACTGCTCTACGGAAGTACAAGCTGCACCGTTAAATCCATACCAGCCAAGCCAAAGAATAAATACACCGAGACATCCGATCGGAAGGTTATGTCCGGGGAATGCATTTATTTTTACGATCTTACCACTCTTATCCTTATCGAACTTACCGATACGGGGTCCTAACAGTTTTGCACCGATCAGAGCGGAAATACCACCTACCATGTGGATCGCACAGGATCCTGCGAAATCATGGAAGCCAAGCTGTGCCAGCCAGCCGCCGCCCCAGATCCAGTGAGCTTCGATGGGATAGATCAATGCGGAGATCACACCGGAGTAAATACAATAGGATAAGAACTTAGTTCTCTCTGCCATAGCACCGGATACGATGGTAGCTGTGGTAGCACAGAACACCAGGTTAAATACGAAATTTGAATAATCAAAATTCTCATAGGAGGTAAAGATATCCAGTCCCGGCTTACCGATCAGACCTACTACATCTTCACCAAGTAACAATCCAAAGCCAATCAGAATAAACACTACGGTACCGATACAGAAATCCATCAGATTCTTCATCAGGATATTACCGGCATTCTTGGCTCTGGTAAATCCGGTCTCCACCATTGCGAATCCTGCCTGCATCCAGAACACCAGGGCCGCACCGATCAGAAACCAGACTGCAAATAATTGACCGTCTACTGCGCTTAAGATTTCTTCTGTCATAACATTTTCCTCCTCACTCTTCGTGAAATATCTTCCACCATACTTCACCGGTGTAAAAAAATATGCGATACTATGGTCTCATCCTTCGAAGCCCCATTGCATCGCATCCTTAGGGTATAGCAGTTAAACTGTTTTCCACATACCCTTACGCTATTTTTGTCCGGCCACGCGCGTTGTGATACTGCCAAACAAAAAGGGCGCTACAGTTTTATTCTGTAGCGCCTTTGCTATGTTGAGAGTATAGCACCGTAGTTTTAGAGTGTCAACACGTTTTTTACATTTTCTTTATATTTTTACAGTTCCAGCAGAAGCCGTTCATATAAGCTTCCTCCCCATGTAACCTGATCCTGCCTGTGGAACCCCAGGTTTCCAGCCAATCGCAGTGACACCTCATTTTCCGGCATCACCAGCATCTGCACCTGCTCAAATCCCAGTTCTTCTCTCCCATATTCCAGTAATGCCTTACACACTTCTGTAGCATATCCCTGTCTCTGCCACGGGACACCGATGACGAAGCCCAGTTCCGGATCCTCATACCCCTCCCGGTTGGAAAATCCCGCTCTGCCGATGACCTGTCCCGTAATTTTATCACAGATTGTCCAGACACCGTAATTATAAAAATAATACATATTTTCTGTATAGTCTTTCAAATAAGCTTCTTCCTGTGCCCGCTGCGGATACAGTCCTTCCGTATACTGCGTCACGGAAGGTTCCGCATATATCTCATAGAGAGCATCCAAGTCCTCTTCCCGGGTCTCCCGCACGAGGCAGCGGTCTGTCGTCAGAATATCCCAGGGAATCCCCATATATCTGCGGTACACCTTCTCCATATAATCCCAGTCCAGTTCCTCAAGGTTTTCACAGGCATAGCGGACACCGGAAAAGTCCTGATCCCGGTTATGCTCGTGGAGCCATGCCAGCACCGGGCAGCCCTGCCGGAACAGTTCCTGTGCCCGTGGTCCCTGATCAGTGATCCAGAGCACGCCGCCTGCCTCTGTTTCCGAACTCCGTTCAGGGGTCTCCGAACATACCATATTCTCCGGGTTTTTCGGAATTTTCTTCGGATTAACTTTTGTATCTAATATGATCTGCCGCAAAAAATACATCCGCAACAATTCTCCTCTTTACCTTTTTAATGGAATCAACTAAAATATAGATATTATTTTAATCCATTTTTTTAGAAAAAGAAAGGACACTATTATGGCAAAAAATCCTATTGTTACTATTACCATGAAGAACGGCGGTGTGATCAAATGCGAGCTTTATCCTGAAATTGCACCCGAATCCGTTAACAATTTTATCAGCCTGATCAACAAGCATTTCTATGACGGTCTGATCTTCCACCGTGTCATCCGCGGTTTCATGATCCAGGGCGGATGTCCTGACGGCACCGGATGTGGTGGTCCCGGCTACAGCATCAAGGGTGAGTTCGCTGCTAACGGCGTAACTAACGATCTGAAGCACACCGAGGGTGTTCTGTCCATGGCCAGAGCTATGCATCCCGATTCCGCAGGCAGCCAGTTCTTCATCATGCACAAGACCAGTCCTCATCTGGATGGCTCTTATGCCGCTTTCGGTAAGGTGATCGAGGGTATGGATGTGGTAAATAAGATTGCTGAGACCCGCACCGATTACAGCGATCGTCCCCTGGAGGATCAGGTAATGGAAAGTGTTACCGTAGATACCTTCGGTGAGACCTATCCTGAACCCAACAAACTGGATAGATAAAATAGTTGTTCATAGTTTGTTTACAAATCCTTCAAGGAATCTTCAATTCCTCAACATGTTTTAGACATTTCTGTTTCATATACTATAACCATAGAAACAAACAAAACAACCATTTAAGCCCACAACAGTTTCTTGTTTAAAAAACTTTTTCATAATAAATGCCAAGGATCAGAATCCTTGGCATCCTCCCTTTCTAGGGGTAAAATTACAGCTATCGCGGTAGAACACTACGCCGGATAGTTATTTTTTTGCAAAAAAATCTCCCGCATCGCTGCGAGAGATTTTCTTATTTATCTCAGAATTATTCAGCCTTACCAACAGATCCGAACAGTTCCATCTTCTCCTTAACAGTAGCCTTGATAGCTTCTGCACCGGGAGCTAAGAGCTTACGAGGATCGAAGCCCTTGCCTTCGAGATCCTTACCAGCCTCGATGTACTTACGGGTAGCATCAGCAAATGCCAGCTGGCACTCGGTGTTAACGTTGATCTTGGATACGCCCAGGTCGATCGCTTTCTTGATCTGATCTGCGGGGATACCGGTACCACCGTGCAGAACCAGAGGAAGCTCACCGGTCAGCTCCTGTACAGCTGCCAGAGTTTCAAAACTTAAGCCCTTCCAGTTAGCGGGGTATTTACCGTGGATGTTACCGATACCTGCTGCCAGGAAATCAACTCCCAGATCAGCGATAGACTTACACTCCTTAGGATCAGCGCACTCGCCCATACCGA
>ERZ835980.3742-NODE-3742-length-11354-cov-2.773166_pt1 | contig 11354 bp, 13 predicted proteins | sample MGYA00519943_ERZ835980 | MGnify/ENA primary metagenome ERZ835980 (study PRJEB31850, sample SAMEA3708791) | human gut metagenome | biome: human gut; feature: human-associated habitat; material: faeces | place: China | collected 2014 ... | reverse complement strand
CGAGACCATCGACCTCGTTCCCGCCCAGTACAGCTTTGATTTCTACGTGGTAGGCACCGTGGCCCTGCGGGCGGGCATCAAGCTGGAAATGTATGTGGGTCTGTTCTCGCTGAAGGTGGACAAGATCGGCATTACCGTGGGCGATGACGTGAAAGTGATCCTCATGGAGGCCAAGGAGGACCACCCCTTCGTGCAGGTAGAGCTGATGATGCCCATCCTGCCTCTGGTGCGGGTTCCCGACGTGGATCAGGCCATTGAGATGGCCGTCCGGGTGGAGCACGGCAACCGCCACACCGCTATGATGCACTCCCGCAACGTGGAGAAGCTGACCAAGATGGCCAAGCTCATCCAGACCACGATTTTTGTGAAAAACGGCCCCTCTTACGCCGGCATCGGCGTAGGCGGCGAGGGCTATACCACGTTTACCATCGCCGGTCCCACCGGAGAGGGCCTGACTTCGGCCAAATCCTTTGCCCGGCGCCGCAGATGCGTGCTCGTCGGAGGGATGGACGTCAGATAAACGGAGGTTTGGGCCATTATGCAAGAGAATCTGCTCGGCCTGGTGGAACAGGCCGGTGTGGTGGGCGCCGGCGGCGCCGGGCTGCCCACGCACGTAAAGGCCGACGCCAGCGTCGGCACGGTTCTGGTCAATGGCGCCAGCTGCGAGCCCCTGCTCATGAGCGACCCTTACCTGCTGGAATGCCGCACCGAGGAACTGTTGCGCGGGCTGCGGGCCATGATGGATTGCACGGGCGCGCAACGGGGCGTGGTCTGCCTTAAAGGCAAGCACGCGGCGGCTTTGCGGCAAGTGCGTCAGGCCGTGGCCGACCGTCCGGACATGGACGTTTTTGAACTGGGCGATTTTTACCCCGCCGGCGACGAACAGGTCATGGTCTACGAAGTGCTGGGCGCTGTGGTGCCGGAGCGGGGCCTGCCCCTGCAGGTGGGCGCTGTGGTCAGCAATGTGGAAAGCCTCTGCAATGTGGCGCGCGCCCTGGAGGGCAAACCCGTGACCCACCGCTACCTTACCGTGGGCTGTGCAGTGGCCCGGCCCATGGTGCTGCGCGTGCCTGTGGGCACTTGCGTGGACGAGGTGCTGCGCTTTGCGGGCGGCCCCACCCTTACGGAGTATAAAGTAGTAGACGGCGGCCCCATGATGGGCCGGGTGCTGCCCCATACACAGCAGCCCGTGACCAAGACCACCAGCGGCCTGCTGGTGCTGCCTCCGGACCATACGGTGGTGGCCCGCAAAATCATGGACGAACGCACTGTGCGGCGGCTGACCAACACAGTCTGCTGTCAGTGCTCCCTGTGCACAGACCTCTGCCCGCGCAACCTGCTGGGGCACAGCCTGCATCCGCACAAGCTCATGCGCGTGTCCGCCGGGACGACGGCGACGGAAGTTCCTGTGGCCAAAGAGGCCCTGCTCTGTTCCGAGTGCGGCATCTGCGAAAAATTCGCCTGTCCGCTGGGCCTTTCCCCACGCGAGGTCAACGCTCAGCTCAAAAGAGAACTGGGCAAGGCCCGCATTGCTTGGCAATACGACGGACGCCCCCTGCACCCGTCACGCTTTCGGGAGGAGCGGCGCATCCCCACCAGCCGCCTGGTGCAGCGTCTGGGCCTGAGCGACTATGCGGCCCACCCGCCCTTTGTGGGCGATTATGTGCCCACGGAGGTGCGCATTCCCTTGCGCCAGCATATCGGCGCGCCCGCCGTGCCTGTAGTAACAGTGGGCCGGCAGGTGCACGTGGGCGATCTGCTGGGGGAAATCCCCGAAGGCGCCATGGGCGCACGCGTACACGCCAGCATCAGCGGCACAATACGTGCGGTGGAAAACGGCTTTATCACCATCAGGGCTTAAAGGGACAGCATCATGAGAGTACGCACTATCGGCTGTGTAGAACTGAACAGCATCGGGCTGGGCATGGAAACGGCAGACGCCATGGTCAAGGCGGCCCAGGTGGAACTGGTGCTGGCGCGCACCACCTGCCCCGGCAGGTACCTGATCATCATCACGGGCGACACCGGCGCGGTTACTGACTCCGTGGAAACCGGCCTGCGCCTGGGCGGCGACATGGTGGTGGACAGCTTCGTCATCCCCAATGTGCATGCGGACGTGGTCCCGGCCATGAACGGCACGGCCCTGCCCGGCCCCATCAACGCCCTGGGCGTTATTGAAACCTATACGGCGGCCTCCTGCGTGCTGGCTGCTGACGCCGCGGCCAAAGCCGGCGACGTGAGCCTGCTGGAGCTACGGCTTTCCGCCGGGCTGGGCGGCAAGGCCTTTGTGGTCATGACCGGCGAGGTCAGCGCCGTGCGCTCTTCCGTAGAGGCCGGGGCGGCCAACGCAGCTGCGGCAAATCCCGTAGTCAGCAAAATCGTCATCCCCTCCCCCAGCGAAGAACTGAAGCGGCAACTGCTCTAGCCCGGATGCCCCTATGGAAGACCACAAGCAGCGCATAATTCAGGAACATGTGCCGGGCCGTCAGGTTACCCTGGCCCACCTCATCGCCAGCCCCCAGCGGACGCTTTTCCACAATCTGGGGCTGGGCGACCGGCAGGCCTCGGCCATCGGCATTCTGACCATCACCCCCAGCGAAGGCGTAATTATCGCGGCGGACATCGCCACCAAGGCCGCCGCCGTGGAGGTGGGCTTTCTGGACCGCGTGGGCGGCTCCCTGCTTTTTACGGGCGACGTGGCCAGCGTAGAAGCCGCTCTGCGCGCCGTGCTGGACTACTTTGACGCCACCCTGCACTACGCCCTTACGGCCCTGACCCACTCCTGAGGCGGCTGCGCGCCGCAGGCCAGCGCACAAAGGCTATACAGGAAGACCGCACTGTGCAGACGCACCATCAGGCGTAAGCAATCAACATTATAAAAGCATACAAAAAGGGAAAGCCCGTGGGCTTTCCCTTTTTGCCTACTACCGCACCGGCCTCAGGCTAGCGCATTCCTGGTGTTTTTTGGGGCCTTGCCCGCCGCCTTGGGGGCGGGTCCGCTTTCCAGTTCCAGCCCGTCGTTGGAGCACGTCAGCCGGGCTTTGCCGCCCTTCTTCAGGTTGCCGAACAGCAGGGCGGAGGCCAGCCGGTCTTCCAGCTCCGTACGCAGCAGCCGCCGCAGGGGCCGCGCGCCCATGGCCGGGTCAAAACCCTTGCGGGCCAGCCAGCGCCGGGCCGCGTCGGTTACGGTCAATTCTACCCTGTGTTGCTCCAGGCTCTGGTGGATGTCACTCAAAAACTTGTCCACAATGCGCAGCATCATGGGTTCCGTCAGGCTGCCAAAGGGCACCAGAGCGTCCAGCCGGTTGCGGAACTCCGGGCTGAAGGTGTTTTCCACGGCCTTGAGCGCCTTGTGGGCCGCGTCCTGCGGCACGGAACCCGCAAAGCCCATACTGGGCCGGGACATTTCGAAGGCTCCGGCATTGGAGGTCATGATCAGCACCACGTGCGAAAAATCCGTCTTGCGTCCGGTGTTGTCCGTGAGCGTGGCGTAGTCCATAACTTGAAGCAATACATTAAAGATATCCGGATGAGCCTTTTCCATTTCATCCAGAAGCACCACAGAGTAAGGCGCCTTGCGCACGGCCTCGGTGAGCAGACCGCCCTGGTCAAAGCCCACATAGCCGGGAGGCGCGCCGATAAGCCGCGACACGGCGTGTTTTTCCATATACTCGCTCATGTCATAGCGCAGAAATTCCACGCCCATGAGCTTGGCCAGGCTGCGGGCCACTTCGGTCTTGCCCACGCCTGTGGGCCCGTAGAATAAAAAGGCCCCGGCCGGACGCTGCTCCTGCCCCAGGCCGGCGCGTGCCCGCAAAATGGCCCGCACGGTGACTTCAATGGCGGTTTCCTGGCCGAACACCAGCTGCTTGAGGTCCTTTTCCAGGTGGGCCAGGCGCGTGCGTTCCTTGCCGGAAACCGTGCGCACGGGCACGCCCGCCATGCGGGCCACCACGCGCTCCACATCGCCTACGCCCACCTGCGGGGTTTCTTCTCCGCGCGCCGGCCGCACGCCACGCCCCAGGCGCACGGCCGCGCCGCACTCGTCCAGCACGTCAATGGCCTTGTCCGGCAGCAGGCGGTCGCGCACGTGCCGGGCGGTCAGGTCCACCATAGCCTTAAGGGCCGCCGGGACATAACGCACCTTGTGGTAGTCCGCGTAGCGCTTTTCCAGCCCTTGCAGAATGCGCAGGCACTCTTCCGCACTGGGTTCGGTGAGGTCGATGCGCTGAAAACGCCGGGCCAGGGCGCGGTCTTTTTCAAAATGGTTGCGGAATTCCTCATAGGTGGTGGAGCCGATGCAGCGCAGTTCGCCTCCGGCCAGCACGGGCTTGAGCAGGTTGGAGGCGTCCAGGGAGCCGCCGGAGGTGGAACCCGCCCCCACAATAGTGTGAATTTCATCAATAAACAGGATGGAATCGGGCTGTTCCTTAAGCCGCTGCACCACGGCCTTGAGGCGGCCTTCAAAATCGCCGCGGTAGCGGGTGCCCGCCAGCAAGAGCCCCATGTCCAGGGCGTAAAGGTGGGTTTGGGCAAACATTTCGGGCACACGGCCCTCCACGATGCGCAAGGCCAGGCCCTCGGCCAGTGCGGTTTTGCCTACGCCGGGGTCGCCCACAAACAGCGGGTTGTTCTTGCGGCGACGGCAGAGCACCTCCACGGCGCGGTCCAGCTCCGCCTCCCGGCCCACCAGGGGGTCGATCTTGCCCTCCCGCGCCCGCTCGGTGAGGTCTACCGTATATTGGGCAAGCGGATCGGCGGCCTTGGCCTCCTTGCCGCCCTCGGCGCCGGCCTGCTCCACGCCGCGCGAACCGCCGCCCTCTTCCAGGCCGTGCGACACAAAGGTCAGCACGTCCAGGCGTTCTACCCCTTGCTTGCGCAGATAGAATAGGGCGTAGCTCTCGTCTTCGTCCATGATGGAAATGAGCAGATCGCCCAGTTCTACCGTGTCGCGTCCTGAGGAGCGGATATGCGCCAGCGCCCTGTCCAGTACGCGCTGTACGCCCTCGGTCTGGGAGACTTCATGGTTGCGCGTGAGGGGCACGGACTCCAGCTCCCGGCTGAAAAACTCCTCCAGCTGTTCGCGCAGCACCGGCACGCTGGCGCCGCTGCCCTCCAGAATGATGCGTCCCCGCATGTTGTTGGTAAGGGCAAAGAGCACGTGCTCCACGGTCAGCAGGTCGTGCCGACGGCGGTGGGCTTCCATGAGCGCGTCACGGATGACGCTTTGAACACTTTTACTCAGCATAGGCGTATCTCAATGGACTTTTTCCATAGTGCATTTGAGGGGATACCCCGCGGCCCTGGCCGTAGTGCGCACCCTGTGGACCTTGGTTTCCGCCACTTCCTGGGTGAACACACCGCACTGGCCCACACCCTGATGGTGCACAAGCAGCATGATGGCCGTAGCCTCTTCGGGGGTTTTATGAAAGATGTTGCGCAGTACGCTGACCACAAAATCCATGCTGGTATAGTCGTCGTTGTGCAGCAGCACCCGGTAGCGTTCCGGTTCCTTGATTTCCTGCTCCACCGCCACACGGCTCTGGCCGTCGCTACGGTTTGCGTCATTCCACGACATGGGAAGGCTCCGACACGGTGTTCTCGCCGCCGGGCGCGTCCGGCGCAGGGATATCCGCCGGAAGTCCCAGCTTTTGCCGCCACGCGGCCCGCTGCGCCGCGTCAAACACGAAAGAAAATTGCGGCGGCTGGTGGTGTTGCCGCAGCCATTCCTGGTGCAGCTCATGATAACTTTTGGTGCTTATTATGGCTTTGTCAAGAGCAAGGCGGCGCTGCACCGAATCAATATGCGCGGCCAGCCCCTCCAACTCCACCACATCTATGAAGGAAAGCGCATCCAACTCCACTTCCACATCTTCAAGCCGCCAGGGCTCGCGCACCTTTTCGTAGCGGGCCGTCACCGTGTAGCCCAGCCCGGCCAGAATGGCGTGCAGGGCTGGGCCGTCCTCTACCGTCGTTTCCAGCTCCTCGCGCACCTTATAGTAGCCGGACGCGGGCGCGGGCCGCTTGAGGGTGAGCACATGGCGGGTACGGTCCGGCCATTCCTGACTGCGCAAACGCAGCAGGCGGCCGCTTTCCAGCAGGGCGCGGTCGGGCGCGTCAAAGACCCAGTTGCTCTCAAAATGCGCGCCCAGGCAGTGCGCGCCGCTGTCCGCCAGGGTCTGACGCAAGGCTTGTAAATCCACATGCAGATATTTACGTTCCACTTCCAGGGGCATGGCCGACCTCACTTGCGGTGAAACAAACGCTGCTGCAGGGCCGCGATGGTGCCCACGCCTCCCTGCCCTGCGGCCGGATGCAAAATGGGCTCGAACCCCAGACGGCGGGCCTGCTTCAAGCGCAGATCCTGCGCCGCCACGGGCCGCACCTGGCCGTTCAGGTCCACCTCGCCCCACAGCACGCACTTTTCCGGCAGGGCCACGTCATAATACGACGAAAGCACAGCGGCCACCAGCGCCAGATCCAGCCCCGGCTCATTAAGTTTCATGCCGCCGCCCACCTTGGCATAAATGTCCACCTGACCGAAATTGAGCTTGAGGCGCTTTTCCAGCACGGCCAGCAGCAAATGCAGCCGCCCCACATCAAAACCCAGGGCGGCCCGCCGGGGAATGCTCAAAAAAGTGCGCGAAACCAGAGCCTGCACCTCCACGGCCAGGGGGCGCTGGCCGTCCACGGCCATAACTACCGCCGTGCCCGAAAGGCTCGCGTCGCGCTGGCCCAGAAAAAAGGTTGCGGGGTCGTCCACCACCTGCAGGCCACGGGCCGCCATGCGGAAGACCAGCAGCTCTTCGTTGGGGCCAAAGCGGTTCTTAAACACCCGCAGCAGACGGAACATCTGGCGGCGGTCGCCCTCCAGAGAAAGGACCGTATCCACCATATGCTCCAGCAGGCGCGGCCCGGCCAGCACGCCATCCTTGGTCACATGCCCCACCAGAATGAGCGTGCAGTCCGCGCGGCGGCAAAATTCCACCAAGGCCGTGGCCACGGCCCGCACCTGTGTGACGTTGCCGGGCAGGCCCTCGGCCTCCAGGCTGGTCAGGGTCTGGACGGAATCTACGATCAGCAAGGCGGGCGCGGCGGCCGTAGCCGCTTCCAGCACGTCTTCCACGCGAGAGGTGGCCAAGGCCAGCAGACGGGAGTCCAGCAAGCCCAGACGTTCGGCCCGGCCCCGAATCTGCGGCAAGGATTCCTCCCCGCTGGCATAGAGCGCTGTACGCCCCCCGGCCGCCACCATGCCCGCCACCTGCAGCAACAGGGTGGACTTGCCTATGCCCGGCTCCCCGCCCATGAGCAGTGCGGCTCCGGGCACCAAGCCCTTGCCCAGAATGCGGTCCAGCGGCGCAAGGCCGCTGCCGAAAGGCTCGTGCCCTTCGTCCGCCACGGCGTGCAGGGGTACGGCCCGACCGCCCGCGCCCACGACACCTGTTCGGTGCGGCGCCCTAACGGCGGTCTTGGGCTGGGTCACAGCTTCAAGGGTATTCCACTCGTGGCAACTGGGGCACTGCCCGCGCCACTGCGTGGTCTGTGCCCCGCAGGAGGAACAGCGGTACACTTCACGTATTTTTGCCATGCCTCAAGCCTACGGAAAAAGTCCGGAACTGGCAAGGCGGCGCGGGTCAGACGGCAAGTCTTGCCGTCCCCAGAGTACCTTTGTTGCCATATTTTTGACTTTCTCTAGAAAATCCGCTCCGCGCAAGAGTTTTCAGATTCTGGCACCCATCTTGCTTTATTCTGCGCCAATGGCTTGAGGCGGCATTTTTCGCCGCCCGCTTTCCCCATAGATGCGGGCGCGCGGCAACTGGGGCAGGCCAGTGAGAATTGTGCGGCAATAAACTGTCAAGGGGGCGTTTGTGACTACCAGCAGTCAAAACCAAGTTCGGAATATGCTCCATCTGCGCCACCCTGCTGCGGCATCCCCGGAGGACGGAGACGCCTTTGCTGCGCCGCCCCCCCTGGACCCGGCGGCCCGGCGTGCTCTGGACAGCCTTTCCCGCATCTATCCGCTGGTACTGCCTGCCCTGGAAGCCCGCCTCGATGCCCTGCAGGAAGATTTTTTGGCCCGGCTGACGCTCTTGATGCAGGCGCGCGGCCTTGCCCCGGAGGGGCGGTTGCGCCTTTCTGTAGCCGGGGGTAACGCCGTGCTGGTTGAAGGCGAAGAGGACGAGGCTGCCGGGCTTTACGCGCTGTTTGCGGAACATCAGGATTTGAGCGTGCATTTTCACGAAATGGCCCGCCTGGCCGTGCTGGCCCACGGTATGGAAGTGACTGCGCAGGCCTGTGCCGCTGCGGAAGAGAATGTGACCGCCCTGGCGGATAATGCCGCCCTGTTGGGGCGCTATCAAATGTGCCTTAAAGGATCGCTTTCACATTTTTATCTGCGTTGAGCCTTTCACGGGCTTACGCCACCCAATGCCCCCAAGAGCCCTTGCCAAATGGCGGCGAGAGGCTTATCTTCCAAAAGAACCCATTGGGGGGGCGCACTGGCTTCGACGGGGACGTAGAAACCGGAGCGGCAGGCCGAGGCGCCGCTGGCCTCGTAAAAAGCGGCAACAAAAGTAATTGCCAACAACGATTACGACTACGCTTACGCTGCCTAATAACAGCGAGGCAAAGACCGCCTAGGCGGTCACGTCGCGCGGGGCCACGCCTGATAACCCCGTGCGGCGACATTTATCAGGCTGGCAGAGACCGGTGCCCACCGGGGTCTTCTGCGAGGAGGTTACCGGCGGGATTGCCGTCCTGCGCCTGGTCGGGGGCCATCAGGACGGTGAAAGCCATACTCGACCTAAGCCTGTAGATGCTTCGTGTGGAATGTTCGCGGACGGGGGTTCGACTCCCCCCGCCTCCACCAACAGCTCAGTCCAACGATGGACAGAAAAGGCCAAAACACCTTGCAAATAAAGGGTTTTGGCCTTTCTCTTTGTCCGACAGAATCCGGCCCAAAGTGCCTTTGTACTCAATTGCCTTGATAAGAATTTGAGTAGAAATGAATTCCAGAAACTTCGGTAATCCTCCCATTTTTAGGAGCAGTTACAAGTAGAGCCTAAGACACCTGTGCGAGCTTCATGGCGGGTTTATTGCTCTGGAAACTGGCGGCTACCGTGCATAACGCGCAAAATCTGCACTCTATCAGCCAGTACGCGATAAATAAGTGCATATGGCGTGTCTTTGACGAGCCATTCTCTGGTGCTGGGTACTCTCCCCGGCTTGCCTGCACCCGGAAGCGTGGCGAGGTGGTGGGGTGCGCTGTAAATGCGCTTCACATAGTCCTCTACCGCGTCAAAAGCCAAGCCTTCGCCAAATAGATAGTCAGTTATGCCGCCCATGTCTTTCGCAGCGGCTTCAGTCCAGTGAATTATCAGTGGGCTACGGGGCGACATTGAAGCCCTTCGCCTTTAGCCGCGCTCCCATTTCTTCATGACTGATTACCCGGCCCGCGTCCGCATCATCTATTCCCTTTTGTACTCCGGCGAGATACCATGCCTCACGCTCAAGGTATTGGGCAATGGCTTCCTTGATTATCCAGGCGCGAGGCCTGTCCATCTGCTCGGCCATTGTATCCAGTTGGACGCGTATTTCCGGGTCGAGCCGGATTGTCGTTGTCGTTGGTTGCATACGTACTCCCTTGCATGTTCTTATGTATCCTTATGTATGCTTAGAGAATACATACTTCCAATTGACTTGGCAAGGTCCGAAATAAAAATGGGACTCGATTTCTCAAGTCCCTGCCTCCAATCTCATTTTTTTCCGCTCTTTTTCCGATCCTTCTTACTAGTCTCAATCACAGTAGTTTTAGGTCTTTTTTCAGCTTCTTTAACCGGGATGAATTTGCCTGAGCCTGCATCTCTGCCGATTTTCTGATCTGCCATTATCAACTCCTATATGAAGGTTATACATGTTAGAACGCGAATAACTGTCTAGAGAATATCAAGAATCGTTCGCGCATTTTCTCCCCCAAAAGACAGCAGATCTCTTTGACCGGGTGATCACGCCATCGAACTCAGGTCCGTATCACGCTACCAAATAGAAAAATTTTTCATTTGAGTACGAATTTGAGTAAGTAAATATGAATAAAAATTTTATTTCTTTTATTATAACCAGTTAATCATATTTTTAGGTGGACGCCGCCTCCACCAACCCCCAATTTCACCAAGGCTCACGGTGTCTCACAAAGACCCGTGAGCCTTTTTTCAAGGGCTACTGTCAGATCTAATCAAGACTACCCCAGGTAAAACAACTAGCTAACAAAGCGCTATTGGCTGTCCGGACAACCGGGACCGCCCCTGTCCGAATTATACGCTTGAAGTAACATCTTTTTAGTGTTACGTTGTTGTCATGATACTGAGCTATAAAGACGGCCGGGCGGAGGGTTTGTTCCAAGGGATGCATGTCGCTGGCCTGCCGCCGGACATCCAGCGCGTTGCCATGCGTAAGCTCAAAGTCCTGCACAACGCCGTTTCGCTGAACGACTTGCGTGTTCCTCCCGGAAACAGGTTGGAAATTCTCAAAGGAAACCGGGCCGGACAGCACAGCATCCGCATCAACAGCCAATGGCGGATATGCTTCGTCTGGAAAGACGGGAACGCCTACTCCGTTGAAATCGTCGACTATCACTAGGAGAACGCCATGACTGACCGCATGCTGCCCGTGCATCCGGGCGAAATTTTGAATGAAGAATTTTTGAAGCCCATGGGCATAAGCCAGACCCGCCTTGCGCTGGACACCGGCATGCCACAGAGCCGCATCCAGGGCATTATCGCCGAAAAGCGCGGCATCTCCGCCGACACGGCGGTGCGTCTGGCCGCTTACTTTGGCAACAGCGCGGAGTTCTGGCTCAACTGCCAGGTCTCTTATGAGCTGGACATGGGGGCCTATTCCGGCAAGCGCGATGAAATCCTGTCTCGTGTGCATCCTCATTCCGCTCGTGTTAATGTCCCGACTCTTCCATAACCTTGTTGCCCTGATAGCTGGTCACCCGCAGCGCAAGGCAGAGGTGGTCCCTTTTGGATAAAGAAAAGACGTCCTGCGGATCGACAACGCAAAAATGCAAAAGCCCCCATGCGCGCGGGCAGGAACCCGGGTACGCATGAGAGCTTTCTGGGAAAAAGACAAAAGCGCAGAGGCTCACCCAACTGGGCGAATTTCTGCGCTTTTGTGAAGAGTGGCGTCACCAACGGGATTTGAACCCGTCTTAGCGGCTTGAGAGGCCGCCGTCCTAACCGGATAGACGATGGTGACATTGAATCCGGTTCTGTCTCTATGCAGATTCGCCCCTTCTGTCAAGCAGTCGGAACGGACCCGTGCCAAAAAGAACGGATTTTTCGAAATTGCCGACA
>ERZ835980.3731-NODE-3731-length-11384-cov-3.954365_pt1 | contig 11384 bp, 8 predicted proteins | sample MGYA00519943_ERZ835980 | MGnify/ENA primary metagenome ERZ835980 (study PRJEB31850, sample SAMEA3708791) | human gut metagenome | biome: human gut; feature: human-associated habitat; material: faeces | place: China | collected 2014 ... | reverse complement strand
GTGCGATCGCAGCGCTTAAAGCGGCGTTGACGGCCAATTCTATGAGGAAGTTCACGCCGATAAACGCGACGAAAAGGAAATAGACAATGTTCGTGCCGCCCGCGTAGTCCTGCAGAACGGGCTTGAATACCGTGAGCATCCCGATGGCAAACACGCCGGTGTTCACGACCGGGGCCGTCAGCGCGGCGAGTATGCAGCTGATCGTCTGCCTGTGCCGCAGCGCCTTTGCGACGAGTCCCGCGCAAAGCCCGCACAGAACGGCCTTGCCGACGCACACGACGACGAGCCAGAACGGGCTTGCGACCCACAGGACGTTTGTAAATTCATCCGCGCCCGTGATGCCCGCAATCAGGCAGACGACCCCGAACACCGCGCCAAGCCCGGCTCCCGCGCCGGGGCCAAAGAGGATCGCGCCGACGACGATGGGAACCAGCGTCAGCGAGATCGGGACCGGCCCGATCCGGATGCCGCTGGCTACGGTCTGCAGCACGACGACCAGCGCGGCCAGAATGGCCAGCGAGGTCAGACGGACGACGGATGCATGGTTTTTGCGATTCATAAGTACCTCCTGCTGTCACTCCGGATATTCCGGATGCAACGCACATATTTTATCACGGGCAAAGCCCGTTGATAACAGAATTACGGAATTTCTTCCTCGACGGGTTCGCTGGAAATGGGCGCGCCGTCCTTGATGGCCTGCCACTGCTCGCGCGTGATGAGCAGCTGACGGGGCTTCGAGCCCTCGAACGGGCCGACGATGCCGCGCTCCTCCATCTCGTCCATGATGCGCGCCGCGCGGGCATAGCCCAGCTTCAGACGGCGCTGGAGCATGGAGACGGAAGCCTGTCCGGTCTCCAGAATCACATCCACGGCGGCGGGCAGCATTTCGTCGCCCTCCAGCTCCTCGTCGGTGGGATCGGGGTCGGACACGCTCGCCGGCTTTTTGCCGGTCTGCTGGGCTTTTTTCTCGATCTCGTCCAGCACCTGCTGGCTGTAATCCGCCGTGTAGTTGTCCTTGACATACCCGGCCACGGCCTCAACCTCGGTGTCGGTGACGAAACAGCCCTGCACACGCAGCGGCTTGCCGCAGCCGATGGGGGCATAGAGCATATCGCCCTTGCCAACCAGCTTCTCCGCGCCCTGGGTGTCCAGAATGATCCGGGATTCCATGGCGGAGGCCACGGAGAAGGCAATTCTGGAGGGAATGTTGGCCTTCATCAGGCCGGTGATCACATCGGCGGAGGGACGCTGGGTGGCGATGATCAGGTGCATTCCGGAAGCACGGCCCATCTGGGCAATGCGGCAGATGGAATCCTCCACCTCCTTGGCAGCTACCAGCATCAAGTCCGCCAGCTCATCGATGATGACAATGATCTGGGGCAGCTTCTGACCGCCCTCCTCATTGGCAACGATGCTGTTGTAGGACTCCAGATCTCTTACACCGGCATCGGACATGAGCTTGTAGCGGCGCAGCATTTCCGTCACGGCCCACTGGAGGGAACCTGCGGCCTTCTTGGGATCTGTGACCACGGGGATCAGCAGCTGAGGAATGCCGTTATAAATGCCCAGCTCCACCATTTTGGGGTCTACCATAATGAGCTTCACATCCTCGGGGCCGGCCTTATAGAGCAGGCTGATGATGATGGAGTTCATACACACGGATTTACCGGAACCGGTGGTACCGGCGATGAGCATGTGGGGCATCTTCGCAATGTTGCCCACAATGCAGTTGCCTGCAATATCCTTGCCCACGGAGAAGGAGGACTTGCCCTTGGCCTGGGCAAAGGCCGGGGAATCGATGACCTCCCGCAGGGACACGGTGGTCACCGTCCTGTTGGGCACCTCAATGCCCACAATGGAGATTTTCCCGGGCACGGCGGCAATTCGCACACCGGAAGCGCCCAGGCTCAGGGCAATGTCATCGGCGCAGCCGGTGAGCTTGCTCAGCCGGACGCCCTTGTCCAGCTCCACTTCATACCGGGTAACGCTGGGGCCACGGGTCACATTGATAATATGGGCGTCGATGTGGAAGGAAGCCAGGGTCTCGTTGAGCCGCCGGGAGTTCTCCCGCATTTCCTCGGTGCCGTCGGCACTGGTTCCGGCGGGACGGCGCAGCAGTTCAATGGGCGGGAACCGGTAGGCCGTCTGTTCGGCGGCGCTGCCCTGGGCAATCTCGGCGGCGACCTGCTTGGCAGACTCCGCCGCCTCCTTGGTGGTCACCTTGCCGGGCTTCTCTCCGGTATTCTCCGGAGGGACAATGGGCTTGGCAGGCCGCTCCGGCTGCTCCGGCTTCACAAGCTTTGGCATCTTCTCCGGAATCGTGGGCTGCTCCGGCTCCCGTTTGAGCTCCTGCTTTTTCCGCTTAGCCGGCTCTTCCGGGGTCTTCTCCACGGGAATGCCCCGGGTAACCGGCTGGGCAGGCGCACCATATATGGGGGTATCAATATCCAGGTCGATGGTGTTCATCACGTCCGCAGCCCGGGCAGGTGTTCCGGAAGGGGCACTGCGGCGCTCCTGGGGCGGCTCTGCCTGGGCAGGGGCGGCAGGTGCGGCCGCCGGGGCGGGACGCTTCTTCTGTACCGGCTGGGGCTGAGGCTCCAGCTCATCGATGGTCATCTGCACGGGCTTACTCTTGGCCTGCTTCTTCTCGATCCGCTTCGTGGCAATATGGTTCACCACGGCGGCAGCAGGCTCCACATAGTCTGCCTCTTCCTTCTCCCAATCCTCTTCTCTGGGCCGCTCAGCAATGGCCTTGATAAGGCTGGGGATGGTGATCTGCACAGAGCCCAGCAGGGTCAACAAAGCGCCCAGGCCGAAGAGCAGATAAGAAATCACATTGCCGCAAGCCCAGCGGACCAGCATTGCCAGACCGCCGCAGAGCACGCCGCCGGTGGTCCCGGCAGCGCCGCCGGTATAGAGGTCCGCAACGACACCGATTCCCTCTGCCATGCCCTGGGTCTGCACGGCCAGATGGTAGATGCTGCCGCAGAAGAATACAAAGCAAATCACGCACACACTGCGCATAACCGGCTTCTGCTTCCTGCCGAAGGTCTGAATCACGAAAATCGCCGCCAGAGCGGGTATGGAGAAATAAAAGCCCACCTGGCCCAGCAGGCCCAGGATCACGGATTTCAGCACCTTCAGCAGGGCCCCATCCGGATTAATGGCGATGACCAGGAACAGCACAAACAGGCAGGCGCAGAGAACCGCCGCCAGAATATTAGGCGACAGACCCCCTGCAAAATCCTGGTTACTCTTTTTCACCTTTTCGGGATTTTTCTTTTTGGGTGGGGTAGATTTGCTGCCGGATGACCCAGCGGGCGTCTTCTTTTGTGCACCGGCGGCCTTCATTTCCGCCTGCGTTGGCTTCTTTTGTGCCATGAATATCCTCCAAACCATAAAAACTGAACTGTATGCGAAAGCCAGAACTTCCCTGACCGGGAAGTCTGGCTCTCATGCTACCAGATTCAGGAAGAATGCAAACAGGGCGAGGCCCCAGCAATAGAATGCAAATACAGAAAAGCTATGCTCCGCCACAATGCGCCGCAGCAGCTTCACACCCCCAAGGGCGCCCAGGAAGCTGGCAAAGCCTGCGCACAGATAGGTCAGCACCAGGCTGAAGGTCACGCCCTCAAAGCCCCCGGCGATCACCCGGGCACCGTCGCAGACCACCGTACAGGCCTCTATAACGATTCCCACGGCCATGGCATTTTCCAGGGCATACTTTCTGTCCACACCGCATACGGACCCGATGGACACCATAGCCCCAATGCCGGAAATGCCCGGCAGCACAGAGGCCGCACCGCCCAGGCCCATCAGGAGGCCCTCCACCCGGCTCATGGTGCGGCAATCCTTATTTCCTGTGGGCAAAAACTGCGGAATATAGAGGATCGCTCCATTGAGCAGCAGCATCAGCGAAACCGCCAGAAGGCTTTGGCCAAGGCTTTGCGTAAGATTGTAAAGAAAATAGGCCGGAACCACCGGAATAACCATAGTCCTGAGCAGGCGGAAGTCCATGAGGCTCTTGGTATCCAAGGGCCGTCTTCGCTTCTTTTTGGGAATGCGCGCCAGAGCCAGGGCCCGATTGATGCGGGTCAGCTGGGGGCGGCATATCTTGTACAGCGCCAGAAGAATGCCAAGATGCATCATCAGCAGCATCAGGTCGCTATTGCCGGAGGCTCCAAATATTTTCAGCAGCAGAATGCCATGGGCTCGGGAAGAAATCGGCAGTACCTCTGCTGCACCGGACAAGAAACTATAGACAAAATTTTGCAGCCAAGTCACACCTGCCGCCTCCTTCACAGAAAATTTCAATTTATAATAACATAGATCTGCGGGAATTTCCAGTATTATTTTTCCTTCCCACAAAATGCAAGCAGGACGCGGCATTGCGTCCTGCCTTATTGTTCAGATATTCCCGAATGCAGGGACCGCCGATTTCTGTGCTATTGCGTTCACATAGCACTGCTCGACCCGCCGGGCGAACTGTTCCGTGCTGTAGGGTCTGGCCGCCTCCACCGCATTGCGGCGGATTCGGTTTCCAATGGGGCTGAAGGACAGCATCAGGCTCTCCAGCAGCTGCTCGTCACTGTCCCCGGACAGGACCGCGCTGACGCCGTCTGTGAAGACGCCCAGAAGGCAGGGATCGTCCACCGCGCAGACGCACAACCCGGAAGCCGCCGCTTCGATATAGGTCAGACCCTGGGTCTCGGAATGGGAGGCACTGACGAACACATCGCCGATGGCATAGTAGCGGTCGATCTTCTCCCAGGGCTTGGAGCCCACAATGGATACACTGTCCGCCATCCCCAGGGCCAATGCCTGCTCCTGCAATTCCGCCCGCAGCGGGCCTTCGCCAATGATGACCAGCTGCACGTCCGGACAGTGCTCATGCAGCTCCGGAAAGACCCGCAGGATTTTTTCGATATTCTTTTCCTTTGCCAGCCGCCCGATGTTCAGCAGCACCCGCTTTCCCTCCGGAATGCCGCATTCCGCCCGGGTTGCCGCCTTTTCCTCTGCGCTGTGCCTTTCCGGCGAGAAGCGCCCCAGGTCCATGCCGCTGGGGATGATGTCAATGGGTGCTTCCACCCCATACTGCCGCAGAAGATTCTCCGTTTTGGCCGTGGGTACGATCACCCTGTCAAACCGGTCGCACCACCACTCACTATAGCGCTTGGCAAGGCTTTTGGCAGTGTTGTCCCCGTGACCGTGGGTAACATAGTATGTATAGTCTTCCCACACCGTGTGATAGGTATGCACCCGAACGCAGCCCGTATGGCGGGCAACATAGGTGCCCAAAAAGCCCATGACAAACTCACTGTTGGTATGCACCACATCAAAATGCATATCCAGAGCCTGTCGGATGGTCCCCATGCCGGGGAACGCCACATTTCTGTCCCGCAGAAGGATAAACTGTGCCGATTCCAAGTAATGCAGGGTGTCGCTCTGGAATTCCTCCCACCCCTTGCACTTGGGTGCATAGACATGGACCGTATGTCCCATTTTCTGCAATTGCTGATATAGATTCAGGCAGGAGGTAGCCACGCCGTTGATTTCCGGATAAAAGGTATCCGTAAAAATGCCAATAATCATAGCTTATTCCTTTCAGGGTCTTTTTTACCATTCCCAAGGATTATAGCATAGACAGCCCGGAAACGCAAACCGCATATGCAAAAATAAAGAAATCTTAATTGATTTTCCCGATCCATTCCTCTTTTTTCATTGATTTACCCTCGTAAATGGATTATAATGGAGAAAATAAAGCAAAAAGGAGGCTGTCCATGAATTCCAAAGAACTCTCTCAAACCGGCAGACAGCTTTTGAACAAAGGAAAAAAGAGCTTCATCCGGGCCGTTTTTAACAGAAAAACGCTGCTGTTCGTCTCTTTGCTGCTGCAAGCCGGGATCCTGTTTTCCCTGTACTTCTGGTTCGAAGACAATATTCCATTGTTCTTAGGCGGCAGCGCGCTGTTTACCGTTGCGGTCATGCTGATTCTGGTGAACAGCTCCATGGATGCCAGCGCCAAAATCACATGGCTCCTCGTGATTGGCTTGCTCCCCGTATTCGGCTGCGCTCTGTACATCTGGACGCAGAGCGAATGGGGCCGCAGAACATTGCAGGCCCTGGTAGCCAGAAGTGAGGTGCTGTCCCACCACCTGATTCACTCCCGGGAGGATACCCTGGAGCAGCTTCAGCAGGAAGACCCGGGCGCGGCAGGCCTGGCCCGCTACATTGGCTCCTGCGGCAGCTTCCCGGTCTACACCAATACCCAGGTCACCTATTTCCCCCAGGGAGAGGACAAATGGGCGCAGATGCTCATAGAGCTGGAAAAAGCGGAGCATTCCATCTATCTGGAGTACTTTATTCTCCGGGAAGGCCTTATGTGGGGCAAGGTCCTGGAGATTCTGGAGCGAAAGGTGCAGCAGGGTGTGGATGTCCGGCTGCTGTATGACGGCACCTGTGAGCTCACCACCCTGCCGGAGGGCTACCCGCAAAAAATGGAGGCCCTGGGCATCCGCTGCAAGATGTTCAGCCCCATCTCCCCCATCGTTTCCTCCCACTACAACTACCGTGACCACAGGAAAATTCTGGTAATCGACGGCAAAACCGCCTTTACCGGCGGGGTCAATCTGGCGGACGAATACATCAACCATATAGAGCGCTTCGGCCACTGGAAGGACACTGCAATCATGCTCAAGGGCGACGCCGTGGAGAGCTTCAGCCTCATGTTTTTGCAGATGTGGAACATCGACGAAAAGCTGCCCCAATTTCCGGAGCAGCTGGACGTTCCGGAGCCCGCCCCTGCACAGGGCTACGTCATCCCCTATGCGGACAGCCCCATGGACAAGGAAAAGCTGGGCGAAATGGTCTATATCGACATTCTAAACCGCGCCCACAGCTACGTCTATATCATGACGCCCTACCTGATTCTGGACGGAGAAATGGAAACCGCCCTGAAATTCGCCGCCAAGCGGGGCGTGGACGTGCGAATCATCCTTCCGGGCATTCCGGACAAAAAAATCCCCTACGCCCTGGCCAAGACCCACTACAGGGCGCTGCTGTCCGCCGGTGTGAAGCTCTATGAGTACACCCCCGGCTTTGTCCACGCCAAGGTCTTCCTCAGCGACCGGCGGGAAGCCGTGGTAGGCACCATCAATCTGGACTACAGAAGTCTGTACCACCACTTTGAATGCGCCGCCTATCTGAAGGACGTGGACTGTCTGGAGGACATCTGGCAGGATTTTCAGAATACAATGGGCTCCTGCCGCCCAGTCACCTGGCAGACCCTCCGGCAGGAGCCCTTCCTGGTGAAGCTGACCGGGTACCTGGCCAAGGTCATAGCGCCGCTGCTGTAAGCATGAATCAAAATGGGAGGATATTTTATGAATGTATTGATGATCAACGGAAGCCCCCGAGGAAACGGCAATACCGCCATCGCCCTGCGGGAAATGAAAAATGTCTTTGCCCAGGAGGGCATCGAGGTCACAGAGCTGAATGTGGGCGCCAAGGCCGTCCGCGGCTGCATTGCCTGCAACAAATGCGCAGAGCTTGGCAAATGCGTCTTTGACGATGCCGTCAACGAAGCCGCCCCCCTACTTGCCAAGGCAGACGGTGTGGTCGTGGCAAGCCCCGTGTATTATGCCTCCGCCAATGGCAATCTGATTTCCTTCCTGGACCGGCTGTTTTACAGCTGCCGGTGCGATCTGACCATGAAGGTAGGCGCCAGCGTGGTCTGCGCCCGCCGGGGCGGCTGCTCCGCCACCTTTGACGAGCTGAACAAATACTTTACCATTTCCGGAATGCCGCTGGCCTCCAGCCAATACTGGAACAGCATCCACGGCCGCCTGCCCGGCGAGGCAGAGCAGGATGAGGAGGGCAAGCAGACCATGCGCGCCCTGGCCAGAAACATGGCATTTCTCATGAAGAGCATCGCTCTCGGGAAGGAAGCCTACGGCCTGCCCGAAAAAGAGCCCCGGGTTGCTACCCACTTCATCCGCTAAGAACGCCAATGCACTGAAAAATGGAACAATTATTGATCGTTGAAGATGATGCGGGCTTAAACCAAGGGCTGTGCAAGGCGCTGAACGCGGAAAATCGACAGCTTATTTCCTGCCGGGACCTGAAAGCGGCGCGGGAACAGCTGCTTTGCGGAAAAGCATCCTTGATTTTGTTGGACATCAATCTGCCGGATGGCAGCGGACTACAGCTGCTGCGGGAAATAAAAGAGGGTACGCCGGATGTTCCCGTCATTCTTCTGACGGCAAATGACACGGATATGGACATTGTAGACGGGCTGGAACGGGGCGCCGACGATTACATTACCAAGCCCTTTTCCCTTTCAGTCCTGCGGGCAAGAGTGAACACCCAGCTGCGGAAGCAGGTGTCGGTCCGCAGCAGTGGGGCGGTCCAAATCGACCATTTCCGCTTTGATTTTGCGGCCATGTGCTTTTACGCAGGAGATACCAAAGTTGAACTGAGTAAAACGGAGCAAAAGCTGCTGCACCTGCTTGTAGAAAACCGGGGCCAAACCGTGCCCCGAAACGTATTGGTGGACAGAATCTGGACGGATGGCGCGGAATATGTGGATGAAAACGCCCTCTCCGTTGCGGTAAAGCGTCTGCGGGATAAGCTTGGCGCACAGGCATATATCAAAACGGTATACGGCATTGGCTACAGCTGGGTAAGGGCGGATGAATAAGACGGAAGTTGTATTTTTTCTGCTGTGCTTTCTTGCAGCCGCCGCCATTGTATGGCGGGAGCGGCGAAAAAGTCGGAAAACCATGGAACATATCGAAAAAATGCTGGATGCCGCAATGGACGGTTCCTTTTCTGAAACCACCTTTGATGAGAGCAAGCTCTCCGCATTGGAGACAAAATTTGCCCATTATCTTTCCGCAGCGGAAACCTCCTCCCGAAACCTGGCCCGAGAAAAGGACAAAATCAAAGCACTGGTTGCCGATATCTCCCATCAAACAAAAACGCCCATTGCAAACCTGCTGCTATACAGCGAGCTTCTGCAGGAAGAAGCCCTTCCTCCATCGACCGAGGCAAATGTGGACACACTCCACGCGCAGGCCAAGAAGCTTCAATTTTTGATTGATGCTCTCGTGAAGCTGTCCAGGCTGGAAAACGGGATCATTTCCCTTTCTCCAAAACGCACAGCACTGCAGCCGCTGCTTCAAAGCGCCGCGGAGCAGTACGCCGCCAAGGCTGCCGAAAAGGGGTTGGCCCTGCACCTATACGATACCGAGGCTTCTGCCGTTTTTGACCCAAAATGGACAGCGGAAGCCCTGACAAATCTGATTGACAACGCAATCAAATACACGCCGCACGGCGAAATTACCATCCGCGCGGACAGCTACGAAATGTTCGCGCGAATCGACATCTCGGACACCGGCCCAGGCATCCCGGAACGGGAACAGGGAAAGATATTTACCCGCTTTTATCGTGGGGAAACCGTGCAGAAGCGGGAAGGCGTTGGTATTGGGCTATATTTGGCCCGCCAGATCATCTCCGGCGAAGGGGGCTACATCAGGGTTACCTCTGCCCCCGGAGAAGGGAGCACTTTTTCCGTATTTCTGCCGAAATAACTTCGATTCTTTTAAAACTGTTAGAATTCATTTTCTGCCGGAAAGAATGTGGAAAGAATCCTATGCGATAATCTGTATGCGGCAAAGGATGTTTTCTTTGCGCGCATACAGATTTTTTCATGGAGGTACTCATTTATGGCAATTCTACAGGCCCAGGGGCTGAAAAAGATCTATGGCTCCGGCGACAATGCGGTTCACGCCCTGGATGGCGTTGATCTGCGTGTGGAAAAAGGTGAATTTGTCGCCATCGTCGGCACATCCGGCTCCGGAAAATCTACCCTGCTGCATATGCTCGGCGGGCTGGACCGGCCTACGGAGGGCACGGTTACGGTTGACGGGCAGGAGATTTTTGCCTTGAAAGAGGAAGCGCTGACCATCTTCCGTCGCCGGAAAATCGGCTTCGTATTTCAGGCTTTCAATCTTGTTCCGGTGCTGAATGTATACGAGAACATCGTCCTGCCCATTGAGCTGGACGGCGGCAAAATCAACAAGGCCTTTGTCGGGCAGATCGTACAGACCCTGGGGCTGGAAAAAAAGCTGGACGCGCTGCCCGGCCAGCTCTCCGGCGGGCAGCAGCAGCGGGTGGCAATCGCCCGGGCTTTGGCGGCGGCCCCGGCCATCATTCTGGCAGACGAGCCAACCGGCAATCTGGACAGCAAGACCAGTCAGGATGTACTAAGCCTGTTGAAGGTGACCAGTCAGAAATTCGCCCAGACCATCGTGATGATCACCCACAATGAGGAAATCGCCCAGCTGGCTGACCGGATCATCCGCATTGAAGACGGCCGCATCGTCACAGGCCGCTGAGGAGGTGGCTGTGATGAAGGTTTCAAACCAGAAATGCATCCGCAGGCTCAGCTTCCGGTTTCTCCGGGCCAACCGGCGGCGGAACCGGATCGCGGTTTTCGCCATTGCCTTGACGACACTGTTATTTACGTCTCTATTTACCATTGTCCTGTCCCTGAATTCCAGCTACGAAACCTACCAGTTCCGGCAATTGGGCGGCTATGCCCACGGTACATTTAAGGACGTATCCCCGGAGCAGGCAGAGCGGATCGCTGCCCACCCGAACGTGAAGGAGGTTGGCGCGCGAAAGGTCATCGGCATCAGCACAGAGGGGGTTTTTGCCAAAATCCCGGCTGAAATCAGCTATATGGATGCAAACTGCACCAAGTGGAGCTACGCCACCCCCACCACCGGGCGCATGCCCACAAGTGGAAAAGAAGTGGCCATGGATACTGCGGCCCTGCAAATGCTTGGTATCACGCCGGAATTGGGAGCAGAGGTCACCGTTTCCTATTCCGTCACGGACAAGGATCAGACCGCTTTCCCGGTGACGGACACCTTCACCCTGGTGGGCTTCTGGGACTATGACGACCTGATGCCTGTTCACTACATCAATATCCCCGCAGACTATGCCTCCTCCATTGAAGCCCAGGCAGCGGAACAGGGGCTGGAACCTTTCCGTGTGGATTTGAATGTGATGGTGGCATCCGCTGCCAACATCCGGGGGCAGATGGAGCAGGTAGATTCCGACCTGGGTTACACCTGGGACAGCTACGGCGATCCAAACAGCGTTCGAATCGGTGTCAACTGGGGCTATACCACTTCCCAGATGGCATCCCAGCTCGACCCCCAGACGGTGATTGCCATAGCGGCCTTTCTCCTGCTGGTGATTTTCACCGGATATCTGATCATTTACAACATCTTCCAGATCTCCGTCACCGGGGACATTCGATTTTACGGCCTGCTGAAAACCATCGGCACAACACCCCGCCAGTTAAGGAGCATCAT
>ERZ835980.3728-NODE-3728-length-11386-cov-3.937781_pt1 | contig 11386 bp, 11 predicted proteins | sample MGYA00519943_ERZ835980 | MGnify/ENA primary metagenome ERZ835980 (study PRJEB31850, sample SAMEA3708791) | human gut metagenome | biome: human gut; feature: human-associated habitat; material: faeces | place: China | collected 2014 ... | reverse complement strand
TTTAAAAGGAATTCAAGGAAGCATTAGTCATTTTATTAAAGATTTAAAAGAAGATTTAATTCAAATCATTACGCAGATTGAAGTCAATATTGATTATCCTGAATATGAAGATGTAGAAGAATTAACAGCAGATAAGCTTTTACCAATGTCTACTTCTTTAATTGAAAAGATGAATAAAATCATTGAAGATTCTAAAAATATTAAATTATTAAAAGAGGGAATTCAAACAGCTATCATTGGTAAACCCAATGTTGGTAAATCTAGTTTATTAAATGCGATGTTAAAAGAAGAAAAAGCGATTGTCACAAATATTGCTGGAACAACAAGAGATGTCGTTGAAGGATCAGTGACAGTAGATGGTATTTTATTAAATATGATCGATACAGCAGGAATTAGAGAAACAGATAATATTGTAGAAAGTCTTGGGGTTGAAAAATCAAAAGAAATGATTAAAAAAGCAGATCTTGTTTTATTAGTTATTGATGGAAGTAAAGAACTTGATCAAGAAGATCAAAAGTTACTTGAACTTACAGAAGATACAAATCGTATTATTATTATTAATAAAGCAGATTTAGGTAAGAAAGTTGATTTAGAAGGAATTGAAATATCGGCTAAAGAACAAGATATTTTAGCGCTTACTAAAGAAATTAAAAAGAAATTTAATTTAGGACTTATGAGTAATCAAGAAGATTATTATCTTACTAATGCTAGACAAACACAATTATTAGAAAAAGCAGCTTCTTCTTTACAAACAGCAATCGATGCGATGAAGATGTCTATTCCTTCTGATTTAATTGTAGAAGATTTATATGATAGTTGGTCTTGTTTAAAAGAAATATTAGGAGAACAAGCAAAAGAAGATTTATTAGATGAATTATTTAAACGCTTTTGCATAGGTAAATAAGATGAATACAAATGGAATATTAGCACAAAGATTTTATCGTTTTTTTAAGTATACAAGGAATGTAGCATTAATTGCGTTTATTGTTTTCTTTATATTAAATGCAATTAATACAGGAAATAGTATTCTTTATTGGATTTGTTATGGATGTTTAATGGTTTCTATTGTAGGAGCAATGCAATCAGTTTTGTTGTATGTTCTTTCAAAGTATTATAAAAAGAGGTAATTTGAATGGAAAAAATATTTGAACAAATTGATAATTTGTTTGTAAATGGGATTATTAATGGCATTATTTCAATTGTTATTGCAGGAATTGTTTTAATTGCAATCAATAAATTATTAAATAAGTTTATTAAAAAGAAATGGCCTGATAATTATGTTTTACAAAAAAGAATTAAAAAGATTATTCTCATTACAATCTTTTTAGCAATTGTATGTAGTGAAGTGAAGTTTTTAAAATCATTTGCGACTGCCCTACTTGCATCTGGAGGAATCGTTGCCGTAGTTATTGGGCTTGCCAGTCAAGAAGCTGCAGGTAATCTTATTAATGGTGCCATGATTATGGCTTATAAGCCTTATAAGATTGGTGATTTTATTGTTGTTACAGGGCATAATGTTAGAGGAACTGTTATTGATATTTCACTTAGACATAGTGTTATTGAAACATTAGAAAAGACACAAATGATTGTTCCTAATGATATTATGAATAAAGCAATTATTGAAAATATTTCACAAATAGAACATGTTAAAGCAAATTATCTTTATATCGATATTTCTTATGAAAGTGATATAGATCAAGCAATCAAAGTGATTCAAGATCTTGTTGTAAAACATCCTTTATTCATTGATGGAAGAAAAGATAAAAAGGATCCATTAGTCCCTGTGATTGTTTCTGATTTAAAAGATAGCAGTATTCAATTAAGAGCAACAATCACTAGTGAAGATAATGTAAAAGGTTTTCAAATGCTGGCAGATATTCGTAAAGATTTAGTCACTGAATTTAAAAAGGAAGGTATTGAAATACCTTACCCTCATATGCATATTGTTAAATAGTGTAAAAAGGAGAAAACATGGATTCCCAATGTTATTCTCCTTTTCTTTTAATCTCCCCATACTTCTTCAGCAATTTCTTTAACAAGTTTAAGTTTAGCCCATTGTTGTTCTTCCGTTAATTTATTACCAATTTCACATGAAGCAAAACCACATTGAGGACTTAAATATAAACGTTCTAAAGGAATATATTTAGTTGCTTCATAGATTCTTCTTTTAACAAGTTCTTTATCTTCTAAATCAGGTTTCTTTGTTGTAATGAGACCTAAGACAACTTTCTTATCTTCTGATACTTTCTTTAATGGAGCAAAACCACCAGAACGATGATCATCATATTCTAAGAAATAAGCATCTACATTTTCTTCACCAAAGAGTAAATCAGCTACACCATCATAAGCTCCTGAACTAAAGTAAGTAGAATGATAATTTCCTCTACATACATGAGTATTAATTGTTAGATTTTCAGGTGCACTAGCAACAACTTTATTATTTAAATCTAATAAAAGTTGTTTATATTTTTCTAATTCTTCTCCTTTTCTTCCTGTTAAACTTACAGCAAGTTCAGGATTAACCATACCACCCCATACACAATCATCAAATTGTAATTGACGGCAGCCAGCGTGATAAATTTCTTGAACAAATTCATTGTATGCTTTAACAACATCGTCAGCAAAAGCTTCTTCACTACCATAGAAACCTAATGTTTTATCTAATAAATCAGCTCCTGTAAAGAAAGCATAGAATTGACCAGGTGAAGGAATTGTTTGTTTAGCTACAGTATTTTCATCTTCTAATGCTTTAACAAATTTAAAATGTTCTACAAAAGGATGATCTTTACAAGAAATCTTTCCTGTCATATAAGTATCATCAATCATAGCTGCTTCACCATCAAACGTTTGATTTCCATCTACAGTCTTTTTATGTTCAACCCCTTCAAATCCCCACATAAAGTCTAAATGCCAAGTAGAACGTCTAAATTCACCATCTGTGATAGTATGATAACCTAACTCTTTAAGTTTATTTACAAGTTCTACAATACATTCATCTTCTACTTTAGTAAGTTCCTCTTTAGTTATATTATTTAATTCATAATTTTTTCTAGCTTCTTTTAATCTTTCAGGACGTAAAAAACTTCCTACAAATTCATATCTATTTAATTGACTCATATCATTCATTCCTTTCAAACTATGTCTTTATTTTATCAATCAAAACATAGTTTGAATAATACAAATAATAACTACTTAGATATAGTTTTAAACTATATTAACCATTGTGCATAATGCACAAATGTATGCAATATTCTCATAACCTCAACACATATAATTTTTATACTTTCTTACATATAATATAAGTAACAAAAGGGATATAAAATACTAAGGAGGAACAAAAACATGTGTGTAAACTACTATTCATATTTAACAACTAATCAAGCAGATTCTCAACCAGGTTGGGCTAAAAAAGACAGATTTGATTCAAGCAACACAACATTATCAAGAATCAAAAATCATGTTGTTAAAAACTATTTCTCTAAACTATTTAAATAATATATAATAATACGAAAAACCTGCACGAGATGCAGGTTTTTTAGTGCAGTTAAAAATAATCAGATAATAATATTTTACAGGATTTCGTTATATCAACATGCAAATGATTATTCATTTTCATAGCTAGATATGATTTTTTCTATATCGATTTTAGAAATGAAATCTTTAAGATTAAAATATTTTTCTTTTTGAGATGAATTTAATTTTTTGTAAACAGTATTAGGAATTATTTTTATTTCTGTATTCTTTAATTTTATAGAATTATTGATTATATTCTCATCGATTACTATGTTATTTTCTTCAAAGTTATGTGGAAGATTTTCATTTCCTGTATTTTCTTCAAAGGGAATATTTTTTTCTTTTAAAATTTCTGTAATATATTTAACTTTCTTTTTTGTATTTCTAGGAAGAGAGTTTTCAGGTGATAAATCTATGTTAGTATATATTTTCTTATTATGAATAGAGTAATTATCTAAAGATTCTAAACCAATAATCATTATAGGAACAGTTAATTGATTTTGCATAGGTTTTAGATGTTGAAGATATTTTTCATAGCTGCCAATAGCCCCATCAAAACCACCAGTTCTTTTAAAGTCATCAGTTGCACAAATTATTATACCTGCAGAAGTGTTTATAGCTTTTTCTACGTGATTTAATTCACTGGCAAGTACTAATTTTATTAAGTTCCACGCAACAGCACTTCCATGATTAAAAGCAACTTCAATTGCAATTTCTGGTGATGCAAAATCTATTGTCCATGGATTCTTATCATTGGTACTTGATGGTCTATATTCACTTTCATTAAAAATAGGAACTTGCGAATGCCAGTGTTTTTTTTTGTTAATTTTTCATCAATCAAGGTATTTATTGGCTCTGAAAAGCTCTTAATATCATTTCTTGTGGAATTATTAAAATATGTGCATATTTCTTCCTCCGAGATATTATCTAAAACATTTAGTATTTGAGAATAATCTTCTTTATATTTTTCATCATTTTCAAAAATAACTTCTGCATTTCTAAATGAATATTTTTTGTATTTCATATTTTTCTCCTTTATTAAAGTATTAAAAATTATTTATATCATCAATTAAACAAATAACCTCTTCTACACATTGATTGCAGTATTTTATTACGTCATTACTCCAAAAGTGTATAGAATACCAGTCAATTTGCCTTAGTAATTTATCATTTTTTAAATCTCTATCAATATTTTCTTGTATTTTTTCAATCCAGTAATCTTTATTATTTTTTAATTTAGTCTTTCTTTGTTCAAAATCTTTACCATGCCAAAATTCACCATCTATAAAAATTGCTATTCTATATTTAGTTAAAGCAATATCTGGAGATCCAGGCAATGCCTTATAATTCAATCTGTATCTATATCCTCTATGCCATAAAGATTTAGCTATCATAATTTCAGCAGAATTTCTTTTAGTTTTAACATGAGACATTCTTTTAGAAATCTCTGGAGATGTTTTTAATTGTTGATGTTTCATAGTTATTTATATTTTAATTGTTTGAGTATGTAATCATTATTGATCCAAAAACTATGTGTAGTCATCCATTGACCATCTGGTAATTCATTAGCATCTCTATTAATATTTCCTTGAGAATATCCATCTTTTAATTTGAAAGCTGCTTTTTGAGCATGTGGACGTATATGGATAATTGGGTTATCAGATTTTTTAGGTAAATCATTTTTAATACAATTACTTGTTTTTGTAAATGTAACACCTGTTATGATTTTTTCTTGAATAGCTAACCATCCGTTTTTTACTGTTTCTTCTAGGTCATTGTAAGGCATGTTCCACATTTGTGCGCCTAAAAGATTATATGTTTTTCCATTTGATTTAAAGATTACAAATAAGAATTTAGTTGTTGAAAAATACTCATGAATAAAAGAAGTATCCCATGTTTCATTTGCTAATTCTTTATATTTAAATGTTGGGAAAGATATGCTTTCTTTGTTTTTACCGTTTGCTTCTATTCGAATAGCTTTTACTTTGACATTAGCTTTTTCAAATTCTTCTGCATGATTTCCTTTGATACCTAGCATACGGTAGGATAAATCAATCCATTGAGATTTGTTATTGTTATATTCCCTATCAAATAGTGAACATAATTCTTCATCGGTTTTGTTTTTATAATGATTAATTTTATTAATAATTATTTGTTCAAAGGATAGATGTTTAAGTTCATCTATATTTTTAATGATAGATTCATTTTCTAATTTATGAGTTAAGACGTAGTCTTGTAACACATGTGTCATATAACTATTTTTTAAACAAAATGCTCTTTTTTTGGCAGGTATATGACTTCCATAATATTGTTCACGCCAACTACTTTTAGCAGTACTTCCTTTTGTACACGCTCCTAAATAATATGTATCACTTTCACTTAATTCATGTGCTTTACCCTCTTTGATTTTTTGAGTTATAACTTTATAGTCATTGATAATGATTTCTAAATCTTCAGGAGGTGGTGTAAATAAATTTACATACTTGATTCGATTATCTAATCTATTTTTTGATTTATCTCTTATGTATTGAACAAGAAGAACATTCTTTATTTTTTCATATACATGACTTTTATAAAAATCTTCTTCTACAGGATCAGTATAAGAAATCATGGTAATAACTAAACGCTCCCCTGCTGTTAGAGTTCCATTTTTTTTAATATCTATAGGTGTTTGTTTGATTTCAACACCTATTTTATCTAAATCAGCATTTTGATTGGAATTTGGCTCATATCCAAAGTAAAATTTTTCAATAATATTTCCTAACTGCCCTTTTGAATTTTCTGATGTTAATAATTTATCGGTTTTTAAACTATGTATAAATTTATCAGACCTATTCATTTCATTACCATTTTTTGCATCAGTGAGATATTCTTTACACAAATTAAGAATATCTCTAAATGTCATATTTTCTATTTTTTTTGCGTAATTTAAAACGCTATTTATATTAGTGTCATCATAATCAAAAAGCATAATATTTTCTCCATAAGAATAAATAATCTATTTAATATATTATATATTTTTTACAACTAATAAGGAAGTAAATAAAGGGATTTTATCATATATTATCATTGTGATAAAAAAATATTAAAAACTTGATCACTTTTTGGCAAAATGCTATTATAATTGTTGTTCAAATACGAAGTTGTGGACATTATGTTATGATAAAGAATTGGGGAAATACAGAGATGAGGAAAGATGTAATAGAATTATTTGCTGGTGTTGGTGGATTTAGAGTTGGATTAAATGACATCCATGGATTTGATGAACATGGTATTGCAATAGAAAATAGAAATTGGAATTTTGTATGGTCAAATCAATGGGAACCTTCTACTAAAGTGCAACATGCATTTGAATGTTATAAAAAAAGATTTAATTTACATGAGTCAGAAGATAAAGATAATCCATTATATTGGTGCAACAAAAACATTTCAACAGTTCCTGCAAATATCATTCCGAATCATACCTTACTAGTTGGCGGTTTTCCATGTCAAGATTACTCTGTAGCTAGATCTTTATCAGGAGAAAAAGGTATCGAAGGAAAAAAAGGTGTACTTTTTTGGGATATTGCAAGAATATTAAAAGAAAAACAAACACCTTTTGTTTTATTGGAAAATGTTGATAGATTGTTAAAGTCTCCAGCATCACAAAGAGGACGTGATTTTGGTATCATGTTGAGAACTTTTTATGATTTAGGATATAATGTCGAATGGAGAGTTATTAATGCCGCAGAATACGGATGTGCACAAAAAAGAAGAAGAACTTTTATATTTGCGTGGAAAAGAAACCTTAATTATAACTCTATTTCACAATATACACCTTTTCAAATCATGTATAATGAAGGAATTTTTGCAAGAAATTTTCCTATAGAACAAAATCAAATCAACAGAAATAAGTTAAATCAAGATGTTGATTTAAGAAAATATAAAGATACAGTAGAGATGACAGAAAATTTTAAATCTCAATTTTATAATACTGGTGTTATGATTGATGGAGTTGTAAATACTTTTGAATCTATTCCAATTATTGAACCATTTATTTCATTAAGAGAAATAAGAGAAGAAAGAGAAGGATTGAATGACTACTTTTTAACAGAAGCACAAAGAGAAAAATTTGAAGCTCTGCGCGATGGCAAGAGAGTTCCAAGAGAAAGACCAAATGGTGAAACTTATATTTATTCTGAAGGTAAAATGGAATTTCCTGATCCATTAGATTCACCTGGTAGAACGATGCTAACAAGTGAAGCGTCGATTAATAGAAGTACACATGTCATAAAAGATTGGGCAACTGATAATTTAAGGTTTATTACACCTATTGAAGCAGAAAAATTACAATCATTTCCAGAAGATTGGACCAATACAGGGATGCCACAAAAAAAGCGCTATTTCATGATGGGAAATGCATTGGTTACTCAAATCATTAATCGTCTTGAAAATACTTTATCAAATATAATAGAGAACGAATAATAGAAAAATAGCATTTAAAGTAAGATAAAACATTCTAACTTTAGATGCTATTTTTTATACAAAATTATTTATTTTAAATAAATGGTTATTTGTAAGTATAATCCATGCCATATTTCTTTTTATAAGCTTGTTTAAACTTTTTATCATCTTTAAGTATAAGATATACTTCGGGAAAATCAAATAAATCCTTCACATCTTTGTCTTTGCTATCAATATGATCAAATAATTTCAAAATTTTATCAGTATCAAATTTCCAAATGATATCATTTATTTCGCTAAGATGTGAAGATATATCTTTTTCTATCATTGGAATTTTATCAGTATTTTGTTCATAAAATTCAGCTAAATCATTATTTCTGGATATTTCATTTTTTATATAGTCCTCTGATTTTTCATAATAATGATTAGATAATTCATCACAATAGTTTTTAACGGTAATATTAATTGAATAAATTTCTTTTTCAAATGTATCAAAGTTATTTATAAGTTTACTTAAAATAATTAGAGTTAGTTTCATAATTTTTAATTTAGTTTTGAATTCTTCTTGATTTGTCAACTTTAAGAATTCTATTTTTAATAAATCATTTTCACATGTATTTGCATATGAAGATATATATGTAAATACATTATATAATTCTTTATCTATTATTTGATTCATATATAGATTTTCAAATGCAATAGAGTTAATACAAGTAAAAAAACTATTATAGTAAAAAAAATTGGTGTTGAATAAGTTTGATAAATCTTCTTTTTGAATATTTTCAGTATTATCTATTTGTTTTTCAATTTCAATAAAAAAATTTACAAATTCCTGCATATTTTTTGTAGGTAATAAAAGGTATTCTGATTTATAATTTTGTTTTAAACGATACTCATTAATTTTATAGATAAAATTTAAATAAAGATTCTTAGTAGACATAAATAATGGTTCAAAAATAATATCAAAATATATTTTATTATTAGAATCAATTATGTGTTTATTACTTATATCGATAAATAAGGAAACTAAAGAAGAGGTGAAAATTCCTGTACCTATACTTAAAATAATACTTTCAGTTTCCTTATCTGAGATAAAGTAAGATATTATAATTAAAACTAGTCCAATAATAGTTAATGATATCAATAAATAAGATAAACATGTGAAATTTTTTAAAAAATTTCCTTTTTTTCTTTTATTCTTCAATTTTTCAATTCTCCTCTTAAAATGCTACTTATTATTTTCAATAATGTCTTTTGCACTATCTTTTTCTTTATCGTTACTATCAACACTTTTAAGTACAACCTTCATAACCCATACGATATCTTTTGTTATTGCTATAAATGAAATGAACATTAATAAGAAAATAACAAATTGTATAGCAATTGAATATTTGAATAAACTATTTTTAAAATTAATGAAAAATATATTTGTAAAATGAATAACTATTATAAAAATGTTCAGGGAAAGACAAATTATACTGTAAAACATAAAATCATCTAAGTAATGATGTTTAGAAAGTCTTTTTATCTTTTCATTGTCTAATAAACCAATTAAAATTGTCAGACCTGTAAAAACTAATCCAAAAATAAATGTTGAAATAGTAATAATATCATCTTTTAAATCACAATATAAAGATTGTAGAGTTGAGTTATTAAATTCGATTAGTTTTTTAAATAGTAATAGGACTAAAATAAATAATATTACAGATATGATTATTTTTCTTTTATATTTATTAGCTTGCATATTTCATTTTTTCTTTTTTTATATGTACTTTTAATTAATTGATAAATAGACTCATAATCAGAAAAGTCTTGATTTTCACATTCTATGGATTCTTTAAAACGATATTTCAATAAATTGAATCCTTTCATTTTTTCACCATTATTTTTTGCATTTACAACAAAAGTCTTTAACAATTCATGTTCTCTAGAAACACGATTCATTGTTGTTAATAATTCATTATGATTTCTAAATGCAGATTTATTTCTTTGTATAGGAATTCTACATGACAAAACAAGTGCCTTTTTATTTTCTATATTGTTAAAGAAATTGCGGTTAATATTCAAATCATCACTCAAGATATCATCATTAGGTACAGCATAGCTATATTCAATAGTTCCTATAACATCTTTGTTCATAACCATTTCTATAATGTTTTTTGAAATAATATTAGCAAAAGTAACTTGTAAATTGTTTTTAATATATTTTCCCATTATTAATTTTTTTATGGCAGTTCCATAGCCAACTCCATCTGCATTTAAAATACTAGCAATTCCAGTTTTGAAATCCATATAATAATAAATTATTTTATCTAATTGTTCATTTTCATTTACTTCAATTGGCCCACTTTCTAAAGTATCTTTATTTCTTTTTTCTATTGTTGTATTTTCGTTTACCTTACCAATTTTAATAAATGTTTCATCTTCGCTAAAATAAATAAAATCATAATAATATTGTCCTTCTAATACATATGATTTATAACTGTCCACTTTTTTAGAATCTACATATATATTAGAAAATAATTCATAAACGGCATGATTAGATAATTGCGTTGTTATTGTTTTTTTGTTTTCTTCTTTTTCTAGTTTTGGATCATTCATTTCTATTTTTAGTGCAAGTTCTTGTACTAATTTTAGTATTTTAACATCTTCAAATATATTTGCTATTCTGAATTCTGGTAGTCCATGTTGTTTTGTTCCGAAGAATTCTCCAGAACCTCTTAATTCTAAGTCTTTTTCTGCTATTTTAAAGCCATCTTCTGTTGTTGTCATTGTTTTCATTCTTTCTCTTACTAAGTCCGAATTTCCATTATATTTTAATATACAATATGATTTATACTCTCCTCTTCCAACTCTTCCTCTTAATTGATGTAACTGTGCCAAACCAAATCTTTCAGCATTTTCTATTACCATTATGTTTGCATTTGGTACATCCACTCCAACCTCAATTACAGTTGTAGAAATTAGTATGCTTATTTTATTTTCTTTGAAATCTTGCATTACTTGTTCTTTATCTTTTGGTTTCATTTTTCCATGTAATATTTCTACATTATAATCCTTAAACACTTCGTTCTTATAATTTTCTGCTAGTTTTTCTACAGATTTTACATCCATCATTTCTTCGTTTTCATCCACGAATGGACATACTATGTATGCTTGTCTACCTTCGTCCACATTTTTCTTTATAAACTGAATTATTCTATCTGTCATATTTTCTTTTACTGCTATTGTATCAATCTTTTTCCTGTTTGGTGGCAGTTCATCTATTATGGAAATATCCAAATCTCCATATACTATTATCGCTAGTGTTCTTGGAATAGGAGTTGCAGTCATTACCAGTACATCTGGATTTTTTCCTTTACCAGCAATTACACTTCTTTGTTTTACGCCAAATCTGTGTTGCTCATCTGTTACTACTAGTCCTACATTT
>ERZ835980.3726-NODE-3726-length-11396-cov-4.928842_pt1 | contig 11396 bp, 6 predicted proteins | sample MGYA00519943_ERZ835980 | MGnify/ENA primary metagenome ERZ835980 (study PRJEB31850, sample SAMEA3708791) | human gut metagenome | biome: human gut; feature: human-associated habitat; material: faeces | place: China | collected 2014 ... | reverse complement strand
GCTGCTCCTTGCCCATCGCGGGCAGCAGGAAGCCCATGTTGCCCTCCTTGGAGCCGAGCTCGCGGGTGACCTCATCGCCGTGGATGTAGTCGACCTCGCCGCCGAACTTCTTGAGGTACTCGTCGATGAAGGCCTGCAGCGTGCCGACGGCAAGCTGGACCTTCGGGTCGGGAACGGTGATGAAGCCGTCGTGACCGGTCCAGCAGACCTCGATGACGTGGCCCTCGCCCTTGCCCTCGTGGGCGTTGGGGTAGAACTTCTTGAACTCTTCCATGAACTTCTCATGGTCGACGCCGAAGAGCACGCGGTGGATGGGCTCGAACTGGAGCGCGTCGTCGTGGTTGTTCACGACCTCAACAAGCGCGTAGCGGGAGGGCAGCGCGAGGTATTCCTCGGGAGTCTTGCCCTTCTTCTGCTCTTCATAGCAGGCCTTGGCGGTGGCGAGGGAGTGGTTGCCGTCGCCGACGGCGAACAGCAGGGGCGCGACGCCGGAGACGCCGTACTTGCTCTTCATCGCCTCGTCGGTCGTAAGGCCGGTCAGCGCGTCGGCGACCGCGTCGATCTGCGCAGCGGAGAGCTTGTAGCCCTTGATGTGGCCGCCGTTTTCCATCAGGTCGAAGTCATAGACGCTCTCCATCTTGTCGGCCGCGGCGGTCAGGGGCTCGATGACGGTCTTCTCGGGGTCGTCAATGAGCAGCATGACGTGGGGCAGCTCGATGGGGGCGTTGCGGCGCACGCGGGCGCGCGGGGGGATACGGTCGAGCACGGTGCCCTCAGTCGCGCGGATCAGCGCGCCGGAGCCGGGGGTGAAGTCGTACTGGTCGAGGTCGACCATACCAATGAGGCCGTGACGGATCTTACCGTCGCTCTGGCCGCGCTCGATGTAGATGAGGGAGTCCTTGAGCGTCTCGAAGATGCCCTCTTCGAGGTACTTGCTCATCGAGGCGTTGATGTCGGCGATGAACTCGTCGACGTTGGGGGCCTTCAGGTTGGCCTCGGGCAGGATGAGGCGCAGGGTGGACGGCGCATCGCCGACGGTCTTCTCCACGCGCTCCCAATATTCGGGCTCAGAGGTGAACTGGTCGCAGGCAACAACAGCCCACTTGCTCATATCCACATTCTTGGGCAGCAGAATGTCGGAAGGATAGAAGCCGAGCTTGGAAAACTTTTCGTTCATGGTGGTTCCTCCTGTTGATAATGATCCGAGAAAAGCGCGGGCGCTTTTCCGGCGCGGTTGCATCCCTTGAATTATACAAAGTCCTACGGGAAAAAGCAATGGAGAAAGTAAAAAAATGTCCGATCCGCCATGCCTTTTTCCAGGGCAGTGCGCTTGACGAAGCGGGTGCGATGTGATATCGTGCTGAAGACTGCCGAAAGGAAGGGTGAGCGCTGTGGATCAACGTGCCGATCTCGGGCAGGGAAGCGTCAAAAGACTGCTCTTTTCCCTCTCCGTGCCGACGATCACATCCCAGATCGTCAATATGCTTTACAATATGGTGGACCGTGTGTTCATCGGCCATATGCAGCCGGCGGAGACCGTCGGCAAGCTTGCGCTGACGGGTGTCGGCGTGTGCCTGCCGGTCATCATGGCCATCTCGGCGTTTGCCTCGCTTATGGCCATCGGCGGCGCGCCGCGCGCCTCCATTGCCGAGGGCGCGGGCGAGAGCGAGAAATCCGAGCGCATTATGGGCAACTGCCTGACGATGCTGCTCGTCACGGCGCTGGTGCTGACGGTGCTGTTCGAGGCTTTTGCCGAGCCGCTCTTGCTGCTGTTCGGCGCGAGCGAAAATACGATCGGCTATGCGCTCGACTATATGCGTATCTACGCGCTCGGCACGGTTTTTGTGCAGCTCACGCTCGGCATGAACGCCTATATCACGGCGCAGGGCTTTGCCACCGTGAGCATGAAGACGGTGCTCATCGGCGCGCTCCTCAACACCGCGCTCGACCCGCTGTTCATCTTTGCGCTCGGCCTCGGCGTGCGCGGCGCGGCACTGGCAACGGTGATCTCGCAGGCAGTGTCGGCCGTGTGGGTGATGACGTTCCTCACGGGAAAGAAGACGCGCTGGTACTTAAAGCGCGAGAACCTGCACGTGGACGCGAAGATCGTGTTGCCGTGTATCGCGCTGGGACTTTCCCCGTTTGTGATGCAGTCGACGGAGAGCCTCATCGCCATCTGCTTCAATTCGTCTCTCCTGCGCTACGGCGGGGATATGGCCGTCGGCGCGATGACGGTGCTGACGAGCATCATGCAGTTTTCCAATATGCCGCTCCAGGGGCTGACGCAGGGCGCGCAGCCCATCGTGAGCTACAATTACGGCGCGAAGAATGCCCGGCGCGTGCGCGAGGCGTATTTCTGCCTGCTGCGCGCGTGCGTGACCTATTCGATGGCGATATGGCTCCTGGTCGAGCTTTTCCCGCGTGCGTTCATCCTGATCTTCAATAACGATGCGGCGCTTGTCGAATATGCGTCGTGGGCGGTGCGCATCTATATGGGGTGCAGCGGCATTTTCGGCATTCAGATCGCCTGCCAGCAGACGTTCGTGGCGCTCGGCAACGCGAAGACGTCGCTTTTCCTCGCGGTCTGGCGCAAGATCATTCTGCTCATCCCGCTCATCTACCTCCTGCCGCATTTCTTTGCGGACAAGGCGTTCGCGGTGTTTCTCGCCGAGCCCGTGGCCGATTTCGGCGCGGTGGCGGTGACGAGCATCACGTTTTGCCGCCAGTTCCGCCGCTCGATGCGCGAGCTGGAGGGGGCAGAAGTGGTCGATGGGCGATAGGGACAGGAATGCCTGCGCGCGTTGCCGCTGAGAGCGAAAGAAAAATAAAAGGAGAGGGAAGACCCCCTCTCCTTTTATTTTTACGCCTGGCCGCCGCTTTCCATCGGCTCGGTCTCACGAAACAGCATCGTGATGCACCAGATACCGGCAAGGCCCACGAGCGTGTAGATCACGCGGCTGAGCATCCCGGTCTGACCGCCGAAGAGAAAGGCGACGCAGTCAAAACCGAACAGGCCGACGCTGCCCCAGTTGAGCGCGCCGATGATGGAAAGCGTCAGCGCGATCTTGTCGATGACCATAGAGTACCCTCCTTGATGATGGTTTGGCCGCCGGTAGTTTTTCCGCGTGCGGGGAAAATATGCGCCCGGCGCTTTCTGCGTTGCCGAACGGGAAAAAGTGTGGTAAAATTTTTTCAAAAAATGAGACGAAAAGGGGAGGCGGAACGTTTGCTGCATATTTGGATGGGGCGCGCGCGCACGGGAAAATCCGAGCGCGTGCTGAAAAAGCTTGCCGAGCTGGGCGATTCCTCGCAGCAGATCCTGCTCGTGCCGGAGCACGCCTCGCACGTGGCGGAGATGGACGTGTGCAGGGTGTGCGGCGATGCGGCCTCGCGTCACGCGGAGGTCTTGACGTTCAAGCTGCTTGCGACGCGCGTGTTGGGCATCTGCGGCGGCAGCGCGGAGGTGACGCTCGATTCGGGCGGCAAGCTCCTGACGCTGCAGCGTGCGCTCACGGAGCTCGCGCCGGCGCTGAAGGTCTACCGCAGAGCGTCACAGCGCGCGGCGTTTTTGGAGAGCCTGCTCGCCGTGATGGAGGAGCTGCAGGCCTACGCCGTCGAGCCCGAGACGCTTGCGGAAAAGGTCGAGGATCTGGAGGGGGAGAGCGGCGATAAGCTGCGCGATATCGCGCTTTTGTACGGCGTGTATCTCGCCAGGCTCCATGCGCCGGGGCGCGACGCGCGCGAGGCGCTGCAAAAGCTGGAGGAAAACCTGGAGGCGTCGGGCTACATTGACGGAAAGGATATCTTCCTCGACGGCTTTTCCTACTTTACGGGGCGCGAGCTGCGCATCCTGCGCATCCTGCTGCGGCGCTCGAAGAGCGTGACGGTCACGCTGCTTGGCGACACGGACGACCGCGAGCTCTTTTCCGCGAGCCTTCGCGTGCGCGAGCAGCTCTTTGCGCTTGCGCGCGACGCGGGCGTGCCGTGCACGGAAGAGACGATGGAAACGGGCGCAGCGCGCGGCGCGCTCGACCATATCGAGCGCTGCTTTTTCGGCCCGGCACGCACGATGCCCGGCGGGACCGACGCTGTCGCGCTCTACGAGGCGGGCAGCGCCTACAGCGAGTGCGAATGGGTCGCTGCGGAGATCCTCTCGCTCGTGCGCGAGCAGGGCTATCGCTACCGCGACATCACGGTCACGGCGCGGAACCTTGAAGGCTATGCCGCCGCGCTGCAAACAGCCTTTGCGCGCTTTGGCATCCCGCTTTACTATGCCCACCGGAGCGACATTCTGCGCAGCAGTGTCCTGACGCTGCTGCTCGGCGCGCTCGACGCGGCGACGGGCGGCTTTGAATATGAGGATGTGTTCCGCTGCCTCAAAACAGGGCTTGCGGGCCTTACAATGGAGGAGTGCGACATCCTTGAAAATTACGCGCTCAAATGGGAGATCCGCGGCGCGGCGTGGACGCGGGAAGCACCCTGGACTGCGCATCCGGACGGCTACGGCGCGGATTGGACGGACGAGGCAAGCGCGCGGCTCGAGACGGTCAACGCGCTGCGCGCGCGTGTGCAGCCGTCCTTTGCGCACCTTAAACAGGGCGTGGGCGGCAGCGGCACGGCGGAGGCAAAGGTCCGTGCGCTGTATGACTATCTGGAGGAGATCGACCTGCCGGAGACGCTTCAGGCGCAGACCGAGCGGCTCTTTTCCGGGGGCGAGGCCCAGCGCGCCGAAGAGACGGCGCAGTTATGGGGCGTTCTCTGCGGTGTGATGGACCAGTTTGTGGAGATCCTGGGCGATACCGTGCTCGACGCCGAGGAGTTTGCGCAGCTCTTCCGGCTGGTGCTGACGCAGTACAGCGTCGGCACCATTCCGGTGACGCTCGACGCGGTGAATGTCTGCGAGATGACGCGAAACGACCGCCATACAGTGCGCGCGCTGTTCCTGCTCGGCGCGAACGACGGCGTGCTGCCCGCGGCGGAAACGGGCGGCGGCGTGCTGCGCGACGAGGACCGCGAGGCGCTCGAGCAGCGCGATATCTTCCTCGCGCCGCACGGGATGGAGCAATTCCACCTGGAAATTCAGAATCTCTACGCCGCGCTTGCCCAGCCGACGGAAAAGCTGACGATCTCCTATCCCGTGTCCGACAGTGCGGGCGCGGAAAAGCGGCCGTCGTTCGTCATTGGGCGCATCGCGCGGCTGCTGCCGGAGATAAAAGTTGAAAAAGAAAGCACTGACAAGGAATATCGCCTGTCGGCGAAGGACGCGGCGCTCGAGTATGCGGGCGAGCATATCGGCGGCGCGCTGTGGCAGTATTTTGAGGGAAAAGCGGATGCGCAGAGCGCGCTTGCCGCGATGCGCGCGGCCTCGCGCATGACGCGCGGCAGGCTTTCAAAGAGCGCGGTGCGCGCGCTGTACGGCGATACGCTGCGCCTGTCCGCATCCCAGATGGACAAGGCGCGCGCGTGCCATTTCGCCTATTTTCTGCGCTACGGCCTGCGGGCGAAGGAGCGCACGGGCGCGGGCTTTGACGCGCCGCAGATCGGTACCTTCGTGCATGATGTGATGGAGCACACACTGCGCGCGGCCAAGGCGCGCGGCGGCCTGCACACGCTTGAAAAAAGCGAGCTGCACGCCCTGGTGCAGGCAGCCATTGCGGACTATCGCTCCCGCGTGCTGCCGGATCTTTCGGAAAAGAGCGCGCGTTTCCGCTACCTTTTCGACCGGCTGTGCGGCTCGACGGAACGCATCATGGACGAGGTCGCCGACGAGCTGAAACATTCGGACTTTGAGCCGGTGGCCTTTGAGCTCGCCTTCGGGCCAAACGGACAGCTGCCTGCCGTCACGGTCTGCGAAAAGGGGAACATCGCGCGCGTGGTCGGCAAGGTCGACCGCGTGGACGGCTGGGAGCACGGCGGCAGGCTGTATCTGCGCGTTGTGGACTACAAGACGGGCAAGAAGACCTTTGACCTCGCCGAGCTGCGCTACGGGCTGGGGCTGCAGATGCTGCTCTACCTCTTTGCGCTCGAGCAGGAGGGGGGCGCGCTCTTCGGCGGGAAGGAGATCGTCCCCGCAGGTGTCCTCTACACGCCCGCGCGCGAGCCGATGCTGCGCTGCGCGCGCGACACAGCGGACGAGACCATCGAAAAGGCGCGCAGGAAGGAGCTCAGGCGCAGCGGCATGGTCCTGGAGGACCCGGCGGTCCTGCAGGCGATGGAGCACGACGCGCTGGACGCGCCGGAGTACCTGCCCATCGCGGTGAAAAAAGGCGGCGCCCTGTCGGGAAGCCTGGCGTCCGAGGGGCAGTTTGCAAAGCTGGCGCGCTATGTCGACTGCGTGCTGTGCGAGATCGCGGGCGAGGTGTTTGCCGGCAATATCGACGCCGACCCTTACGCGCGCACGCCGCAGCAGTCGGCCTGTACGTACTGCGAGTTCGCGAGCGCCTGCCACTTTGAAAACGGGCGCGGCGGCGACCGGATGGAATACATCCAGGCGACGAAGACCGATGAATTCTGGCGCTATATCGATGAAAGAAACGGAGAGGAGGCGCGCAGCGATGGCTGAACAACTGACAAACGAGCAGCAGGCGGCAGTGGACAGCCGGGGACGCAGTCTTCTTGTCTCCGCGGCGGCGGGCTCTGGCAAGACGAAGGTGCTCGTCGAGCGGCTCTTTTCCTACGTGGAGCGCGAGGGGGCAAACCTTGACGATTTTCTCATCATCACCTACACGCGCGCGGCGGCGAGCGAGCTGCGCGGCAAGATCGCCAGGGCGCTCACCGAGCGCATGGAGCGCGACCCCGGCAATGAGCATCTGCGCCGCCAGATGCTGCGCGTTTACCGCGCGGACATCAAGACGGTGGACGCCTTCTGCACCGCGCTTCTGCGCGAAAACTGCCATCTGCTCGGCGAGGACGCGCGCGGCCACGCGCTGCGGCCCGATTTCCGCGTGCTGGACGAGAACGAGGCGCAGGTGCTGCGCGAGCGCGTGCTCGCGCGCACGCTGGACGATTTTTACGACCGGCTGACGCCGGGCGGCGCGCTGCTGGCCGACACGCTCGGCGCCGGGCGCGACGACAGCGCGCTCGAGGCGCTGGTGCTTGAGCTGCACGCAAAGCTGCAGGCCCAGCCGTATGAGGACAAATGGCTGGATGCGCAGCGCGCGCTGTGGAGCGAGGTGCCGGACAGGATCGAAAAGACGCCCTACGGCAGAATTTTGCTCGACGAGGTGCGGCGCAAGGCGCGCCATTGGCAGCGCCTGATGCAGACGGCGGCACAGGAGATGACGCAGAACGATGCGCTGAACCAAAAGTACGCGCCTGCGTTTCTGGATGTCTCCTACCAGCTCGAGGCGCTCACAGCAAAGGCGGACGAGGGCTGGGACGCCGCGCGCGGCGTGAGCATCGCGTTCCCGCGCCTCGCGCCTGTGAAGGACAGCGACGGCGGCGAGCTCAAAATGCGCATGAAGGCCCTGTGGGACGGCTGCAAGGCGGCGGTCAAGGGCTTTGGCGAGCTGCTTAACGCATCGTCCGGCGAGGCGGCGGAGGATCTGCGCACAATGGCGCCGGCGATGCTCGCGCTCATCGATCTGACAGCGGAGTTTTCCCGCCGGTATAACGAGGAAAAGCGCCGGCGCAATGCGGCGGACTTTTCCGACCAGGAGCACGAGGCCATCCGCCTGCTTATCGAAGAAGACGGCACGCCGACGGAGCTTGCGCGGACTGTGAGCACGCGCTACCGCGAGATCATGGTGGACGAGTATCAGGATACCAACGAGGTGCAGAATCGCATCTTTGACGCGATATCCTGTAAAGGAGAAAACCTGTTCACCGTCGGAGACGTCAAGCAGAGCATCTATCGCTTCCGTCTGGCCGACCCGCGCATCTTTTTGCAGCACTACAACACCTGGCCGCCGCTTGCGCAGGCGGGAGAGCATGAGAGCGCGAAGCTGCTGCTTTCGCGCAACTTCCGCTCGCGCAAGGAGGTGCTGGAGGCGACGAACTTCATCTTTACGAATGTCCTTTCCGCGGAAATGGGCGAGCTGGACTATGGTGAGGATGAGATGCTGCGTCCCGGCGCGAATTACGTGCCGTCCAATCGCTGCGGCGCGGAGTTCCATCTGCTGGACGTGCCCGTGCAGGCGGGCGGGCAGCGCGTGCGGGCGAGCGAGGCCGAGGCCGCGTTCGCTGCGGACTATATCCATGATATGCTGACAAGTAAATTTCCTGTACAGGATGAGAAAACGCGGGAGCTGCGGCCCGTGCGCGAGGAGGATATCGTCATTTTGATGCGCTCACCGAGCACGCGCCTTTTGGACTATCGCCGCGCGCTGGAGGCGCGCGGCATCCGCTGTGCGGCCGACGCGGGTGAGGATTTTTTTGCCGCGACGGAGATCGCGGTGCTGTTTGCTTTTTTGCAGGTCATCGACAATCCGCGTCAGGACGTGCCGCTGCTGTCGGTGCTGCGCTCGCCGCTCTTCGGCTTTACGGCCGACGAGCTCGCGGCAGTGCGCGCAAAGCAGAAGACGGGCGACTTTTACGACGCGCTGCTGCTGGACGACACGGAGAAGAGCAGGAGCTTTCTTGCGTCGCTGCGCGCGCTGCGCGAACAGGCGGCGTCGCTGCGTGTGCGGGAGCTGCTGGACGAGATCTTCCGCCGCTGCCACGTGCTCGCCGTGTTCGGCGCGATGGACGGCGGCGCGGCGCGGAAGGAAAACCTGCTGGCCTTTTTGCAGCTGTGCGAAAATTATGAGCGCACGGGACACCAGGGGCTTTTCTCCTTCGTCAGCGCATTGCGCGAGCAGCTTGCAAGCGGCGAGGCCGCCGCGCCGCAGGTGGAGCACGCCGCCGGCGGCGTGCGCATCATGTCCATCCACAAGTCGAAGGGCCTTGAGTTTCCGGTGGTCATTCTGACGGATCTTGCGCGACGCTTCAGCAACATGGACTTTCAGACCTCGGTGCTGGTGCATCCGCAGCTGGGACTGGGGCCGGTGTGCGTGGATACGAAAAGGCGCATCCAGTACCCGACGAGTGCGCGGCAGGCGATCGAGCGCACGCTGCGCCGCGAAGCGAAGGCGGAGGAGCTGCGCGTGCTGTATGTGGCGATGACGCGCGCAAAGGAAAAGCTCGTCATGGTCCACACGCAGGCAAACGCGCGCAGCCGCGTCGCCGATCTGATGGCGGTGAGCGCGTGCCCCGTGCTGCCGGAGGCAGTGGACGAGGGCAAGTGCATGGGCGACTGGCTCATGCTGCCGCTCCTGCAGCGCAGCGAGGCGGCGCCCTTGCGCGCGCTTGCGGGGCAGAACGGCGAGGGCCGCGTCTTTGCGGATGAAACGCCGTGGGTCGTGCGCGTACACGGGGGGGAGGAGCTGCTGAGCCCTGCGCCCGAGAAGGACACGGCGGCCGAAGAGCCGACGCGTGCGCCGGAGCTGCCGGTGGATACGCGGGCGCTCGAGTATGAATACCCTCATCGCGCGGAAACGCTTTTGCCCGCAAAGCTCACGGCGACGCAGCTCAAGGGCCGCGCGCTGGATGAGGAGATCTCCGAAAATACGGTGCTGCCGCCGCGCCTGCGCAGCCTGACGAAACCGCGCTTCCTCGCGGGGGAGCAAAAGCTCACGGATGCGGAGCGCGGAACGGCCATCCATCTGGCACTGCAATATCTCGACTTTTCGGAGCAGGGCGGCGAAGCGGGCATTCGCGCACAGCTCGAGACGATACGCGCGCAGCGCAAGCTGACGGACGAGCAGGCCGAGGCGGTGGATGTGCGCGCGCTCATGAGATTTTTGCAGAGTCCGCTGGCTGCGCGCATCCGCGCGAGCGAGCGGGTCGAGCGGGAGTACCGCTTCTCACTGCTGCGGCCCGTGCGGGAGTTTGCGGATGTGGACTCGGACGATGAGGTGCTTTTGCAGGGCGTGGTCGACTGCTTTTTTGAAGAGGACGGCGCGCTCGTGGTCGTGGACTTCAAGACCGACCGCGTGACGCGCGCGGAAATGAGCGCGCGAGCCGAGCGCTATCGCCCTCAGCTCGAGGCGTATTCGATGGCGCTTTCACGCGTGACGGGGAAAACAGTCAGGGAAAGGGTGCTGTATTTCCTCTCCGTCTGGGAAGCGCTGCGGCTGTGAAAAGGAAAAGGGCCTCCGCTCAAGGCGGAGGCCCTTTTGACAAAATCAGATCATACAAGGAAAAATTCCAGGATAAACACCGTCGCGCAGCAGAGAAGCGAGACGGGGAAGAGCGCAAGCCCGCGCCAGGCGGCGAGAATGCCGACGAGCATCGCCGCCGCGCCCGCGATGGGCGACTGCGTGACCGTCATGATGGCGGGGAAGGTCATCACCGCGAGCGTGACATAGGGCACGTAATAGAGAAACGAGCGGAGAAACCGGTTGCGGATGGGCTTGCGGATGAGCGTGAGCGGCAGGACGCGGATGAGATAGGTCGTGAGCGCCATCACGAAGAGATACAGATATGTTTTCATGCGACAAGATCCTCCTCACTGTGCGGGAACAGAAGGGCCGCGATCGCCGAAATGACGATGGTCAGGATCAGGATGCGCATTCCCTCGGACAGCTCGCGCGTGAGCGGCAGGACGCTTGCGAGCCAGCCGCAGAGGAAGCTTGCGGCGATGCAGCCGAGCACGATGCGATTCTGCTTGCCGACGGGAATGATGATGGCGAGGAACATTCCGAAGAGCATGACCGAAAAGCCGCTCACGGCCCATACGGGCATGAGATCGCCCATCAGCACGCCGAGCACGGTGCCGAGACTCCAGCCCGGCATGGCGGCGCACATCGCGCCGACGTAATACCACACGTCAAGATATCCCGGCTGGGCGATGGCAAGCCCGAAGATCTCATCCGTGAGGTCGTAGGCAAGGAGCATACGCCAGCCCAGGGGCGTATCGGGCGAGAGATGCTGACTGAGCGCGCAGCTCATCAAAAGATAACGCGCGTTGACGACCAGCATCATAACGGCCATGGCAAGAAGACCGGAATCGGACGCGATGATGGTGATGCCGCCGTACTCGCCGGATGAGGCGTTGTTCAGAAAGCTCAGCAAAAAGCCTTGGAATACGCTCAAATGCGCGCTGTGCGCGCTGATGCCGATGCCGAAGCTGACGGCGAAATAGCCAAGCCCGATGGGGACACCGTCGCGGAGCCCCCGCAGGAAGACGTTTTTTGACATGGGATGGACCCTTCTCTCTGCGCTCTCGCGCAAAAGCGCGGTAACACTTATTATACGTCGAAGAAGAGCAGAAGTAAAGAGGGAGCCGGGGGATAAAAGGGAAAAACGGGGAACGGCTCTGTGACAGGTGGAGCAAAAGAATGAGAAATGATCAAAAAGGGAGAAAATTTCTCTTGCAATTTGACACAAAGCGTGGTAATATCCTATATGGCTTTTTT
>ERZ835980.3723-NODE-3723-length-11403-cov-2.652009_pt1 | contig 11403 bp, 10 predicted proteins | sample MGYA00519943_ERZ835980 | MGnify/ENA primary metagenome ERZ835980 (study PRJEB31850, sample SAMEA3708791) | human gut metagenome | biome: human gut; feature: human-associated habitat; material: faeces | place: China | collected 2014 ... | reverse complement strand
TGTGGACAAAAGCGCCGCCGCCCTGAAGCTGATCCGGGAGAACCTGGAGCTGTGCGGACTTTCGGACCGGGCCCGGGTCCGGAACGGCGACTCCCTGTCCTATCTGCGCAGCGGCGAGAAGTTCGACCTGGTGTTCCTGGACCCCCCCTATGACACCGGCCTGCTGGAGCAGGCTCTGCAGGATATCGCAGGGTTTGACATTTGCCGCGAGCATGGTATAATAATGGCGGAAAGTCCGGCAGACGCCGTTTTGCCCCCCCTGGCGGCCCCTTACCGCCTTTATCGGGAGTACCGCTACGGCCGGATCAAGCTGACTGTCTACCACCGCCAGGGAAACGAGGAATAACCCCATGAAAATTGCGATCTACCCCGGCAGCTTCGACCCCATCACCCTGGGGCATATGGATATCATCCGTCGGGCGGCCCAGTGCTTTGACCAGGTGTATGTCTGCGTGCTGGTCAACTGCGACAAAAAGCCCATGTTCTCCGCCGACGAGCGGGTGGACATGATCCGCCGCTCCGTGGCGGACCTGCCCAATGTGACGGCGGAGCACTACAGCGGCCTGCTGGCCGCCTATGCCCGGGAAAAGGGGGCCTGCGTCCTGGTGAAGGGCCTGCGCAACGCCACGGATTTCGACCAGGAGTATCAGATGGCCAGCATCAACCGGGGCATCTGCCCGGGGCTGGAAACGGTTTTCCTTCCGGCCAGTCCCGCCTATCAGCATTTCAGCAGCACCATGGTCCGGGAAATGATCCGCTACGGACAGCCTATGGAACAATATGTGCCGGCCCCGGTGGCCGAGCAGTGGAAAGGACGGTCATAAATGGAAGACAAAAATGTGCAGAAGCTTCTGGACATGCTGTTCGGCATGATCGACGAGGCCAAGGGCGCCACCTTCAGCTCCGAAAAATGCGTCATCAACCGCGATGAGGCGCTGGACCTGCTGGACGAGATCCGCAACAAGCTGCCCGGCGAGCTCACCAAGGCTCAGGAGCTGATGAAGTCCAAGGAGCAGTATGTGGACAAGGCCAATCACGAGGTCCGCCGCATGCTGGACCAGGCCCAGGATGAGGCCAAGCGCCTTCGGGAGCAGGCCCAGGGCGAGGCCAAGCGCATGCTGGAAAAGGCCCAGGAGGACGCCAAGACCATCGTCTCCGAAAGCGAGACCATCCAGCGGGCCCAGCGCCGCAGCAGCGAGATCATCCGCCAGGCCGAGGACCGCAGCCGCCAGCTGTACCAGGTGGCCAACACCTACACCGAGGACGCCCTGCGCCGGACGGAGGAAGCCATCCAGGCCGCCCTGGACGAGGTGCGGGAGTCCCGCGTCCGCTATCGCAGCGCCTCCGCCGAACAGATGCAGGCCTGCCAGGAGAAGCTCAAGGCCGACCCCGTCAAGCCCTCCTCCGAGGAGTGACAAATTTCCCTGTTCATTTTTGTGCTTTTCGCTGAAATTTACTGGTTATTCTGCCAAAAGCCCGCATACTGGTGTCTTGTCAGCCTCCGGGATGCGGGTTTTTGGCGGCAAAATAGAACAGCCGTTTGAAAAAGTGCAGGAAATCCCTGGAAAAACCCATAATTCCGGGATTTTGAGCGAAAAAGTGGGTTAAAATACCCCTTGAAAAATTTTATATAGCGTTATATAATAAAGACACATATCTGATGGTGTCTTTTTTTTGATTTCGATGTGGGACAAAATGGTGGCAAAACCCATGATTGTATGGCGATAGCCCACAGTTTTCCCACAAAACAGCGCCGAGGGGAGGGAGAGCAGGCATGAACGGTCAATATGCGCACAACATTGACGCCAAGGGCCGTCTGTTTATCCCCACCAAGCTCCGGGACGAGCTGGGCGGCACCCTCCACGTCACCATTGGCCAGGATCACTGCCTGTCCGTCTACTCCGACGAGGGCTGGGCCCGGTTCAACGAAAGTCTGAAGGGCAAGAGCTTCACCGAGATCAAGCGCCTGCGGATGATGTATGCCTATATGACTGACTGTGCCCCCGATGCCCAGGGCCGCATTCTCCTGCCCGCCAAGCTGCGGCAGTATGCCAACCTGGAAAAAGAGGTGGTCATCATCGGCATCTTCGACCGGGCCGAGATCTGGAACGCCGCTCTTTGGCAAAAAATGGAGGACGAGGCCTTCAGCTCCGGTGAGCTGGAGAAGGCGATGGAAGAAATGGGGATGTGAGCCATGGCATTTGACAGAAATGAAGCCGCCGATGTGGCCTTCGGCCACCGCCCCGTTCTGCTGGACGAGTGCATGGAGGGGCTGAATATCCGGCCGGACGGCATCTACCTGGACGGCACCCTGGGCCGGGCAGGTCACTCCTGGGAGATTGTCCGCCGTCTGACGGCCGGAGGCCGTCTCATCGGCCTGGACCGGGACGAAACCGCCCTGGAGGCCGCCCGTCAGCGGCTGGCCCCCTACGCCGATCGTGTCACCCTGGTCCACAGCAACTTCAGCCGGGTGGCGGAGGTGCTGGATGAGCTGGGGGTTCCGGCGGTGGACGGCATGCTCTTTGACCTGGGGGTGTCCTCCCCGCAGCTGGACGACGCCCAGCGGGGCTTCTCCTATATGCACGACGCCCCCCTGGACATGCGCATGGACCGCACCGTCGGCCTTACCGCCCGCACCGTGGTCAACGAATGGCCCTATGAGGAGCTGCGGCGGATCCTGTATGAATACGGCGAGGAGCGCTACGCCCCCGCCATTGCCCGGCGCATTGTCGCCGCCCGGGAGGAAGCTCCCATCGAAACCACCGGCCAGCTGGTGGACCTGATCAAAAGCGCCATGCCGCCCCAGGCCCTGCGGGAAAAGCAGCACCCGGCCAAGCGGAGCTTCCAGGCCCTGCGCATCGCCGTCAACGGCGAGCTGGAGGAGCTCACCGCCATGCTGCGGGGCGCGGCCAGCCGTCTGGCCCCCGGCGGACGCCTGGCGGTGATCACCTTCCACTCGCTGGAAGACCGCATCGTCAAAAAAACCATGCAGGAGCTGGCCACCGGCTGCACCTGTCCCCCCAATTTCCCGGTCTGCGTCTGCGGCAAAAAGCCCACGGTGCGCCTGGTGAACCGCAAGCCCATCGTCTGCGGCCCCGCAGAGCTGACCTATAACCCCCGCGCCCGCAGCGCCAAGCTGCGTGTGGCGGAAAAGCTGTAAATTTTCCTGTTTTCGGAAACGATTTCAACATACGAAAGGAGCGGCCCGACCATGGCGGAGAATACGAGAAGGATGAACAACGAGCCGGTTTTCGGCAGCCTTGCCTATGATCTGAATACCCTGAACTGGGACGAGTTCGACGGCAATGCCGTCCGCCAACCCCAGGAACAGCCCCAGGAGCCTCTGCGCCGTCCAGAGCGCCGGGAGCGTCCCCGGCAGGAGCCCCGCCGCCGTCCGGCAGCCCGTCCCCGGGAGCATGCCTCCCCGGTTATGCTGGCCGGTGTGGCCGTGCTGCTGATGATGGCCGTGGTGCTGATGATGGGCTATATCCGCCTGATGCAGGCCAGCCACGACGTCACCGTCAAGCAGGCCCAGCTGCAGCAGGCCCAGGAGGACAACGTGGCCCTGGGCGTGGCATATGAAAAGGCCTTTGACCAGTCCTCCGTCAAGGCGGCGGCCCAGGCCGCGGGCATGACCAAACCCACCACCGACCAGATTGAGTACATCGAGCTGGGCGGGGCGGACATGGCCGAAATCTGTCGTCCCGAGTCCACGGGACCCCTGGCCCAGGCCTGGAACTGGGTAAAGAACGGCGTGGACGCAGTGGTGGAATATTTCCGCTGAGCGCCGCCATATAGTTAAGACGCGCAAGGAGTGAGAAGGAATACTTCTTGCTCCTTTCCTTGGTATTCCGGCGAAAGGAGCAGCCCATGTTCAGACCCAGAAAGAGAAAACCCAGCGAAAAAAAGCAGCGTTCACCGGAATTTTATGCCCGGCAGGCCACCCGCACCGTCCGCAGCCGCACCTTTTGGCTGATGCTGGTCATGGGCATCCTGCTGTTCGTGATCCTGTTTTTCCAGCTGTACCACCTCCAGATCACCCGGCACCAGGAGATGCAGACCCGGGCCCTGGACCAGCAGACCCGCCAGACGGTGGTCTCCGCTTTCCGCGGCACCATCTACGACCGCAACGGCAGCCAGCTGGCGGTGTCCGTGTCCACGGAGACGGTGTTCCTGTCCCCCAAGGGCCTGAAGGAGCAGCTGGACGCCGAGGAGGAGCGCCTGGCGGAGATCCGTCAGAAGAATGCCTCCCTGGCGGAGGGGGAAACGCCCCTGTCCGAGGAATCCCAGGTCCACTGGACCTATGATTCCCTGGCTGCCAGTCTCTCCGGGATTCTGGGCGTGTCCCAGGACACCATCCGCTCCTGCATGGACCGCACGGACTCCCAGTATGAGGTCCTGGCCAAGAAGGTGGACGAGGACGTGGCGGACCAGATCCGCCAGCTCATCAACGACACCGATGTCCACGGCGTTTACATGGTGGCCGACGCCAAGCGGGTGTACCCCTACGGCTCCCTGGCCTCCCACGTTCTGGGCTTTGTGGGCACCGACAACACCGGCCTGTATGGCCTGGAATCCCGCTACGACAAGTACCTTCAGGGCCAGACCGGCCTGGTGGTCACCGCCAAGGACGAGCGGGGCAATCCCCTGCCCTATGAGTATGAGCAGTATTTCGCCGCCGAAAACGGCCAGGACCTGGTCCTGACCCTGGACGCCAACGTCCAGTATTATCTGGAGAAATATGTGGGCGAAATGGCCGATAAATACGGCGCGGAGCACGGCGCCACTGGCATCGTCATGGACGTGAAAACCGGCGGCATCCTGGGCATGGTGTCCTATCCCACCTACGATGTCAACGACGCCTTCACCGTCCAGAACGACCTGTTCAAGAAGAACCTCACCGACACCTCCGACCAGCTGCTCAAGCAGTGGCGCAACAAGGCCCTGAACGATACCTACGAGCCCGGCTCCACCTTCAAGATCCTCACCATGTCCGCCGCCATGGAGGAGGGGCTCATCAATATGAACACCACCTACACCTGCACCGGCGGCATCCACGTGTCCGACGCCACCATCCACTGCACCGGCACCCACGGCACCCAGACCCTGAAGGAGGCGGCGGCCCACTCCTGCAACCCCGCCTTCATCACCTTCGGCCTGCAATTGGGCAACGAGAAGTTCTATGAATACATGAACGACTTCGGCCTGATGAACGGCACCGGCGTGGACCTGGACGGCGAGGCCACCGGCGTTTTCGCCAGCCCCGAGAACTTCACCCAGCTGGACCTGGCCTGCTACGCCTTCGGCCAGAACTTCAACGTCACGCCCCTGGCCCTGATCGCGGCCCAGGCCGCCTGTGTCAACGGCGGCTATCTGCACACCCCCTATCTGGTGGAGCAGATCGTGGACAGCGACGGCAACATCACCTATCAGCACGACACCACCCCCGTGCGCCAGGTGGTCAGCGAGGAAACCAGCGCCCACGTCCGGGAATGCCTGGAATACGTGGTGTCCGACGGCACCGGCCGCAACGGCCAGGTGAAGGGCTACCGCGTGGGCGGCAAAACCGGCACCGCCGACAAGGGTCAGACCGGCGACCTGGTGGTCTCCTTTGTCAGCTTCGCCCCGGCGGACGATCCCCAGGTCATCATCCTGGTGACCATGGACACCCCCAGCCGCAGCGCCGGCACCTCCGTGTCCGGCGGCAGCATGGTGGCCCCCGTCAACAGCAAGATCATGGCGGATATCTTGCCCTATCTGGGCATTGAACCCACCTACAGCGCCGAGGAGCTGCTGGGCGCGGATACCACCGTTCCCTATGTCATCGGCAGCTCCGTGGCCGACGCCAAGAGCCGCATGGAATCCCGGGGCTTCACCTGCAAGGTGGTGGGCGCCGGCGACACCATCACGGACCAGACCCCCGCCGGAGGCGCGGTGATCCCCGGCAAGTCCACCGTCATCCTCTACGCCGGGGCCGAAAAGCCCAACACCATGTACACCGTTCCCCAGCTGGTGGGCAAGACGGCGGCGGAGGCCAACGTGGCCGCCACCAATGCCGGGCTGCTGGTGCGGTTCAGCGGCGCCACGCAGACCACCTCCGGCAACATCCGGGTCCTCAGCCAGAGCCTGGAGGCCGGGCAGCAGGTGCCTGCCGGCACGGTGATCACCGTGCAGCTGGGCGACGCCAACATGACAGACTGACGCGGAAAGGAGCGCCCTTTTGTGAATCTGTGGGACCTGCTGACCGGCGTACCCATCCGGTACGCCTCGGCGGACCTGCCCCGGGATGTCACCGGCGCAGGCTATGATTCACACACGATACGGCCCGGTCAGGTGTTCGTGGCCATCCACGGAGCCAACGCCGACGGCCACGATTACACGGCCCAGGCCCGGCAGCGGGGCGCGGCATGCGCCGTGTCCGCCCACCCGGTGGAGGGGCTGCCCTATGTCCTTGTTCCGGACCCCCGCAGGGCCCTGGCCCTTATGGCGGGAAACTTCTTCCGCCACCCGGACCGGGAGCTGTCCCTGATCGGCGTCACCGGCACCAACGGCAAAACCTCCGTGGCCTGTCTGACGGCGGGGCTGTTTCAGGCCCTGGGCATCCCTACGGGCCTGATGGGCACCAACGGCTGCCGCATAGGCGGCGCGGTCCTGCCCAGCCGCCGCACCACCCCGGAGTCCTGGGAGGTGCAGGGTCTGCTGCGGCAGATGGCCGATTCCGGCTGCACCCACGCCGTGATGGAGGTCTCCTCCCACGCATTGGCACTTGACCGCGTCTGCGGCTTGGCGTATACTATAGCCGCTTTCACCAATCTCAGCCGGGACCACCTGGATTTTCACGGCGCCATGGAGGACTACGCCGCCGCCAAGGCGGCCCTGTTCCGCCAGTGCCGCGCCGCCGCGGTAAACCGCGACGATCCCTGGACGGAGCGCATTCTCCGGGACTGCGTCTGCCCCGTGTATGGCTATGGCATCCGCAGCGGCGACCTGCGGGCCGAGGACGTGGTCCTCTCCCCCACCGGCGTCCGGTTCACCGCCCGGGAGGGCGAAGTCTCCTGTCCCGTGTCCGTGTCCATCCCCGGACTTTTCACCGTGTACAACGCCCTGGCGGCGCTGTCCATGGCCCGCCTGTCCGGCATTTCCCTGCCGGACGCCGCCGAAGCCCTGGCTAAGGTGCCCGCCGTTCCCGGCCGCATGGAGCCGGTACCGGCCCCGGGACTGGGCTGCCGCATCTTCATCGACTTTGCCCACACGCCGGACGCCATGGAAAACGCCCTGAAAACTGCCCGGTCCATGACCTCCGGACGACTCATTGCGGTGTTCGGCTGCGGCGGCGGCCGGGACCCCGGCAAGCGCCCCCTGATGGGGGCCGCCGCCGGGCAATACGCCGACCTGACGGTGCTCACCTCCGACAATCCCCGCACCGAGGACCCTCTGGCCATCATCCGGGACATTCTCCCGGGGCTCAGCGGCCCCCATCTGGTGATCCCGGACCGCCGGGAGGCCATTTTCCGGGCTCTGGACCTGGCCCGCCCCGGCGACACGGTGATCCTCTGCGGCAAGGGCCACGAGATCACCCAGGAGACAGGCGGCCACCGGCTGCCTATGGATGAAAGACAGATCATTGCAGAATATATAAACGGAAGCTGACCCGCGTCCCCTGCGGGACGGGAAGGAGAGAACATGATGGAAATCATTCTGGCAGGCGTTGTGAGCCTGGTCATCACCCTGGCAGCCGGTAAGCTGCTGATCCCCGCCCTGATCCGGCTGAAGGCCGGGCAGAGCATCAAAGAGGTGGGCCCCACCTGGCACAAGGGCAAGCAGGGCACTCCCACCATGGGCGGCCTGATGTTCATCATCGGCATCGGCATTGCCATTCTGATCCTGGGCTGGAAGGGCATGCTGGAGGGGAACTTCACCCACCTGTATGTCTATGTGTTCGCCCTGGTGTTCGGCGTCATCGGCTATATCGACGACTATCAGAAGGTGAAGCACCACCAGAACACCGGCCTCACCGCTCCCCAGAAGTTCCTGCTGCAACTGGCGGCTGCCGTGGCCTTCCTGTGCCTGATGCGCTACGAGGGTATGCTGAGTCCCAACCTGTATATCCCCTTCTTCAACACCCATCTGGTGCTGCCGTGGGTGGTGTATATGATCTTCGCCGCCTTCGTCATCATCGGCACCGTCAACGCCGTGAACATCACCGACGGCGTGGACGGCCTGTCCTCCAGCGTCACGGTACCCGTGGCTGTGTTTTTCGCGGTGCTGGGCGGCCTGTGGCAGGGCTTCGGCCAGCTGGGCGTGTTCGCCGGGGCTCTGGTGGGCGGTCTGCTGGGCTTCCTGTTCTATAACCACTATCCTGCCAAGGTGTTCATGGGCGACACCGGCTCCCTGTTTCTGGGCGGCGCGGTGGCGGCCCTGGCCTTTGCCTATGACATGCCCCTGATCCTGCTGCTGGTGGGCTTCGTCTACCTGTGCGAGACCCTGTCCGACATCATCCAGGTGACCTATTTCAAGCTGACCCACGGCAAGCGTATCTTCAAAATGGCCCCCCTCCACCACCACTTCGAAATGTGCGGCTGGAAGGAGACCAAGGTGGTGGCGGTGTTCGCCGCCGTCAGCACCATTTTCTGCGTCCTGGCCTATCTGGGCGTCATGGACCGCTTCGGCGCATAACCTGAAACCTGCCGGAAAGGAGGGAACCGTATGGCCCGCACCAAGAGTAAAAAACGCCTGGTAGGCACCTGGAGCACCCAGCAACGCCGGGAGGCCATGGAGCAGTCCAGGGAAGCGGCCCGGGGCCCTGTGGACCTGCCGTTTCTGCTGCTGACCCTGCTGCTGACGGCTATGGGCATGGTCATGGTGCTGTCCGCCAGCTTCCCCTCCGCCTACTATGAAAACAACGGCAACGGCGCGTACTACTTCGTCCGCCAGGGCATTTTCGCCGTGCTGGGCCTGGCCGCCATGTTCGGCCTCAGCAAAATGAACTATCAACGCCTGCGGGGCGTGGGCCGTCTGCTGCTGTGGGGCTCCATCCTGCTGCTGGTGCTGGTCATCGTCCCCGGCAACCCCATCGCCATCACGGAAAACAACGCCACCCGCTGGCTGGGCATCCGGGGCACCTTCCTGCGGTTCCAGCCCTCGGAGCTGGCCAAAATGGCCGTGGTCATCTATTTCTCCGCCACCATTTCCAAAAAACGCGAAAAAATGCAGACCTGGAGCCAGGGCATCTGGCCCTATGTGCTGATTCTGGGCGTTATCGCCCTTCTGATGATGCGGGAGCCCCACCTGTCCGGCACCATCCTCATCGTCTGCACGGGCATCGTGCTGATGATCGTGGGCGGCATCAAGGGCTGGCTGATCCCCCTGGGCATCGGCGGCGTAGGCCTGGTAGGCGCCCTGTATGTGATCCTGGTGCAAAAGGGCATCCTGCACTACGGGGAAAACCGCATCAACACCTGGCGGGACCCCTTCAACGCCGAGTGGTACCGGGGCGACGGCTGGCAGATCGCCCAGTGCCTCATTGCCATCGGCTCCGGCGGCCTGCTGGGCGTGGGCCTGGGCAAGGGCCGTCAGAAGTTCCTGTATCTGCCCGAGGAGCACAACGACTGCATCTTCGCCGTGATCTGCGAGGAGCTGGGTCTGGTGGGCGCCTGCGTCATCATGCTGGTGTTCGCCCTGCTGATCCTCCGGGGCTTCTGGATCGCCCTCCACGCCCGGGACCGGTTCGGCGCCCTGCTGGTGGTGGGCTTCATGACCCTCACCGGGCTCCAGACCTTCCTGAACATCGCCGTGGTCACGGGCCTGGTGCCCGCCACCGGCATTTCCCTGCCCTTCTTCAGCTACGGCGGCACGGCCCTGCTGTGCCAGCTGGCGGAAATGGGCATTGTACTCAGCGTCTCGCGGCAGATGCCTGCCCCGGAAAACGGATAGGAGGCCCTCTCATGAAAGTGATTTTTACCTGCGGCGGCACGGCGGGCCATGTGAACCCCGCCCTGGCCCTGGCAGGCTATATGCAGAAGCAGGATCCCCAGGTGCAGGTGCTGTTTGTGGGCACCCCCGACGGCATGGAGCGGGACCTGGTGGAAAAGGCCGGCTACGCCTTCCGGGGCATCCCCATGGGAGGCTTCCAGCGCTCCCTGGGTCACGGCGGCCTGGCCCACAACCTGCACTCCCTGTCCATGCTGACCAGATCCCACAGTCGGGCCCGGGCCATCCTCCGGGACTTCCGCCCCGATCTGGTGGTGGGCACCGGCGGCTATGCCAGCTATCCGGTGGTCAAGTGCGCCGCCGGTATGGGCATTCCCACGGCGGTCCATGAGTCCAACATGGTCCCCGGCCTCACCACCAAAATGCTGGAGGGCAGCGCCGACCGCATCATGGTGGGCTTCGAGGAATGCCGCCAGCACTATCGCCATCCCGACAAGATCGTCGTCACCGGCACCCCGGTGCGGGGCGACTTCTTTGACCTGACCCGTTCCCAGGCCCGGGAAAAGCTGGGCCTCACCGACGGCCGTCCCCTGATCGTGTCCTTCTGGGGCAGCCTGGGGGCCAGCCACATGAACGCCCACATGGAGGATTTCTTCCGCCTGGAGGCGGCGGAGGGTATGCCCTTCCACCACATCCACGGCGTGGGCAAAAGCGGCTATCCCGCCATGACCCAGCGTCTGCGGCAGGACGGCCTGGAGAACCTGGTCGGTCTGGACGTCCGGGAGTACATCTATGACATGGCTCCCGTCATGCGGGCGGCGGACCTGGTGATCTGCCGGGCCGGCGCCTCCACCATCAGCGAGATCACGGCTCTGGCCACTCCGGCCATCCTGGTCCCCTCCCCTTATGTCACCAACAACCACCAGGAGAAGAACGCCCGCATTCTGGAGCAGCACGGCGGAGCCGTGGTGCTGCTGGAGGCGGACGCCTCCGGCGAGGCTCTGTACCGGGCCGCCTCTGGTATTCTCCGTGACCCCCAGCGCCAGGCGGACATGAGCCGCGGCATGGCGGAGCTGGGCATCCGGGACGCCACAAAGCGTCTCTATGACACCGTCATGAGCATCCGCAAGTAACCCCCAGCCCCACCCCCTGCATAGGATAGCGGGAAAAAGCTATGAAAGGCGGGGGCATATGAGCCTGATGATAGAAGGGGGACGCCGCCTGTCCGGCGATCTGACGGTACAGGGGGCAAAAAACAGTGTGCTGCCCATTCTGGCAGCGTGTATTCTCAGCGGGGACGTCTGTGTTTTGCAGCGCTGTCCCCATCTGGAGGACGTGGACACATCCATCGACATCCTGCGGCACCTGGGCTGCGCCGTTCGCTGGAACGGCCCGGACCTGGAGGTGGATTCCTCCACCCTGACCCGCTGGGACATTCCGGACCGGCTCATGCGCCGCATGCGCTCGTCCGTG
>ERZ835980.3721-NODE-3721-length-11416-cov-2.063639_pt1 | contig 11416 bp, 12 predicted proteins | sample MGYA00519943_ERZ835980 | MGnify/ENA primary metagenome ERZ835980 (study PRJEB31850, sample SAMEA3708791) | human gut metagenome | biome: human gut; feature: human-associated habitat; material: faeces | place: China | collected 2014 ... | reverse complement strand
TTTTCTCCAGACGCTCCTTAAGTTCCTTTGCGATTTCCCGGAGTTCCTGGTAGGTAAAGTCGCCGCCATACCATTCGTTCTTTTGCGCATGAATTTCCTTGGAAAGTTCCATTTCAGGAATCCCGAATTCCTTTGCTACCTCACGAATCATTTTGTTCTGATTGTGGTTGTTCGACATTTTTCCATCAGTAGGTAAGAAATCTTTGCGCGCCATAAGAAGACCTCCTAAAAAAATTTAAGACCACTGGTCTTAGAACAAAACATATTATAACACAAAAGTTTACATAAGTCAACAAAGAGAATAAAAAATTAAAAAATAAAGAAAGGTGACCACAATGAAAGCCTTAGTAATTTCCGACATCCATGGAGATGTCGACCACTTAAAACAAATATTAGAAATATATAATAAAGAAGGTGCAAGCCGACTGCTAATCTTAGGTGATTTCTGCCGGATATTTCAGCACAATAAACGACGATGAAGTCGCAGACCTATTAAACAAATACTCAAAAGAAATATCAGCAGTAAGAGGAAACTGCGATAATGAAAGAATAGAAGACCTATTACAATTTGCACTGCTAGACGTAAGGCACATCAACCTAAACGGAAAAGTTATAACACTAACACATGGCCATTTGTATGATAAATATCACCTACCAGAATACTGTGGAGACATATTCCTAAGTGGTCACACACATTATGGAATGATAACAAAACAAGATAGTAAAATATTTGCAAATCCAGGTTCAATCTCAAGACCAAGAAACGGTTCAGAGCGCACATATCTACTTATAGACGAAAACAAAATCTACCTAAAAAATCTAGAAGGGCAAGTGCTAGTAGAAGAAAACATATAACAAGAGTCAACATAACATTGCACGAGCCCATAATTTGTGCTATAATAAAACAGTAAAACTTTTAAGGAGGTATCGTACATGTCAAATGACAAGAACGATCGAAAGAAGCAAGGTAAAATGCTTGCAACAATAATTATCCTAGCATTAGCAACAGTGCTTGGAATTAACGCAAAAGACTTAATTCCAAAAGAAAGCAAACCAAAAGAAAATTCAAAACCAGATGTTCAAGAAGAAAGCACACTCAAAAAGGATCCAAAGCAGAATGCAGAGGAACAAGAAAAGCCAACCGAAACAATTCAAACAGTTAAAGGAACTTTGGAGCTAACAATGATAGATGTTGGCCAAGCAGATTCCTTTTTCTTCGAACAAGGAGACAGCACAGCATTAATCGACTGTGGCACACGGTCCACAGGTAAAGACGTTGTTCAATACCTAAAAGATCAAGGTATAACTAAAATTGACTACGTGTTTGGAACACATCCACACGACGACCACATGGGAGGAATGTATGATGTAATTACAAACTTCGAAGTAGGTACAATAGTTCTGCCAGATGTTACAGACACAATAACCACAAACTGGTACTTAAAACTCATGAATGAGATAAGTACAGGCAATTACACAACCGAATATGCTGAAGTTGGAACAACTTATAACATTGGTGATGCAACCTTTGAAATAATTGGGCCAATTAATGCACCAACAGGAAACTTAAATAACTACTCAACTGTTATAAAAGTATCCTTTGGAGAAATGGATGTAATAATGACAGGCGATGCAGAAAAAGATGTTGAAGCAGACATTCTGCGGACAGGCATAGACCTAAATGCAGAAATCTTAAAAGTTGGGCATCACGGTAGTGATACTTCAACAAGCACAGCATTTTTAGATGCAATAAACCCGCAATATGCTTTAATTTCGGCAAAAGTTGGGAATAAGTATAACCACCCAACAGCAGAAACAATGCAAAACTTAGAAGACAGAAACATTGAAGTCTACAGAACAGACGAATGTGGAACTGTAGTTGCAACTATCACAACAGTGTTACATTCAGCACGTCTCCGGGTGACTACTTAAGTGGTCCCGAACTTGAAGAAAGGAGCAAGCAATGAAAAGCTATGCATCCGTAGACAGGGTTGAAAACGAATGGGCAGTATGCGAAGTCGAGATGATTCCCGTAGAGGAAAGTAATGTATGCGACTTCTTCAGCAAAGAAACTGAAATGATTGATATTTCTCTTAACAAAATAATTGAATCAGTTGGAGAAATTCAAGAAGGAGACATTTTGGTAATTGAACATGATGGAGAAAATGCAAGCATCATCTACGAAAAAGATGATGAAGAAAAGCAAAGACGAATTGCACTTTTGCAAAAAATGATAGGATAGGTAAAGTGGTAGAAGCAAGACTTCTACCACTTTTTTATAAAAATAAATAAAACTTGTTCAAAAAATAAAACTTTATGATATAATATCATGTAGAAAAATATAAAACAAAAAGAAGAAAAAACGTTAAATAAAGAGGTAAAACAAGTGAGAAAAGAAAAACTCAAAATTTATATTGATAATTTAGAGCAAATAAACAAAGAACTAGAACCAAAGTTCCCACAAGAAAGTGAATTTACAGTAGACGAACTTCAAGAACCAAAATTAGTTATCGAAAAAATCTATAATCATCTTAGTAGAACGGCAAAGGATATCCTAGATAAATATGATATAGATATAGAAGCACTAAAAATAATTATGTGTGTTAAAGAAGATAAGGAAACTAGAGACACAATACTAGGACCAAAAGATGGAAATGAGGTGTTGCAAAATATTATAGACATATATGGAGAAAATGCCTATGATATTATAAACTGTGATGGAAATAGTATGTCTAATATTAATGGAATTCTAGAAGGTGAGCCATCTGCAAAATATAAAGAGTTTTACCAAAATGCACTTGAAAGAAAATGTGAAAGTGCTAGAGATTTTAGAGAACTTACAAATATACTATTAGATACAAAACCAGAATTTATAAAACCAGAGATAGTAAGAAATTTCATAGCAAAACAAGAAGGAACAATTCCTTTTAATGAAATAGAAAGTTTTATAAGTGAAACACCAATCACAGCAATAGATGGACAAACAGTAAAAGACTTAATACAAAAAGCCAATTCAATAAGTTTAAGCGATGTAAATAATGAATGGTTTGAGAGAATGCAACCAGAATTATTTGATGAAGAATTTAGTAAAGAATTAATAGATAAAGCTGAAGAAGATAGTGTTAGCAAAATATTGAGATTAATGCCAAAAAAAGCAAAAACAAAAGAAATTTATGAATTAGCTATAGAAAAACAAAAAGATGCAATTTATGATTTACCAGAAGATAATGCTTTTCAACAAATGACAGATGAAGAATACCAAGAATGGTATGAAAAACAAGTAATGTCCATAATGAATAATAAAAGTAGTGAATACATAATGAACATGCTAGGCAACCTTAGTAAAAAACACATTACTCCAAACTTATGTAAAATCTGTGCAGAAGAAATTGTAAACATATCAAATGTAGAGAGCTTTTTAAAAATACTTCCAAAAGAAAGTAAAACCCAAGAAATATACGAAATCTTAGTAAATAAAGATATTAGAATGATAAAGACTATTCCACTAGAAAACATTAACCCTAATATCACTGATGAAGAATATGAAAAATGGGCAGAACAACTAATAATTAATAAAATAAAAACAGAAGAATATAGCGATTTAGTAATAGATAGCATACCAAGAGAAAGAATGAGTGAAAATATACTTTTCCAAATAAATGAATCTCTTTATAACTCACCAAATCGTGGCTGGGTAGAAAAACAACCAACAACTGGACTTTTGCCAATATATAAAAGAACAATGGAATTATATGATAAGCTTCTAGAACATAATATGAGTCTAGCAACTGAAGCACAGAACATTCCATATATAGATAAAGATATAGAACAAATACAAAGTGAACAGGAAAGAGAAGAATACAAAAAATGGAAAGCACAATTTTCGGAAGAACAAAAAGAAGAATATAGAAAATGGTATGTAAAAACAATGGAAGAACTTATAAAAAAAGGCTACGAGAATGTTCTAAATGTTCCAAGAGAAATATGGACAGAAGAAATGTGGAAAAGCACATCTAATCTTGGAATAGTTCCTGTACCACAAAATGAAAAAGAAGCAAAAATTTTCGAAAAACTTGCTTTGAGAGTAATTAGTGGAATAGGAGAATTTGATAATACTGATAGATTTGAAGGTTTTCCAAAAGAATGCATTACAGAAAAGGTCTTATTAGAAGCAATAAAAAAACAACCACTATACTTAAACTATGCAGATAAAAATAAAGAAACATTTAAAAAATTAGCAGAAATAGGATATAAAAAAGAGCTTGAAGAACAAGAAAGAACAGAATTAACCAAACAAGAAATAGAGCTAATGAAAAAGTTTTCAGAAAAAAATGCAACACTATTTACAACTTTAAGGTTTAGTTCTTTAAAACCAGATAATGTAAATATTTTAGGAAAAGGCAACTTAGAAATAATTGTAAGATATCCCAACATACAAGCAAGACTAGAAACAATATCACATAGTAAAGAAGCTTTAAATGTTTTAAACTTTACAATACAATATTTAAAACAAGATAGTAAATATCTTGCACCACTAATACAAGAATTAGTAGAGTCTATAGATAAAGAAGGAAGTCACCATACTGAAAACAATATATATAAATCAATAATGGAACCAAATGAATTTTTAAAGCTGGTTTCAAGTAAAATACAGAATAATCAAGAGCCAATGACAGAATATGAAAAGACAATTATTTCATATTTAGTTTTAAACCCAGAAGAGGCAAACCAAATAACTAATTATTCTGATATAGAAAACTTTAATCAAAAGAAAAATATAGAACTAGATGGAATTATAGAAAATGAACAATCAACATTCATAGAAGTTAAAAATGCTTATCTTGAAAGAACATTAGGAATAAATTACGATAAAGCAGTTGAATTAACAAGAAAATATGGAAGTAATGTTCAAGAACTATTAGAAAAAATTCAAATGCAAGAACAAATTGCAGATAAGGATAGAGCAAAGATACAAGCCCTTGAGGCACTAGCAAAAATACAAGAAATAATTAAACAAGAAGATATTAAACAAATAAGAAACGAATACAGAGAAAAAAATGTAGAAGAAAGTAAAGCACAAATAATTGCTAGATACAAGCAAGCAATATCTCTCGAAACTACTATAAGGATGGCTTATACCCAAGATATGGTTCAAGAATTGAATAGTTCAAAAAATGAGAATTTTACAGAACAAATTCAATATACAGAAGACGGCCATGAATATGTAGTAAGAAAGATGAATGGACCATTTAGCAAAATGGTAAGTGTAATGGATGCTTATAAAACGAGTACAGCCGAAGGAGATATGTATGATAAATGGAATACAACAAAAATGGCAGAAAGACATGCATTATGCTATAGTTATATAACAGAAGAAAATATAGGTACAGCACAAAGAGATAACACTAAAAAATTAATGATATCAATAAAAGACTTTAATGAACAGGCAATTGTTGCAATGGCACCATATGATATATGCTCAGACAATAATGAAATTGGAACATATGCAGGAAGACCAGAAAAATATTATACAGCAAAAAAATTGCCAGACTATACAAGAGGACTTTATTCTGAAGTAGATATAGAAATTCAAGACACATCTGAAGAAACAGGAGAATATAAAAAAATTCAACCTGCGAGTATAATTTGTTTTGAAGAAGTAGAACCTGAAAGCATACAAGCTGCAATTTCTCTAAGTGAAAAATCAGGAAGAAAAATTCCAATTGAATTAATAGACAGAAGAGAATTAGCAAAAGTACAGAGAGACCAGATAGATAAACTTCTGGAAAAATTTAAAACAAAAAAAACAATACAACCAGAGTTCATAGAACAAATAATAACAAAATTTAACAATGTTAGAAATGCTCACTTCACATCTGATTTATTTCAGGAGTTAGTAGGCGAAGGAACTGGTAAATTTGCAAATCCAGATGCGATATTTAATAATGTACACCTAAATGAAATTCTTCATGATGCAATAGAAACAGTAAAAAAACAAATACAAGAAGGCAATAGAGAAGAAGGATTAAAAGCATTAAAACAAATAAAACAAAGCATAAATGCAGAAAGAGAAAAATATGAATTGCTACCAAGTATGTATGAAAAGCAAATGATGGCAGGTATTAGTTTAGATATAGACTATTCAATAGATGAAATTCAAAGACAATATGGCTCAAAGACTGAAATACAAGGAAAACCAAGCAAAAGCATTGAAATACTAGAACAATCTTCAAGCCTAGATAGTACTACATTCGAAGCAATTTTTAAAACAAAACAATATCCTGCGGAGCAAGGTAAGCAGTTATCCTTAGATGAAGCTAAAGCATATCTAGATTTACAAGAAGTAAAAAAAGCTTTTTCAGAGATACAAGAAAAACGGATATTATAGCAAACATAAGAAATTTGGAGAAGAACACATTTCTAGAGTATTAATGTATTCAAATATGATTGCTAATTTAGAAGGGTTTGATGCACAAACAAAGAAAATAATTCTTGAAGCAAGTAAATACTATTCATGTGGAAGGCAGTTAGATGCTTACGAGGAACATGAAAAACATAGTGCAAAAATAGCTGGAGAAGATTTACAGGGGCAACTTCCAGACAATGAAATAAGACTAATACAAGCAACAATAGAAGCTGAGCAAATCAAAATAGAAATGTATAGGGACCGATATGGACAAACTAGATATAAAGAAGCTTCACAAGCAGTAGAAGAAAAAACGGAAGAATTAATGAGAAAATACCAAATAGATAGTATAGAAGTTCAAAAGGTAATGAAGATGGCAGAATGTATTAGAGATGCCGTAGCACTAGATACTACACAATTTGTTAAACGAGCAGAATATAATTCACCTAGTGAATTAAAATTCCGGTTTTAAAACACAATCAGCCCAAAAACTTATGCGGAATTAGCTATGGAATGCAAGATGAGTTATCACGAGGAAGACTATCAGAATTCTCCAAAATTGCAAAAGTGGAGTTTGATGATAAAGAATTAATAGACCAAATTATGAAAGACTACTTTACAAAAATGGATATAAGCGGACCCAAAGAAACAGAAGATATATCAATAACTACTTCTCCAATAGTTAGAGAACTATATTTTAGAGATAGATTTAAAGAAATAGAAGATCCGGAAAAACTTGCCATGGAACTAGAGCAAGAAACAAAAAAACAACCTATTACAGAAAACTGTATGCAATCTGTAAGAAATATAGCAGTTACAAGGAAAGCAAGCGAAGTAAAAAAAGCAATTCATGAAGTTAAAGAAGAATATGCTAAAATTGAAAATCTTGTTCAAGATAATGAAGAAGAAAAAGAATAGAAAAGGAGAATAAAATTGGTTACAAATGAGTTTGCTGAAGCATCAGCAGAATTAATTGAAATACTAAGATACATACCAAAAACGGAAGTTGAAAAGATACCTTTAAAACTAAGAGGCTTTTTTGAAGATGTTTCAAAACCAAACTATAATGTAAGAATTGACCCTCGAAAACCTTTAGAAGAGCAAGATTTAAAGGAAAAAACAAAAGATTTAATAACAGTCATATATAGAAACTATTGGTGCACAGAAGAAGAAAAGCAAATATTAGACAAACAATTACTTGAAAATGATAAAAAATATGAAGAGGAACTAAGGAAAAAATATGATCCAGATAAACTGTTTGAAAAAAACACAAAGGTGCAAGAAAATGAAGACACAAAAGAATTGATAAAATATGAAAAACATGGAATAATATACAAATTATTTAGTTGGATAAGGAGAATATTTAAAAAGTAAATACAAATGAAACTTCTAAAACTCAAAAAAAGTATTATAAGAGAAAGGTAAAAGGTGATTTATATGAAGAAATCCACAAAAATCATACTTGCAGTTTTAATTATAATTGCAATCATAATTGGCATAATGTTTTTAATTGATTTAAACAGAATGAAGCATAACAAACCAGTAATATTTAGTACATGGGGCAGAAAATATGTACCACCAGCAAAAGTTAATACAAAGCTAAATATAGTAACATCTTTAGAAGATGAAATAACATCAAACACAGCTTGGTGTGGTACGTTTAACTTAATTTGGAACGATTTAAAAAATGACCTAGCAAAACAAGATATCATATTGTTTTTAATAGTAAAAATGATTTTTTACAAAAAAAGAAGTTTTACCCTTTTTAAGGCTTATTCCCCGCTCCCTTTGATGGTATGAGCGACGACACCCCCTGTCACGTTGCCGTTTACCATCACATTTTGCCCTCCACTCCCAGTTCCTCCTGACACCAATACCGCAAGTGCAGCCTTCCTGATGGCAGGGCTTGCCTCTCTATAACACTGAAGTACGACTCGTTCTTCAGGTGCGAGCGGAGAGTTCTCTTCTCTTGTATCTGTAAATAGATATTTTAAATCAAATCCGATAGTTGCAATGGATGCAATGTATTTCGTGTCAGGCTTTCTTTTACCTGTCTCGTAGTTTGATTGTGTGACATATGAAATAGATACAGCCTCTGCAAGTTCTTTTTGTGTGAGTCCTAGCCGTTCACGTTCATTTTTGAGCCGCTGGCCAAAATTATCCATACGTTTAAAAACCTCATTGACTTAATTTAAACAAACGACTAAACTCTTTTTATCAAATAACGACAAAAACGGAAAACAAACGACACCTAAACCCCTACACGGAACCGAAAGGGGGCGCAAGTACGGGAGGATATTATGGCGGAAAAGAAGGCTTCCGGGCGGCTTCGGACGCCGGAAGAGATCAAGAAGGAGCTTGCACGGCGTGGCGAGACTATCGCCGATCTGGCACGGCGACACGGGCTGAACCCCAAGTCCGTCTATGACGTGATGGCGGGACGGATCAAGGGAACCTATGGAGAATCCCATAGGATCGCCGTCCTGCTGAGGCTCAAGGACGGCACTGTCGGGGATGAAAGTTGCGGCGGTAAACGCACAAAAAGAAAGGAGGCAGCGGCATGAGCGAACAATCCCGGTCCTACCGACAAATCCGCAGCGCCGTACTTGCCGAGGTAGCTCACCTTGAATGGGAACAGGCCGTAACGGTGCTGGCTTCCGCACTCAATGAGCGGGCGGTGGAGGGAGGATTCCAAGCCAAGGTGGAACTTGTCCCGTTGTGGAGCACCAAGGGGCCGTACTGCTGCATGGACAGTACCTACATCCCGAAGAGGTAGGGCGGTATGAAATTCACCGGACCCGCCTGTAGCTTCTGTGGTGTCAAGGAAGAGGAAGAGAGTTGCAAGGCTCTTATCGGGAACGAAGACTATACAAGATACATCTGCGATCAGTGCATCAAAGGAATCACGGCCCTTTTAAAAGTCAATCCCGGAAGAAAGCACCTTCGGTATTTGCCGAAGAGGAACAAGAAGTAAGGAGAAAACGCATGACACCCACGGCACGCGACAAAAAACGATACGCCATACTGGCGGAAGCCGAAGCATCTGTAGAGACACTGTTTGAAGGTGAAGTAATTCCTCGTGGTCTAAAAAGCGCCGAGGCCTCCTGTATTGAGGGAGACGTCAACAACAGACTGATGCGTGACCTTGTCTCTTCACTCTCAGCGGTAGATATGAGCCATGAAGAAGCTATTGTTATCGGCATAGTGGCCTTACTGCGGGCTAGCAGGTTCCCGCAGCAGGCCGTGTTGTATGCCGCTAGCGTTTACTCATTCCAGGAAAACAGTGACCACAAAAATCATAAGATTTTTCCTTAACGAATGCTTCCCGAAGCATCCAAAGTGTTGCGTTCTGGTCGAGCGAAGGAAGAATTGTACAACGGCAAGAGTCGCTATCAGGAGTTCTAAACCCACACTTTCCCGACATGTGGCTTACTCTGTGAATTTCTAACGTGTCTTCGTTAATGATAAAAATTTCATCAAGATTTGTATTGCAAAACATTTCCGTCTCCTCGGCATTCCCGGACGGTCCGGGAGTTAGATGGTTGTTTTCGATGTGCCCAATCTAACCGAGAAGGCGGAACCTTACAAACCGGGACTGCAGAGCGCCCAGAGCGCCACGGTCACCCTACCGCGCCCGTGCAGGCCGCCCGCTGTTTCGACATGCGGCGGGCGGCGAAACCTGCACAACGGCGAATACCGCGAAGCCTCCACGCGGGACGCTCCCCCGGAGCGGCATAATCCGGGGCGAATTTATGAGGTGAGGCTATGAGCGGGATCAAGGAAGCATATATAGAGCAAGAACTCGCTAAATTTATGGGTGTATCCCAGCAGGCTATTAATAAGCGGATTAAGCGTGAAAGCTGGGATCGTCGCCTTTGTTCAGGTCGTGGTGGCAGATTCGAGTATCCCACCGCCAAGCTTCCCGCCGACGTGCGCGAAACGATCGCGCTGGCCGTTTCCGCCGAGGAACGGGAAAGCCTCCCGGTCGTCCTTGAGCCCGCCACGCCCGCCGTGGTTGAGTTCCCCACCGTTTCTCTTTCTCACCTCACCGCGCGGGAACGTGATGTAGCGCTTGCCCGCAAGGCACTCATCGATGCCGTGTGCAATTTCGAGACGGTAGGCAAGTCCCGCCGGGCGGCGATCCTTCTGCTGGTGGAAGCCTACCGGAACGGCACGTTGCCGCGAAATCTCATGGAAGCGGCCCGCATCGCCAACGCCCGGCGCGGCGCTTCGCGGGGCATCTCAACCCGTGCGCTGTACAACTGGTACGCGACGTATGAAGACCGGGGCATTCTCGGGCTGGTTCCCGCCGATCCGAAGAAAGATACAAGTATTCCGGAGTGGTTCGAGATATTCCGGCTGCTTTGGAAAAGGCCGCAAGCGCCTTCCATGAATCAGGCGCGCCGGGAATTTGAGATTGTCGTGCGGTGGGTCGGGCTTGGAATGCCCGAGGGCGGATTGTGCTTTCTGCACTTTCTCGATCCCGAAAAGATCACGAAGCACAAAAGCTTGCCAGCCTTAAAGCCGTTTGCGAAGAACCCGGCTTCCATTCCGTCGATCGACGCGATCAGGCGGATAGCCAAAAAGATACCGCTGGAGCTTTTGGAGCGCGGATGCCGTACCGGCAACGCCATGTTGAAGATCCGACCTCATAGGTTGCGCTCCACGGCAAACATGCTTCCCGGTGAAGGTTTCACGGGCGACGGCACCACCTTTGACGGTCTGGTGCAGCACCCCTACGAGCCAAGGGCTTTTCGGCCTGAGATTACGCTGATTCTGGACATCGCCACCCGTAAGTGCGTCGGGGTGTCCGTCGACACCTCGGAAAACGGGCTCACCGTTCTGGACGCCTTCCGCGTCGCCTGCATCACCCACTGCGTCCCGTATTTTTTCTACACCGACAACGGGCCGGGGTACGCAAACGTCATGTCCACCAAAGAAGGTACGGGCGTCCTGACGCTGCTCGGCGTGATCTGCAAAACCTCCATTCCCGGACGCCCGCAGGGCAAA
>ERZ835980.3719-NODE-3719-length-11426-cov-10.261718_pt1 | contig 11426 bp, 8 predicted proteins | sample MGYA00519943_ERZ835980 | MGnify/ENA primary metagenome ERZ835980 (study PRJEB31850, sample SAMEA3708791) | human gut metagenome | biome: human gut; feature: human-associated habitat; material: faeces | place: China | collected 2014 ... | reverse complement strand
AACCGCTTAATCAAAGAAATCGTCGTGCATGAGCGCATTGACGAAGATAAAACAAGACACATTTCTATCGAAATTCATTTTAATCTCAAACCCATCCCGGAGGTGGAACAGGTCACTGCCTGACCTGTCCCGCCGGGACGGTTCTCTTAAAAACACCATATAGATTTTTTGTACGCCGCCGCCCGCCATCGAGCAGAGTTTTACACCTAATTGGGGATAAAACAGCTTATGGCGGGCGGCGGCGTTGCCTTGATTGGCGGCGTTCTCGTTCCCCTGCTCAAAGGGCTGTTCGGTTAAGCGGCGGTAATGTCCTATGCAGAGCATACTTGACGCGATTAACGAATGGATCAAGGAAATCCTGATCGGAGCGATCAACGGAAATCTGTCAACTATGTTCGGGGACGTAAACGAGAAGGTCGGTACGATTGCCGCCGAGGTAGGCAAGACCCCGCAGGGGTGGAACGCAAGCATATTTTCCATGATACAGACGCTATCGGAAAATGTGATCGTCCCCATTGCGGGGCTTGTTATTACCTACGTTCTATGCGTGGAGCTTATCAGCATGGTAACGGAAAAGAACAATATGCACGACATCGACACGTTCATGTTCTTTAAGTGGTTTTTCAAAGCGTTCGTTGCGGTGTTTATCGTCACGCATACCTTTGACATCACTATGGCGGTATTCGACATGGCGCAGCACATTGTTTCCGGCGCGGCGGGCGTGATCGGCGGCAGCACCAGCATTGATGTTGCCGCCGCACTCTCGTCCATGCAAGCCGGACTTGACGCAATGGAAATCCCCGAACTGCTCTTGCTTATGCTCGAAACAAGCCTTGTCAGCCTTTGCATGAAAATCATGTCGGTGCTGATAACGGTTGTTTTGTACGGGCGTATGATTGAGATTTACCTATACTGCTCCGTATCGCCTATCCCATTCGCCACCATGACAAACCGGGAATGGGGGCAAATCGGAAACAACTACTTAAAAGGCCTGTTTGCCCTCGGCTTTCAAGGCTTCCTCATTATGATATGCGTCGGCATTTACGCGGTTTTGGTAAACAACATGGTTATAGCGGACAATCTGCACACCGCGATATTTTCCATCGCAGCCTATACGGTGCTGCTTTGCTTTAACCTTTTGAAATCCGGCGCACTGGCAAAATCATTATTCCATGCACATTAAAAGGAGGTTTTCCATCACCAAGAAATACAGCGTTATTTACGCAGATCCCCCGTGGCGGTATGAACGGAGCAAGGTGCAGGGCGCAGCGGAAAAGCACTATCCCACCATGGGCATTGACGAGCTGTGCGCCCTGCCCGTGCCGGAGCTGGCGGCGAAGGACTGCGCCCTGTTTTTGTGGGCGACCTTTCCGCAGCTTCCCGAAGCTCTGCGGCTGATCCGCGCATGGGGCTTTCGGTATCGGACTGTGGCGTTCGTTTGGCTCAAACGTAACCGCAAAAGCCCGTCCTGGTTTTACGGTATGGGCTATTGGACGCGCAGCAACGCGGAAATCTGTCTGCTGGCGACCAAGGGCAAACCCAAGCGGCAGTCGGCGGGCGTACATCAGTTTCTTATCAGCCCCATAGAGCAGCACAGCAAAAAGCCGGATGCAGCGCGGGAAAAAATCGTTGCCCTTATGGGGGATTTGCCCCGTATTGAGCTGTTTGCCCGACAGAAAACGCCGGGGTGGGATATATGGGGCAACGAACTCCCAAACAGTATTGAAATGTAACGAAAGGAGATTTTTCTATGGCGTATGTACCCGTTCCCAAAGACCTGTCCCGCATAAAGACAAAGGTTGCCTTTAACCTTACCAAAAGGCAGCTCATCTTCTTTGCGGCGGCACTCCTTGTTGGACTGCCGCTTTTCTTTTTACTCAAAGACAGCGCGGGGACAAGTCTTGCGGCGTTCGTGATGATCCTTGTTATGCTGCCCTGCTTTCTATTCGCCATGTATGAAAAGCACGGGCAGCCCCTTGAAACGCTGATTAAGAACATCATACAGACAAAATTTATCCGTCCGAAAGAAAGACCCTATCAGACGGAAAACTTCTATGCCGTCCTCGAACGGCAAAGACAACTTGAAAAGGAGGTATCGGCTATTGTCAACGGCAAACGCAAAACACGCAGGAAACAGGCGTAAGCTCACCCGCGCCGAGAAAAAGGAAATCGCCGCCCTGATCCGAGCGGCAAAGGGCGACGGAAAAGCGCACACCGCGCAGCAGACCATACCGTATCTTGCCATGTACCCGGACGGTATCTGCAAGGTTACGGAAAAGAAATACTCCAAGAGCATCGCCTACGACGACATCAACTATCAGCTTGCGCAGGCAGACGATAAGACCGCCATTTTTGAAAACTGGTGCGACTTTCTCAACTATTTTGACGCGACCGTTAGTGTGCAGCTTTCCTTTATCAACCGGGGAACGCGCAGCGGCGGCGCGAAGGAGGTCGTTGCGATCCCCGCGCAAAACGACGCTTTCAATTCCATCCGCACCGAATACGCGGATATGCTGAAACATCAGCTTGCAAAGGGCAACAACGGCTTTGTAAAGTCAAAGTACATTACCTTTTCCGTGGAAGCGGACAATCTGAACGCGGCAAAGGCGCGGCTTGCCCGTATTGAAACCGACATACTGAATAATTTTAAGGTGCTGGGCGCAGCCGCCCGCCCCATGACGGGCTATGAACGGCTGGAAGCCCTGCACAGCGTATTCCACCCGGAGGGAGAACCGTTCCGTTTCTCTTGGGACTGGCTCACCCCGTCGGGGCTTACCACAAAGGACTTTATCGCCCCGTCCTCGTTCCGTTTCGGCGAGGGCAGATATTTCCGCATGGGACGCAAAATCGGCGCGGTCAGCTTCCTTGAAATCCTTGCGCCGGAGCTGAACGACCGTATGCTTGCGGACATTCTCGACCTTGAAACGGGGATCGTCGTCAATCTCCATATCAAGAGCATCGACCAGACCGAAGCTATCAAGACCATCAAGCGCAAGATAACCGACCTTGACAAAATGAAAATCGAGGAACAAAAGAAAGCGGTACGCAGCGGCTACGATATGGACATCATCCCCTCTGACCTTGCCATGTTCGGCGGCGAAGCAAAAAACCTCTTGCAGGACTTGCAGAGCCGCAACGAGCGAATGTTTCTCTTGACGTTCCTTGTGGTAAATCTTGCCGACACGAAGCGGAAACTGGAAAATGACATATTCGCAGCGGCGGGCATCGCGCAGAAATACAACTGCGCCTTAACCCGCCTTGACTATCAGCAGGAAGCGGGCTTACTGTCGAGCGTACCTATCGGAGAAAACCTTATCCCCATCCAGCGGGGGCTTACCACATCAAGCACCGCGATTTTCATTCCCTTTATCACGCAGGAGCTTTTTCAGCAGGGCGCGGCACTCTATTACGGGCTGAACGCCCTGTCAAGCAATATGATCCTCTGTGACCGCAAGCGGCTGAAAAACCCCAACGGTCTGATCCTCGGCACCCCCGGAAGCGGCAAGAGCTTTGCGGCGAAGCGGGAAATCACAAACGCTTTTCTCATTACCGACGACGACATCATCATCTGCGACCCGGAAGCGGAGTATTACCCCCTTGTGCGCCGCCTGCACGGACAGGTGATCCGCATTTCCCCCACAAGCACCCAGTATGTCAACCCTATGGATATTAACCTCAATTACAGCGAGGACGACAACCCCCTTGCGCTGAAAAGTGACTTTCTCCTTTCCCTCTGTGAGCTTGTCATAGGCGGCAAGGAGGGGCTGATGCCCGTGGAAAAGACCGTCATTGACCGCAGCGTAAGAAACGTGTACCGCCCGTTTTTAGCCGCCCCCGACCCGGCGAAAATGCCGATCCTCGGCGACCTTTACGACGAGCTTTTAAGACAGCCGGAGCCGGAAGCGGCGCGGGTGGCGGCGGCATTGGAGCTTTACGTTTCGGGCAGTCTGAATGTCTTTAACCACCGTACCAATGTGGAGCTTTCAAACCGCCTTGTCTGCTTTGACATCAAGCAGCTTGGGAAGCAGCTTAAAAAGCTGGGGATGCTCATTGTGCAGGATCAGGTGTGGAACAGAGTAACCATAAACCGGGCTGAAAAGAAATCCACCCGCTACTACATGGACGAGTTTCATTTGCTTCTCAAAGAGGAACAAACCGCCGCCTATTCCGTGGAGATTTGGAAGCGTTTTCGTAAATGGGGCGGGATCCCAACCGCCATCACGCAGAATGTCAAAGACCTTTTGAGCAGCCGTGAAGTTGAGAATATCTTTGAGAACAGCGATTTTGTCCTCATGCTCAATCAGGCGCAGGGCGACCGGGAAATCCTTGCAAGGCAGCTCAATATCTCCCCGCAGCAGATGAAATACGTTACCCATACCGAAGCGGGCGAGGGGCTGATCTTCTACGGAAATGTGGCGCTGCCTTTCCTTGACCGTTTTCCGCAAAATACCGAGCTATACCGGGTAATGACGACCCGCCCGGAGGAAGTGGGCGGCACATGAGATTAGACACCATCATCAACCGCGACGCGCTGTGCGCCCTGCGGGAGCTGCCCGCCGAGAGCGTCCATTGCTGCGTCACAAGCCCGCCCTACTATGCCCTGCGGGATTACGGCATGGACGCACAGATCGGGCGGGAGGACACGCCGGAGCAGTACATCGCAAGGCTTGTCGAGGTTTTCCGTGAGCTGAAACGGGTGCTGCGCCCGGACGGTACGTTTTGGCTGAATATTGCCGATACCTACTGCGGCACAGGCAGCAAGGGCGCCTACACTGACCCGAAAAACCCGAAAGGCAGAAACGGGCAGAGCCTATCCCTTGCAAGACGGGCGGCAGGCTGCAAGCAAAAGGACTTAATCGGTATTCCGTGGCTTTTAGCCTTTGCCCTGCGCTCTGACGGGTGGTATCTGCGCAGCGCGATTATTTGGCAGAAGGACAACCCCATGCCCGAAAGCGTGCGGGACAGACCGAGCCGCTGCTATGAGAACGTCTTTTTGCTTACGAAGTCAAAGAGCTATTACTATGACGCCGCCGCCATTGCGGAACCCATTGCCCCCACCACGGCGGCGCGATACCGGGGCGGGCGCAGCGCGGGACACAAATACGACGGCGAGGTACCCGGACAGGGCAAGGTGCAGGGCATCAACCGGGCGCGGACGGGCGGCTACTACGATGAAGCCCTCATGCCGACCACGCGGAACAAGCGGGACGTGTGGCATATCAACACTGTACCCTACAAGGGCGGGCATTTCGCCGCGTTCCCGCCGAAGCTGGCGGAAACCTGCATTTTGGCGGGCTGTCCCAAGGGCGGCATTGTGCTTGACCCGTTTTTCGGCAGCGGCACGACAGGGCTTGCGGCAAAAAGCCTTGACCGCCATTACATCGGCATTGAACTGAACTATGACTATTGCACCCTTGCAAGGGCGCGGATCGGAGGTGAAACAAATTGAGCAAAAAGCTGAAACCCCGCGATAAAATTACGCAGAAAATGAGCCGGGACGGGCTTATCGAGGTCAACGAAACCGCAGGCACCGCCGAGCTGGTCAGCGGGCGCGAACAGGACGCGGATTTTTCCAAGCAGCCCGAACAGGCGGCGCAGGAAGCCGCGCAGCAGCTTCCGCACCCATCCGGCGGCGCGGCAGCTCGTCCCCATACCCCGGAGCTTTCCCCGAAGCGGGACGACGCCGCAGCCGAGCGTGTTTTAGAGCATATCGACGCTGCCCATACCCGCGCAGCATCCAAAAAGGCGATAAAGCGAGTGCAGCGGGAAGCGGCGGCAAAAACAAAGACCTCACGCCTGCAATTCACCGAGGAAGAACGGGCGACGCCGGAGCTTCAAAAGGCGATCCGCAAATCGGAAAGAGCCGCCGACCGCTTGGACGAAGCGCGGGCGGCTATTCCGAAGAAGAAAGCCTTGACAAAAGAGCGCATCTTTGACGAAGCCGCAGGCAAGGGCAAAACCCGCCTGCGCTTTGAGGAAAAGGAAAAACCCATACCGGGCGGCAGGCAGCAGCATAACCCCCTCTCCCGCCCTATGCAGGAGGTCGGCGTTTTCGTCCACAATAAGATACATTCCGTTGAAAAGGACAACTCCGGCGTGGAGGGAGCGCACAAGAGCGAGGAATTAGCCGAGCGCGGCATCCGGGCGGGGGCGCGGCAGGTGCGAAAGAGCCGCCGCAGCCGCAAGCTGAAACCCTACCGGGCGGCGGCAAAAGCGGAAAAAGCCGCATTTAAGGCAAACGCCGATTTTCAGTATCAAAAGGCGCTGCACGACAACCCGCAGCTTGCCGCGTCTAACCCCGTTTCCCGGTTTTGGCAGAAGCAGCAGATCAAGCGGCAGTATGCAAAGGCGGTACGAACGGGCGGCGCAAAATCCGCAAGGAAAGCCGCAGAAAACACCCGTAAGGCAGCGCAGAAAACCGCCGAAGCGACGAAAAAGGCCGTCGCCTTTGTAGGGCGGCATTGGAAAGCCTTTCTGATTGCCGGGTGTGCGCTGCTCCTGCTTATCATGCTGATGTCCGCCATTTCCTCCGGCTCTGCTCTCTTTTCGGGGCTTGTCAACGGCGTAATCGGAACCTCTTACACATCGGAGGACAGCGACCTTGTAGCGGTGGAAAACAATTATGCGGCAAAGGAAAACGATCTGCAAAGCAGGATAGACAATATCGAGCGCGATTATCCGGGCTATGACGAATACCGCTACGACCTTGCGTACATCGGGCATAACCCCCATGAATTAGCATCATACCTGACCGCCCTGTTGCAGAGCTACACCCCGCAAAGCGCACAGGCAGAGCTTGACCGCATTTTCAATCTGCAATACAAGCTGACCGTCACGGAAGAAATCGAGGTGCGCTACCGCACGGAAAGGCGCACAGGCAGCTACACGGACGCGGAGGGCAACACCCATACCTATACCTACACCGTTGAAGTCCCATATAACTATTACATTCTCAATGTAACGATGACGAACAGATCCATATCCTCTTTTGTATCGGAGCTTCTAACGCCGGAGCAGCTTGAAATGTACCGTGTCTATTTGCAAACAAGCGGCAACAAACCCCTCGTTTTTGGCGGCGGCTCTGCGGACACTTCCGCGTCCGAGGATTTAAGCGGCGTACAGTTTGTAAACGGTACGCGCCCCGGCAACACCGCCCTTGTGGATATAGCGAAGTCGCAAGTCGGCAATGTAGGCGGTGCGCCTTACTGGAGCTGGTACGGCTTTGACAGCCGCGTGGCTTGGTGCGCCTGCTTTGTGTCATGGTGCTACGGACAGGCTGGACTTTCCGAGCCGCGCTTTGCGGGCTGTCAGTCGCAGGGCGTTCCGTGGTTTACCTCTCACGGGCAATGGGGCGCGAGGGGTTATGAGAATATCGCTCCCGGCGACGCCATCTTTTTTGATTGGGATTTAGATGGCAGCGCAGACCATGTAGGTATCGTAATCGGCACAGACGGAAGCCGCGTTTACACCGTGGAGGGTAATTCCGGCGACGCCTGCAAAATCAGAAGCTATCCTCTTGATTACGCCTGTATCAAGGGCTATGGGCTGATGAATTGGAATTAAAATTTGAAAGGAGTTTTGACAGTATGACAAACAATAAAATTGACCGCATTGAAAAGGAAATGCAGAAAACGCGGGAGAAGATCAGCGAGTATCAGAACAGGCTGAAAGAGCTTGCGGCGCAGAAAACCGAAGCGGAAAACCTGCAAATCATCGCTCTTGTGCGCTCCATGCGCGTAACCCCCGCAGAGCTTACCGCCCTGCTTTCCGGCGAGCCGATCCCCGGCATTGCCGCCGCAGGGACAGACTACATGGAACAGGAGGAAATCGAAGATGAAGAATAAAGGCTTTTTCAAAACAGCCGCCGCCCTGCTTGCCGCCCTTGTCCTCTTGGGCGGCTTTTCCGTTACCGCCTATGCGGATGGCGGCGATTACTACGACTATGAGGACGAATATAGCGAGGAAGTCACGGGCGGCATGGAGCCGCAGCCCCTTACGCCGGACGGTAATCTGTCGCTGATTGATGACATTGAGGGAGAAGCAGCCGAGGACAAGCAGTTTATCATTGTGCAGAGCAAAAACGGCAACTACTTTTACATCATTGTTGACCGCGCCGCCGAGGGCGAAAACACCGTACATTTTCTCAATCAGGTGGACGAAGCCGACCTGATGGCGCTCATGGAGGGCGACAGCGGCAAGGCGCAGGCTCCCGCCGTTTGCACCTGTAAGGACAAATGCAAGGCGGGCGCAGTCAATACCGTTTGCCCGGTATGCTCTGTCAATATGACCGAATGTGCAGGCAAGGAAGCCGTGCCGGAGCCGGACGATGCGCCGCCGGAGAAAGAAAAAAGCAATGCGGGCGGGATTGTGATCTTCCTTGTCGTTACCCTGCTTGCCGGTGGCGGCGCGTTCTACTACTTTAAGATTATGAAGCCGAAGCAGGGTATCAAGGGCGACACCGACCTTGACGATTTCGACTTTGACGATTACGACGAGGACGAGCCGGAAGCAGGCAGCGAGGAACAGGAGGACGAGGAATGAGGTTAGTCATTGCAGAGAAGCCGAGTGTAGCGCAGAGTATCGCCGCCGCCCTTGGCGTAAAGAACAAAAAGGACGGATATATGGAGGGTGGCGGCTACCTCATTTCATGGTGCGTGGGGCATTTGGTGGAGCTTGCGGAAGCCGCCGCCTATGGGGAGCAGTACAAAAAGTGGAGCTATGACAGCCTGCCGATCCTGCCGCAGCCGTGGCAATATACCGTATTCAAAGACAGGCAAAAGCAGTTCAAAATCCTAAAAGGCCTCATGTGCCGCAGCGATATTTCCGAGGTTGTCAACGCCTGCGACGCAGGGCGCGAGGGCGAGCTGATTTTCCGCCTTGTCTACCATGCGGCGGGGTGCGATAAGCCCTTTTCCCGCCTTTGGATTTCCTCTATGGAGAAAAACGCAATCAAAAAGGGCTTTGCGGAGCTGAAACCCGGCGAAGCGTATGACGCGCTCTATGCGTCGGCTCTGTGCCGCGCAAAAGCGGACTGGATCATCGGCATCAACGCCACCCGCCTTTTCTCCGTCCTTCACGGCAAAACTCTAAACGTGGGGCGCGTTCAGACGCCAACCTTAAAAATGCTTGCAGACCGGGACGCGGCGATCACCTCTTTCAAGAAAGAAACCTACCATATCGTCCGTCTTGATGTGGGCGGCGCGGAAGCGGCAAGCGCAAGGATCTCCGACGCAGCAGATGCGGAAGCCCTCAAAACGGCTTGCGAAGCGTCGCAGGCCGTTTGCATTTCGGTGAGGCGTGAGAGGAAAACCGAGCAGCCGCCCCGCCTGTTTGACCTTACGGGCTTGCAGCGGGAAGCTAACCGCATTTACGGTTACACCGCAAAGCAGACCCTTGACCTTGCACAAGCCCTTTACGAAAAGCGGCTGCTTACCTACCCGCGAACGGACAGCAATTATCTGACCGACGACATGGGCGATACGGCGGTGCATATCGCCGCGCTGCTTGTCGGCAAGCTGCCCTTTATGAAAGGCGCGGCGTTTACGCCGGACATAGCCCGGACGCTTGACAGCAAAAAGGTGTCCGACCACCACGCCATTATTCCGACAATGGAGCTTGCGAAAGCAGACCTTGCCGCGCTGCCGGAAAGCGAAAGAAATATCCTCACCCTTGCCGGGGCGCGTCTGCTGTTCGCCGCCGCCGAGCCGCACATTTTTGATGCGGTAACGGCGGTGTTTTCCTGTGCCGATACCGAGTTTACGGCAAAGGGAAAGACGGTTCTTTGCGACGGGTGGAAAGAGCTTGAACGACGCTACCGGGCGATGCTGAAAGGAAAGCCCGACGCCGAGGGCGACGAGGAAAACGAGCTTATTTTAGATGCGCCGACCTTTGCCGAGGGACAGAGCTTTGACAGTCCAGCCGCAAGAGTTACGGCGCACGACACGCAGCCCCCGAAGCCGCACACGGAAGCAAGCCTGCTTTTGGCTATGGAACGCGCCGGAAGCGCGGACACTGACCCGGACGCAGAACGTAAGGGGCTTGGCACTCCCGCTACCCGCGCCGCTGTGATTGAAAAGCTGGTCAAATCCGGCTTTGTGCAGCGCAAGGGAAAACAGCTTATCCCAACCCAAAAGGGCAACAACCTTGTTTGCGTTCTGCCCGATACGCTGACCTCTCCGCAGCTTACCGCCGAATGGGAAAACGCTCTGACGCAGATTGCAAGGGGCGCAGCCGAGCCGGAGAACTTCATGCGGGGCATTGAAGAAATGGCGCGGGAGCTGGTGAAAGCCTATCCGTTTCTTTCCGAAAATCAGAAAGACCTGTTCAAAGAGGAAAAGGCGGTGATCGGCAAATGCCCCCGCTGCGGCGGGAATGTCTGCGAGGGCAGGAAAAACTACTACTGCGAAAAGAAGGGCTGCGCCTTTGTCATGTGGAAAAACGACCGTTTCTTTGAGGAACGCAAAACCGCCTTTACCCCGAAAATTGCCGCCGCGCTGCTTGCGGGCGGCAAGGCGAAGGTCAAAAAGCTGTATTCCCCTAAAACGGGTAAAACCTATGACGGAAGCATTGTATTAGCCGATACGGGCGGGAAATACGTCAACTACCGTATCGAGCTTGCGAGGGACAAAGAACTTACGCAGCAAGCATAGGAAAGGGGTACCCTTTCCGTAAAATCCCCGTTCTGACGCAGAATGGGGATTTTGCTTGTTGGGAAGCTTCCCAAACCCTCTACACAAACGAACTGAAAGGAGCGAATGAATGAGCGAACAATTTTCTATCTTGATTGACAGCCACAGCCGTTTTGAAACGGGCGCACCGGGCGGCGCATGGCTTCCCATGCCCGCTACACAGGAGCAGCTACACGCGGCTATGCGTAGCGTCGGTATTACCGCCGACAACCCGCAGGATTTTTTTGTGGGCGGCTTTGCAAACACCGAGGATTGCCCGTTTGACGTGCCACTTGCCGTTATCCAAAGCGGCAGCATGGACGAACTGAACTATTTAGGAAAGCTGCTTGAAATGCAGCGTGACGAGGACAAAGCAAAGTTTGCGGCGGCGGTAACACTTGGCGAGTATGCCGGAAATCTGAAAGACCTTATCAATCTTGCACAAAACCTTGATTGCTACTGGCTTTATCCCACCGTCCAAAGCGAGGAAGATTACGGCTATTACCTTATCGACGAGCTGGACGAATTGGAACTGCCCGAAGAAGCAAAAAAGTATTTCATGTACGAGGAATACGGGCGCGACGCCGCTATCAATGACGGGGGACGCTTCACCGAGCAGGGCTATGTTTACAACAATAAAAACACCTTTTCGGAGTGGTACAACGGGCGCGATATTCCTAAAGAATACCGCATTATGAGCTACCCGCAGCCGACGCGCCCTGACCCGGAAAAGGTGGAGATGGATGCCGCCGCGATGCA
>ERZ835980.3704-NODE-3704-length-11459-cov-9.370747_pt1 | contig 11459 bp, 10 predicted proteins | sample MGYA00519943_ERZ835980 | MGnify/ENA primary metagenome ERZ835980 (study PRJEB31850, sample SAMEA3708791) | human gut metagenome | biome: human gut; feature: human-associated habitat; material: faeces | place: China | collected 2014 ... | reverse complement strand
CGCCGTTCTCCGTCCGGGAGGGCGAGATGATCCGGGACGGCTTCGACCCGGAGGTGGACCGTCTGCGGGGTATCCTACACGGCGGCAAGAGCTTCCTGGCCCAGATGGAGGCGGAGGAGAAGGAAAAAACCGGCATCCGCACCCTGAAGATCGGCTATAACAAGGTATTCGGCTATTACATCGAGGTATCCAACTCCTTCCGGGATCAGGTACCCGACCACTATATCCGCAAGCAGACGCTGGTCAACGGCGAGCGCTATATCACTCAGGAGCTGAAGGATCTGGAGCACGATGTCCTCACCGCCAAGGACCGCGACGCCGCGCTGGAGTACGAGCTGTTCTCCTCCCTGCGCGCCAGGCTGGCGGAGTCCGTCACCCGCGTCCAGCTGGCCGCGTCCCTCATCGCCCAGCTGGATACGCTTTGCTCCTTTGCCGCCGTGGCGGTGAAAAACAACTACTGCCGTCCCTCGGTGGACGAGTCCGGCGTTATTGAAATTCAGGGCGGCCGCCATCCGGTGGTGGAGAAAATGCGCTCCGACGCCCTGTTCGTCCCCAACGACACGGTCATGGGCGTGAAGGAGGATCGGGTCAGCATCATCACCGGCCCCAACATGGCCGGCAAGTCCACCTACATGCGTCAGGTGGCGCTGATCGTCCTGATGGCGCAGGTGGGCAGCTTCGTCCCCGCCCACGACGCCCACATCGGCGTGGTGGACCGCATCTTCACCCGCATCGGTGCCAGCGACGACCTGTCCGCCGGCCAGTCCACCTTCATGGTGGAGATGACGGAGGTATCCGACATCCTCCGCACCGCCACGAAAAACAGTCTCCTCATTCTGGATGAGATCGGCCGCGGCACCTCCACCTTTGACGGCATGTCCATTGCCCGGGCGGTGCTGGAATACTGTGCCCAGAAGCTGAAGGCCAAGACCCTGTTCGCCACCCACTACCACGAGCTGACAGCGCTGGACCAGACGCTGCCCAACGTCCGCAACTACAACATCGCCGTCCGCGCCCGGGGCGAGGACATCATCTTCCTGCGCAAGATCGTCCCCGGCGGGGCCGACCGCAGCTACGGCATCGAGGTGGCCAAGCTGGCCGGCCTGCCCGACAGCGTACTCAAGCGGGCCCGCGCCATTTTAGAGGAGCTGGAGAGCCAGTCCGGCCGTCCCGCCCCCGCCGCCCCACCGGAGGATCAGCTGTCGCTGTCCGCCATGGCCGAGAGCGAGGCGGCGGACACCATCCGCCGGACGCAGGTGGACTCCCTCAGCCCGCTGGAGGCTCTGAATCTTCTGTATGAGCTGAAGCGCCGCCTCAGCTGACCCCCCGTTTTGCCGCGCCGCGGCCTCAGGATCATAATTTCTTCATCATGAAGTGTAAAACCGGAAAAAACGGGGGTAAACCGGAAATAAAATGCGTCGTTTTTTGTGGCCCTTCCGGCCCGCAGGACTCTTGAAAGGAGGCCCCATCCCATGCCCCAGATCCAACAGCTGCCGCCCCATCTGGCGGACCTGATCGCCGCCGGCGAGGTGGTGGAACGCCCCGCCTCCGTGTGCAAGGAGCTTCTGGAAAACGCTCTTGACGCCGGCGCCTCCGCCATTTCCACCGAGCTGGAAAAGGGCGGCCTGACCTACATCCGCATCACGGACAACGGCTGCGGCATCGCGCCGGAGCAGCTGCCCACCGCCTTCCTGCGCCACGCCACCAGCAAGCTCCGCCGCCCCGAGGACCTTGCCGCCATCGGCACTCTGGGCTTCCGCGGCGAAGCGCTGGCCGCCATCGCCGCCGTGTCGCGGGTGGATATTTTTTCCAGGCAGACCGGTGCGGACTGCGGCGCCGCGCTGCACCTGGAGGGCGGCGTGCCCGCCGGTGTCACCGAGGCTGGCTGCCCCGACGGCACCACCGTCTGCGTGCGGGACCTGTTCTACAACACCCCCGCCCGCATGAAGTTTATGAAAAAGGATTCCGCCGAGGGCGCCGCCGCCGCAGGCGTTGTGACCCATCTGGCGCTGAGCCATCCCGATGTGTCCTTCAAGCTGCTGCGGGACGGGCAGGAGATCCTCCACACCCCCGGCGACGGGCAGCTGCTGTCCGCCATCTACGCCGCGCTGGGCCGCGACTTTGCGGCCAGCCTGCTGCCCGTCAGCGGCAGCGGCGGCGATGTGCGGGTGGAGGGCTTTGTCACCAAGCCGCTGGCTGGTCACGGCACCCGCGGACGCCAGCTGTTCTTTGTCAACGGCCGGTTCGTCAAGAGCCAACTGCTGGCTGCCGCCGTGGAGGAGGCCTACCGCAACCGGCTGCTGAAGGGCAAGTTCCCCGGGTGCGTCCTTCATATCACGCTGCCGGTCAGCGAGGTGGACGTCAACGTGCATCCCGCCAAGACCGTGGTGAAATTCCTGTCCGACAAGACCGTCTTCGATGCGGTACACTATACCGTAAAGGACGCGCTGGACCGTGAGGGACAGCCCGCCGCGCCGGAGAAAAAGCCGTTCTATCAGGCCATGAGTGCGGAGGAATTCCGCGAGAAAGCCCCCGCGTCCCAAGGCGTCCGGCTGCCCTTTGTCAGCGGCAGGCCCGTGGGCTCCGCCGGAGCCGACCGTCCCACCGTCAACCGTTTTGCGCCCGCCGCGCCGACGGTGCAGACGCCACGCGAGACGGTACGACCCGCCGCAGCGCCGCAGGGCGAGGTATGGCAGGTGCGGGACGCCGCGCCGGAGGCCGGCAGATCCTTCACTGTCCCCAGCGGACGGGAGGGCTTCGTCTACCGCATCACGCCGCCGGATGCGGCGGATGCGATGCCCGGCACGATGGGCGCTTCTCCTGACATGGCGGGTACATCATTCAACGGGCCGGAAAGCACCGAGGTGTGCGGCGGCACGGCCGCTCCGCAGACGGAGGGCGTGTGCGCTCCCGCGCAGGCGGGCACTTATGCGGAGATAGACGCGGCCGCCGTGGCGGCGGAGCACGTCCAGCAGGAGCTGGCCATGCCGGAGGAGGAAGCCATCGGCGAGACGCCGTGGCGCATCGCCGGAGAGGTGCTGAAAACCTATATTATCTGCGAGGACGGGGAGCAGAACGTGTGGCTCATCGACAAGCACGCCGCCCACGAGCGCATCCGCTTCGATGCGCTGAAGGCGGACCCCGTGCCGCCCATGGCCCAGCAGCTGATGACCCCCGCCGCCGTGACGCTGACCGCCGAGGAGTACGGCGCGGTGCTGGAGCAGCTGGACGTGCTGGCGGGCTACGGCTTTTTGTGCGAGGACTTCGGGGACGGCACCGTGCTGGTGCGGGAGATCCCCGACTACATACGGGCGGAGGACGCTGCCGCCACGCTGGAGGAATTGGCCCGCAAGCTGCTTTTGCAGCGGGCGGACCCCGACGGAGCGAGAGACGAGCTGCTGCACACCATGGCGTGTAAGTCCGCCATCAAGGCGGGCATGACCACCGACACCGCTGAGCTGACGGCACTGGTGCGGCAGGTGCAGTCCGGCGCCATCCGGTACTGCCCCCACGGCAGACCCGTGGCGGTGAAGCTGCGGAAATACGAGGTCGAGAAAATGTTCAAGCGGGCGTGACCCCTTGACGCACAGGAGGTGAAGCGATGGCACAGCGGGTGATCTGCGTGGTAGGCCCTACCGCGTCGGGCAAGACGAAAATGGGCGTGGCACTGGCCAAGCGCTTCAACGGCGAGGTGGTGTCCGTGGACTCCATGCAGATCTACCGGGGCATGGCCATCGGCACCGCCGCCCCCACGCCGGAGGAGATGGAGGGCGTACCCCACCACATGATCGGCGTGGCCGACCCGGCGGAGAGCTGGTCCGTGTCCCGCTTCACGGAGGCGGCGGACCGGTGCGTACAGGACATCCTGTCACGCGGGAAGCTGCCCGTGCTGGTGGGCGGCACCGGATTATATCTGGACGCGCTGGTGCGGGGCAATACGTTTGCCGCCGGACAGCAGGGCGGCGCGATACGGCAGGAGCTGCAGGAGCGGCTGGCCCGAGAGGGGGCGGCGGCGCTGCTGGCAGAGCTGGCGGCGGTCGACCCTGAGGCGGCGGCGCGGCTCCACCTGCGGGATGAAAAGCGCATTCTGCGGGCGCTGGAGGTATACCGCGAGACCGGCGAGACCATCAGCGAGCATGACCGGAAAAGCCGGGAAACACCCGACCGCTACGACGCCCTGTACATTGGGCTGAGCTTCCGTGACCGGCAGGATCTGCGCGACCGCATCGACCGGCGGGTGGACGCCATGGTGGCGCAGGGCCTTTTAGACGAGGTGCGGCGGCTGCTGGGCAGTGGGCTGCCCCGAGACGCCACGGCCTTACAGGCCATCGGGTTCAAGCAGTTTTTAGCGGTGGCCGACGGGACAGCCACCGAGGCGGAGGCCGTGGAGGAGGTCAAGCTCCGGTCAAGGCAGTACGCCAAGCGGCAGCTGACATGGCTGCGGCGGAATCCGGATATCCACTGGATACTATGGGAAAAAGAGCCTGATTTTCCGTGGGCTCTCCAAAATGCGACAGATTTCCTCACCGCCGCCGGCGTATGCTGAGAGCGGCGGACGGAGGACATGCCTATCGTCCGCACACAGACATAAAGGAGCAGACGATATGCAAAAGACAAACAACCTTCAGGAGATCTTTCTCACCCGCGCCCGCAAGCAGAACATCCCCGTGACCATGTTCCTGGTCAACGGGTTCCAGCTGCGGGGCATCATCACCGGCTTCGACTGCTTCGTGGTCATTCTGGACTCCGAGGGCAGGCAGCAGGTCATCTACAAGCACGCCATCTCCACCATCGCGCCGATGCGGCCCGTGGAGCTGCGGGAGGACGAGGCGGCGGAGGCATAGCGTCCGGCGCGGGGAGCAACATACGAGACAGAGGAAAGCACCATGAAAAAAACATCGCCCCTCATGAAAATACTGCCCATCGCCGTGCTGGCGGCGGTGCTCATCTATTTTGCCGTGCAGCTGTACAACTACCTGTCCGACCCTGTCACCACCACGCTGGTGACGGAGGGGCAGGCAGAGGACACCATCCCGCTGAACGGCTGGATGGTGCGGGACGAGGAGCCGCTGGCCGCCCAGAGCGGCACGATCAGCCGTGTGCGGCAGGAGGGCGAGCACGTAGGCGTGGGCCAGATACTGGCCCGTGTCTACGCCAACGACGGGGCCTTGCAGACCGTGAGCCAGATCGAGACGCTGCAGCTGCAATTGCAGCAGCTGCAATTCGCGCTGACCTCCTATCTGGACCCCGATGCGGCGCTGAAGCTGGACACCTCCATCACCGGCGACATCCTGACGCTGCGGCAGTCCCTCACCGACGGCGACTACACCGCCGCGGAGAGCGACATCGCCCAGCTGAAGGCCGCTGTGCTGAAACGGGACCATCCCTACACCTCCCAGGAGGAGATCCAGACGGAGATCAAGTCGGTGGAAGGGCAGATCCAGTCGCTGGAGAACTCGCTGTCCGGCGCCGCCACCGTCACCGCCAAGTCGTCGGGGACGTACTCCGCTGTGTGCGACGGATATGAGACGGTGCTGACCACGGAGTTTCTGGAGGATGTGACGCCCGCCAAGCTGGCGAAGCTCCAGCCCTCCGGCGAGGACAGCAACATCGGCAAGCTCATCTACGGCGACACGTGGTACTATGTGGTGACGCTGGCGGAGGAGCAGGCCAATGTGATCAGGGGGCGGGGCAGCGTGACGCTGCGGTTCGCCAAGGGCTTCGACCAGAATCTGCAGATGCGGGTGGTGTCCGTGTCCGCGGCGGAGAACGGGCAGGCGGCGGTAACGCTGTCCTGCCGGAAATATCTGGCCCAGACCACGCTGCTGCGCCATCAGGCGGCGGACATCATCCTGCGGACCTACACGGGGCTGCGGGTGCCGTCCAACGCGCTGCGGGTCAGCAGCGACGGCGTCACCGGCGTATACTGCGTGGACGGCGTCACTGCGGCGTTCCGGCCGGTGACGGTGCTGTATCAGGGGCAGGGCTATGCGCTGGTGCAGCCCGCCGACGGCGTGGACGATACCCAGACGCTGCGGGCGGGGGACGAGGTCATCGCCACCGCCGGTGAGCTCCACGAGGGCAAGGTCATTCGATAACGGACAGACATCCGATCAGAAATACGCAAGGAGGAAGGCTTCTATGTCTATCAGAGAAAATATTGCGGAGATCCGCCGCCGGATCGACGAGGCGGCCCGCGAGACAGGGCGCACCGGCGCGGACATCACGCTGGTGGGCGCCAGCAAGATGAATGACGCCGCCGCCTGCCAGGAGGCTATCGCCGCCGGTATCGACGTGCTGGGCGAGAACCGCGTGCAGGAGATGGTGACCAAGCTGGCGGAGAACGCCTACGACGGTGCGCCGCTGCACTTTATCGGACATCTGCAGCGCAACAAGGTGAAGCAGGTGGTGGGCAAGGCCGCGCTTATCCAGTCCGCAGGCTCCGTGGAGCTGCTGGATGAGATCGAGAAGCAGGCGGAAAAGCTGGGCATCGTGCAGGACATCCTGCTGGAGGTGAACATCGGCGGCGAGGCGGCCAAGAGCGGCTTCGCGCCGGAGGCCGTGGAGGCTGCGGCGGCCCATGCGAAAGAGCTGGCCCACGTGCGGGTGCGGGGATTGATGACCATCCCCCCTGCCGGTGCGGCGCGGGATGAAAATATAGTATATTTTGAAAAAGTCCATGCCCTATATGTTGACATAAATCAAAAAATGTATAATAATGAGTTAGACTATCTTTCCATGGGCATGAGCGGCGATTTCGCCGACGCCATCCGCGCGGGCAGCAACATGGTCCGCGTGGGTACGGCTATTTTCGGCGCCAGAGATTACACAAAATAACGCGGGAGGTACATTGCAATGGGCTTCATGGACGAGCTGAAGAAGATCATTCATCCCTACGATGATGAGGATTACGATTACGAGGACGATTTCGAGGAGTCTGCCAGGGAGTCCCGTTCCCCGTTTGAGGACCGCAAGGAGGAGCGGCGCGGCGAGGATCGCCGCACCGAGGATCGCAGGTCCGAGGACCGCCACAACAAGGTGGTGAACATCCACGCCACCACCCAGCTGAAGGTGGTGCTGGTGAAGCCGGAGCGCTTCGAGAACGCCTCCGAGATCGCAGACCACCTGAAGGAAAAGCGGACGGTGGTGCTGAACCTGGAATCCACCAACAAGGACGTGGCGCGCCGGCTCATCGACTTCCTGTCCGGCGTGGCCTACGCCGGTGAGGGCAAGATCAAGAAGGTGGCGGCCAACACCTATATCATCACGCCGTACTCCGTGGACATCATGGGCGACCTGATCGACGAGCTGGAGAACAACGGCCTGTATCTGTAAGACTAAGGATCGGAGGGATCATTCATGTTTACACCGCAGGAGGTTTCGGAAAAGGTATTCCCCAAGGCATCGTTCGGCAGCGGCGGATACAGCATGAGCTCCGTGGACGAGTTCCTGGACGCGCTGACGGAGGATTACAGCACCCTGTTCAAGGAGAATGTGACGCTGAAGGCCAAGCTGAAGGTGCTGGCGGAGAAGGTGGAGGAATACCGCTCCACTGAGGACGCCATGCGGCAGACGCTGCTGACCGCCCAAAAGATGGCGGCCAAGCTGGTGCAGGAGGCGCAGGCCGAGAAGGACCGGATGCTATCCGGCGCCAAGGCCGAGGCGGCCCAGGAGATCCAGCGTCTGGAAAGCGAGAAGCAGGCCGCCCAGCAGAAGCTGGCGATGGCCCAGGAGAAGCTGGCGGAGTTCATCCGCCGATCCGATGAGCTGTGTCAGGCCCAGTCCGCGTTTCTGCAGACGCTGCCGGAGCTGGAGCTGGTACCTGCGGCGGCGGAGACGGCGGAGAAGCCCGACGCCGTGGTGGGCGCCATCGAGCAGGACATCCTGACCCAGTACGATGCGGCACCGGAGGAGAAGGCGGAGGAGATGAAGCCCGCCGTCACCGACGAGCCCACCATTCAGTTCCCGCCGGTGAACGACAACGCCGTTCCCACCGACTTCAAGCTCAGTCTGGACGAGCTGAAGTTCGGGCGGAACTACAACGGCGGCAAATAAGACGCACAATCAAAAAAGGCGGCCTGTGGCCGCCTTTTTTCAGAATGGACGCCTGCGGGAAATACCGGTAAGGGACCGCAGAAAACAGCCGGCCGCGCCGAAATGTGCGGCGGGGCGCAGCGGAGACGCCGGTGGGCCGCGCCGAAATGTGCGGCGGGGCGCCGGCAGCGGGCGGCTGCGGTGAGAGACAGCCGCAGCTCCAACGGTCCGGTGCGGCGCTGGCGAGGGCGGGCAGCCGCGATTCCGGCGGGCAGAGGACTATGGCCCCGGCAACGAAGAATGGCGGCTCCAGCGGGGCCGCGCGGACAAACAAGGAGGAGAGCAGATGACGGACAAGCCTATCATCGCGCTGCTGTACGATTTCGACAAGACGCTGTGTACCACCGATATGGAGGACTACGCCTTTATCCCCGCGCTGGGGTACACCCCCGCCCAGTTCTGGGACAAGGCCAACACCTTCGGGCGTGACAACCGGATGGACGGTCTCCTGGCTTATATGTACACCATGATCGCGGAGTGCCGCACCCAGGGGAAACGGCTGGACCGCGATTTTCTGGTGCAGTGCGGCCACAGCGTGGAGCTGTTTCCCGGCGTGCGGGAGTGGTTTGGGCGCATCAATGCCTTCGGCGAGGAACAGGGCGTCACCATCGAGCACTATGTCATCTCATCCGGCCTGCGGGAGATCATCGAGGGCAGCGGCATCGCCCATGAATTCCGCGAGATCTACGCCTGCGAGTTCTTCTACAACGCGGAGGGACTGGCGGCATGGCCCAAGCTGGATGTCAACTTTACCAACAAGACCCAGTTCGTCTACCGCATCAACAAGGGCGTTCTGGATGTGTCCGACGACAAGACGCTGAACGACTCCATGCCCGACGACAGCAAGCGTATCCCCTTCACCAACATGATCTACGTGGGCGACGGATTGTCCGACGTGCCGTGCATGAAGATGATGCGGGCCTACGGCGGGCAGGCCATCGCCGTGTATCAGGCCAGCAACCGGGCCGGTGTGGAGGATCTGCTGAGCAAGGGGCGGGTGGACTTCATCTTCCCCGCCGACTATCGGGAGGGCACGGGACTGGACAGCACCGTGAAGAACATCATTCGGAAGATGGCCATCAGCGACGCCCTCACCGCCGAGAACGTCCAGCAGCTCCAAGCTATCGGGCGGGGCGACCTGCCGGAGCAGGTGGGACTGTTTGAGTGAGAAAAAACTGCGAAAAAAGCGTCTGCACGCGGTGCGTGCAGACGCTTTTTTGTGTTTGGAGGGGTGCGGGCGGGGCTCACTGCATGACCTGACGGATCACGCGGATAAAGCGGGCGCGGTCGTAGATCACCGGCACGGGGTACGTGGGGTTGGCCTCCGCCGCGGCCCAGGCCGCCATCCGGAGCAGGTCCTGCTCCCGTATGCAGGTGAAACCGGCGGGAATGCCCAGACGGCGTTCCATGGCGGAGATGGCGTCGATAAAGGCGTTGGCTCTGTCCGCCTCGCTGTCGCCGGTGAGGCCCACCAGCTCCGCCAGGCGGGCCAGCTTCCGGTGGGCCGCCGGACCGTAATCCCGCAGGACCACCGGCAGCAGTACCGCGTTGGCAAGGCCGTGGCCCACGCCGTACAGGCCGCCCAGAGTGTGGGCGATGGCGTGGACGTTGCCCACACCGGCGCGGGTAAAGGCGAAGCCCGCCTGATAGGAGGCGGTGAGCAGAGCCTGTCGGGCGGCCACATCATCGCCGTGGGCGCAGGCGTGCTCCAACGTTTGAAAAATGGTGACAACGGCCTGTTCCGCCAGCCGGTTGGTCTCACGGGTGGGGTAAAAACGGCCCAGATATGCCTCCACCGCGTGGGTCAGGGCATCCATGCCCGTCTCGGCGGTGGTATGGGGCGGCAGGGATACGGTGAGCAGCGGGTCCAGCACGGCGCAGCGGGGGATCAGGCACAGGTCGCTGACGGCGTACTTGCGGTGGTCCGCGCCGGTGACTACGGCGGCAATGGTGGTCTCGGAGCCGGTGCCGGCGGTGGTGGGCACGGCAATGAAGGGCGGAATGGGGCGGCGCACCTTCAGAATCCCCGCCATCTGGGCCAGCGTCCTGTGGGGACGGGCCAGCAGGGCCGCGGCAGCCTTGGCCGCGTCCATGGGACTGCCGCCGCCCACGGCCACGAAGCCGTCGCACTGTTGTGCGCGGTACAGGGCGGCGATGGCCTCCGCCTCGGCCACCGGCGGGTCCGGCGTCACGCCGGTATAGAGGGCATAGCCCTCCAGCCGGTCCAGCACCTGCCGGAAGACAGGGGCGGCGCACTGGCGGCGGCTGGCCACCACCAGAGGGCGGCGGGCGCCGTACTTTTGCAGCAGGTCCGGCAGGCGGCGGAAGCTGCCGGCGCCGGTGACAGCCTCCGGCCTGCGCCAGGGCAGCAGGCGGGCGCCCAGCCCGAAGGCCAGCTGGTAGGTGCGATACCACAGATGCAGTAAGGTCAGGGCGGACACGTCCTTTCGTTTTTGTCCCATTATGGCAGATGGGGGCGGGTTTTGCAAGGAAAGGGCGCAAAAAAGGGGGCGGCATACGCCGCCCCCTTGGGAGATGGTCTATCACTCCACCGTCTCGATCAGGCCGTAGCCGCCGTTGTTGCGGTGGTACACCACGCAGATGGCGTTGTCGTCAATGCGGCGGAACACATAGAAGGAGTGATCCAGCAGGTTCATCTGCAGGATGGCCTCGTCCGTGGTCATGGGCTTGACGGCAAAGCGCTTGGTGCGGATGACATCGAAGTCGTTGTCCTCCACCACGTCGAACTCAGCCGGAACGGAGGATACCAGCGCATCGGCCCGCAGGTTCTTCGCCAGGCGGGTCTTGTTCTTGCGGATGCGGCGGTCGATGAAGCTGACAGCCTCGTCAATGGCGCCGCGCATATCGCCATCGGGGTCCTCCGTCTGGGCGCGGAACAACGTGCCGTTGGCGCTGCGAATGGTCAGCTCCACCACGCAGCGGTTCTTCTTCTCCACGGCAAAGGTCACAAAGGCGTCTGCCTCCTCCGGAAAATACTTATCCAGCTTACTGATCTTCTTTTCCGCGTATTCCTTGATGGAGTCGTTGAGGGAGATCTTCTTGCAGGCGAATGTGAACTTCATAATTCTTGCTCCTTTCGTCAGTGCGGTAAACACAGGTCAGGGTCGGGGAGCCGGTTCCCTTTATCCTTGTCCGTATTATAGCAAGTCGCATGACGTTTGAAAAGCCGTTTTCTGTGAATTTGTGAAAACTTCACAAATCGTTTGCAATTCAGACACATTCGACACCGGCCCCTAAAAGTCGTACCCGTCCGACAAAAGCTCCTATTTACAAGGGGACGGGCTTGCGCTACTATAATAGAGGAAGCTTTCCAATATCCCACCCGCTTGGGCCGCTCTGCTTGC
>ERZ835980.3688-NODE-3688-length-11521-cov-3.992848_pt1 | contig 11521 bp, 9 predicted proteins | sample MGYA00519943_ERZ835980 | MGnify/ENA primary metagenome ERZ835980 (study PRJEB31850, sample SAMEA3708791) | human gut metagenome | biome: human gut; feature: human-associated habitat; material: faeces | place: China | collected 2014 ... | reverse complement strand
TGCTTCTGTGCGTCATCGGCATTCCGGCGGGTATGCTGCTGGGCTACGGTGTTGGCGCAGTCCTGACCCCTGTTGTAATGGCCAGAACAACCTTCGGCGCTGAGACCACCACCATCAGCGCCTCTCCCCTGATTTTTCTTGCCTCTGCTTTGTTCGCCCTGGTCACCGTTCTGCTGTCCTGTTCCCGTCCGGGTAAGATTGCCTCAAAAGTTTCTCCGGTGGAAGCAACAAAGTACACGGAAATTGTAAGGAGCAAAAAGAAGCGCCGTACTACCCGTGGTGCAAAAGTATATCAAATGGCTTTTGCCAACTTGGGGCGCAATAAAAGGAAAACGGTTCTTGTGGTTATCTCTCTTTCGCTTTCGGTGGTACTTCTCAATATCTTGGTCACTTTTACAGGTGGTTTCGATATGGAAAAGTATCTGGCAAAACAAACCTGTGCGGACTTTATCGTAAGCTCTACGGATTATTTTCGGTACAATCGCTCCGAAAGCTATATTTCTCAGGAACAAATGGAACAAATCGAAGCGAATACCGCTCTGTCCCTGTCCGGTTGTGGTTATACACTGACCGGTTATACTCCATACGCCTGGATGCGCGAGGAGCACTGGCTGCAGGACATGATGCACTATACTTCCGAGGAAAATGCGAAAGCCGTGTTGGAACAGAGAGATCGCCGTGGTGATCTTGTGGGCGAGAGTACGTTAATGGAAGGCTTGGATGATTCCTTGTTTGATAAATTAACTGTGGTAGAGGGCGACATATCTCCTATGTTTCAAAAAGATACAAATGCCATCGCTGCAGTCGTTTATACAGATGATTACGGAAATGTGCGCGATCTTGATTTTTACCCGCCTGTCGGTTCTGTTCAGACCATAACCTATATTGATGAAGGACATTATATTGACAGCCGTACCGGAAACCTCTGCGATGAAAATACGCCTGCAGAATATGTACAGTTTCAGCTTTCTGCCAGCCATGATGTAGCTTATACAATCTGTGCTTATGTCACAGTGCCATACTCCATGAGCTTCCGTTCTTATTCACCAGGCAATAGTTTTGTGCTTCCCATCGAGAAACTCAACCATGACAGCCAGCATGAAAGTATCCCGATGTTTTATCTGTTCGATACGCCCGATAACACAAGCGAAGCATCCGCGGAGAATTACCTTGCTGATTTAACTGCTGACAATTTGTCCGGATTGATGTATGAAAGCAAAGCAACAGTCCGGGCAGAATTCGAGAGCTTCCAGACCATGTTTCTGCTGCTGGGCGGGCTGCTCTGCGCCATTGTCGGCCTTGTTGGCGTTCTCAACTTCTTCAATGCCATTATGACGGGGATCCTTTCCCGCAGAAGAGAATTTGCGGTTCTCCAGGCGGTGGGAATGACCGGCAGGCAGCTCAACGCGATGCTGGTTTATGAGGGACTGTTCTATGCCCTGGGCTCTGCCGGGGCCGCACTGGTTCTTTCGGTCATGATGAGTCCCTTGCTTGGAAAACTTATGGAAAAAATGTTCTGGTTTTTCAGCGCCAGGTTCAATGTGATCCCCGCGCTTACCGCCATTCCCCTGTTCGCGCTGCTGGGCTGGCTGATTCCCACCGCCATGCATAAACAGGCAATGAAATACAGCGTGGTGGAACGGCTGCGGGACGCAGAATAATTCCCCATAACAAAAGACATCCCTCTGCCGCAATGGCAGAGGGATATTCTCATAGACGTGGTTTATGCCTTTACGGCGTTCAGGATGCACTTCACCAGTTCGTCCCGGCCGTCGCCCTTCTCGGCGGAGAAAGGGATCACGGGGCAGCTCTCGGGCAGCTCCAGGTCGGCGCGGATGGTAGCGAGGTTCGGCTCCAGCTCGCTCTTCTTCAACTTGTCCTTCTTGTTGGCAAGGACCACAAAGGGGCAGCCGGAATCCAGAAACCACCTGGCCATGGTGATATCGTTGTTCGTGGGCGGATGGCGGTAGTCCACGATCAGCACCCCCAGGGTAATGCGGTTGGCGGCGAAATAGTCCTCCATGAGCTTTGCCCAGCGGTCCTTTTCCGCCTGGGGTACCTTTGCAAAGCCGTAGCCGGGCAAGTCCACCAGATAGCAGGTTTTATCCAGCAAAAAATAGTTCACATGGACGGTCTTTCCCGGCTTATCCCCCACCTTTGCCATGCTCTTGCGCTGCAAAAGGCGGTTGATGACGGATGATTTGCCCACATTGGACTTGCCCGCAAAGGCAATCTCCGGCAGCCGTTTTCCCGGAAAATCCTTGGGCGAGGCGGCGGAAATCAAGAATTCCACGTTCTGAAAATTCATAGCCGCCTCCTTACTGCTGCAGCTCCGGCCGTCTTGCCTTGGCGGAAACGTCCTCAGGCAAGCTGCCCAGAATGGCGGGGTTCATCTCCGCAGTCCGGTTCAGCGCCGCATTCAGCACCGTATCCACCGTAGAAGCGCTGACGAAATTCAGCTGCTTGCGGACGGTCTGGTCGATCTCTTCCAGGTCCCGCTCGTTGTCCTTGGGAATAATGACCGTGCGGATGCCGTGGCGAAGCGCCGCCATGGTCTTCTCCTTCAGGCCGCCAATGCGCATGACCCGGCCCCGAAGGGAAACTTCGCCGGTCATGGCCACATCCCGCCGGACGGTGGTATTGGTCAGGGCGGAGACGATTGCCGTACAGACCGTCACACCGGCACTGGGGCCGTCCTTGGGCACAGCGCCCTCCGGGAAATGCACATGGATATCCTTGGTCTTATAGAAATCCACGGGAACGCCCAGCTTCTGGGCGTTGGCCCGGATATAGCTCAGGGCGGCATGGGCAGACTCCTTCATGACGTTGCCCAGGTTGCCGGTGAGCTCCAGCTTTCCGGAGCCCTCCATCACATTGACTTCCACTTCCAGGGTCTCGCCGCCTACGCTGGTCCAGGCCAGGCCCGTGACCAGGCCCACCTGGTCGCTGCCCGGCAGACGGTCCGGCAGGAATTTGCGGATGCCCAGGAAGTCCTCCAGATTGCCGCCGGTGACGGTGATCTTCTTGGGCTCCTCCTGGGAAAGCAGCTGCATATCTGCCTTCCGGCAAATGGCCCCGATTTCCCGCTCCAGGTTCCGAACGCCGGACTCCCGGGTATAGCAGCAGATGATCTCCCGAATGGCATCATCCGTAATGCGCAGCTGGGTCTTTTTCAGGCCGTGCTTTTTCAGCTGCTTGGGCACCAGGTAATTCTTGGCAATCATGAGCTTCTCTTCATCGGAATAGGAGCCCAGTTCGATGATCTCCATACGGTCCAGCAGGGGTCTGGGGACGGTATCCAAGGTGTTGGCGGTGGTGATGAACATTACATCGGACAGGTCGAAGGGAATCTCAATATAATGGTCCCGATAGGTGCTGTTCTGCTCCGCATCCAGCACCTCCAGCAGCGCCGCGCTGGGGTCGCCCCGGTAGTCTGAGCCCATTTTGTCGATCTCGTCCAGCAGGACAACGGGGTTGGAGGTCCCGGCCTGGGTCATGGCCGTCATGATGCGGCCGGGCATGGCTCCCACATAGGTCTTCCGGTGGCCCCGGATATCGGCCTCGTCATGGACGCCGCCCAGGGAAATGCGGACCATCTTCCGGTTCATACACCGGGCAATGGAATAGGCAATGGAGGTTTTGCCCACGCCGGGAGGGCCTACCAGGCAGAGTATCTGGTGCTGGCTGTCCGGGGCCATCTGCTTGACGGCCATGGTCTCCAGAATCCGCTCCTTCACCTTTTCCATGCCGAAGTGATCCTTGTCCAGCACCTTGCGTGCAGCGGCCACGTCCACCCGGTCCTTGGTCTTCACATTCCACGGAAGATCCAGCACCGTGTCCAGATAGTTGCGCAGGACGGAGGCTTCGGAGGAGCCGAAAGGCTGCTTCTTTAGCTTTTCGGCATCCTTGATCAGCTTCTTCTCCTGCTCCTCGGCAAGATGCAGCTTTTTGATGCGGGCAATGTCCTCGTCCAGCTCTGCATTCTCGTCTTCCTCGCCCAGCTCTTCCCGAATGGCACGCATCTGCTCGCGCAGATAGTAGTCCCGCTGGTTCTGGTCCATATTGACCCGGGTCTTGTCCTGGATCTCGGATTCCAGTTTTAGAACCTCAATCTCCCGGCGCAGCATGGCAACTGCCATTTCCAGGCGCTTGGTGGGGTTCAGCTGGGCCAAAAGGGCCGCCTTGTCCTGGATGTCCAGGCCGGAATTCTGGCCGATGGAATCCGCAAGGAAGCCGTCGTCATCGCTGGCAAGCATTTTCAGCTGAATCAGCTGGGCCGGGTGCTCCGTGTACTCCGTATAGGCGGCGTAGAGGCTGTTGGCCTCCCGGCGCAGTGCCTGGCTTCTGGGGCCACTGCCGCTCTCCGGGCAGGAGACAGACTCCACCTGACCGGCCAAATACGGCTCTGTCTGCCGCATTTCCGTAATGCGTCCCCGAGAAAGGCCGGTGACCAAGACCCGCAGATTTTCATCCTGGGCCTTCAGCACCTGCTTGACCTGGACAATGGTACCCACGGTATACAGGTCTCCCAGCTTGGGGTCGTCCACCATGATGTCCTTCTGGGGCGTCAGAAAGAGGGTCTGATTCTCCTTCATCGCCGCCTCCAGCGCCAGGGCAGACTTGGGCCGGCCCACATCGAAGTGGACCGTCTGATCCGGGAAAATGGCCAGCCCCCGCAGGGCCAGGACCGGCATATTCCCGGCATAAATCATCTCGCTCATTGTATTTTCCCTCCTTTGTGGAGTTAATGGCACCAAAAAGTACCTATGAAGACAAAAGGGGGCAGATTTCTCCGCCCCCTTAAAGCATTATTTCTTCCCGTTCAGGGGCTCTCTGGGATGGGCAGGATCTCGCACAATGGTAGGCTGCCCACCCTCGACGCATTCCGGTGTCAGAATCACCTTCTGGATGGTCAGATCCGAGGGAATCTGGAACATGATGTTCGTCATGATTTTCTCCAGAATTGCCCGCAGGCCTCTGGCGCCGATCTGGCGGTCAATGGCCTTCTTGGCAACGGCCTTCATGGCATCCTCGGTGATCTCCAGAGCCACGCCGTCCATCTCCAGCAGCTTCTGATACTGGCGGACAATGGCGTTCTTGGGCTCTACCATAATGCGAACCAGGTCCTCCTGGCTAAGACTCTCCAGGCAGGCGATCATGGGCATACGGCCAATGAGCTCAGGGATAATGCCGAACTTCATCAGATCGTGGGGCTCCACCTGGGCAAGCAGCTTGCCCACATCCCGGTTCTTCCGGCTTTCCACCGGCGCATCAAAGCCGATGGTGCTCCGGTCCGTCCGGGCCTCAATGATCTTATCCAGCCCATCGAAGGCGCCGCCGCAGATGAAGAGGATATTGGTGGTATCTACCTGGATCATCTCCTGCTGGGGGTGCTTCCGTCCGCCCTGGGGCGGGACATTGGCAACGGTGCCCTCCAGGATTTTCAGCAGCGCCTGCTGCACGCCCTCGCCGGACACATCCCGGGTGATGGAGGTATTCTCGCTCTTGCGGGCGATTTTGTCCATTTCATCGATGTAAATTATGCCCCGCTGGGCCAGCTCCACGTCAAAATCCGCAGCCTGCAGGAGGCGAAGCAGAATGTTCTCCACGTCGTCGCCCACATAGCCGGCCTCGGTCAGCGTGGTAGCGTCTGCGATTGCAAAGGGCACGTTGAGGATCTTGGCCAGGGTCTGTGCAAAGAGGGTCTTGCCGCAGCCCGTGGGGCCGATGAGCAGAATATTGCTCTTCTGCAGATCCACATCGGAATTGTCCGGGAACGTAATGCGCTTATAGTGATTGTAGACCGCAACGGACAGGGCGATTTTGGCCTCTTCCTGACCAATGATATAGTGGTCCATGAAGGCCTTCATTTCCATGGGGGTCGGCAGCTTTTCCAGCTTGGGGGCACCGCCGCCCACATCGATCTCATCCCGCAGCAGCTCGCTGCAGGCCTGCACACAGTCGCTGCAGATATACACGCCGGGGCCGGCAATCAGCCGACCGGCCTGGGACTCCCGCTTCCCGCAGAAGCTGCATCGAACCGGCGGCTCACTTGTTCTTGCCATTTTCCGGCACCTCGTTTCTCTTAAAAATCAATGATGCTCCAGAACCCGGTCGATGAGGCCGAAGGCCTTTGCCTCTTCCGCATTCAGGAAATTATCCCGCTCGCAGGCGGCGGTGACCTCTTCGATGCTCTTGCCGGTATTCTCGGACAGGATGCGGTTCATCCGGGTCTTGACGTTTTCCAACCGCTTCAGATGAATGGCCATGTCCGTAATCTGACCCTGGGTACCCGCAGAGGGCTGGTGGATCATGATTTCAGAATTGGGCAGAGCCATCCGCTTGCCCTTGGTGCCGGAGCTCAGCAGGAAAGCACCCATGGATGCGGCCATGCCCACGCAGATGGTTGCAACATCGCACTTGATGTATTGCATGGTGTCATAGATGGCCATACCGGCCGTGACACTGCCGCCGGGGGAATTGATATAGAACTGAATGTCCTTATCCGGGTCCTGGGCTTCCAGATACAGCAGCTGGGCAACTACCAGGCTGGCTGTGGTATCGTTGACCTCTTCGGACAGGAAAATAATGCGGTCATTCAGCAGACGGGAAAAAATGTCATAGCTGCGTTCGCCGCGGCTGGTCTGCTCAACAACATAGGGTACTAAACTCATGGTGATGTCTCCTTTCAATTGACAGCCATGGAAAACACGCGGCGGACCGTGGGGGCCTTTTGCTTCCCCCGCGATCCGTATTTTTTGTTTTCAAGCCGACTGTCTAAGCTTTGCCGTGAAACATTCTAACCATTTGGAAAGAGGCTTATTCCTCGGTCTTCTCCTCAGCCTTGGGCGCAACGGCAACGGCGCTGTCCACGATCAGCTTCACGGCCTTGCGGGTCTTCAGGGACTCGGTCAACTCCTCAACGGGAACCAGCTCCTTGACCTTGGAAACCTCCATCTCGTACTGCTTGGCCATGCTCTCGAACTCTTCCTCGATGTCCTGCTCGGTGACGGTCAGGTTCTCCACCTCGGCTATTCTTTCCAGGGTGACGGAGATCTTGGCCTGCTTCTCAGCGGTGGGACGGAAGGCATTGCGCATGGTGTTCACATCGCCGCCCATCATCTTGGCGTACTGCTCCATGGAGTAGCCGCTCATCTGCAGCTGGTAGCCAAAGCGCTCCATCTGCACATCCAGCTCCTTCTCAACCAGAGCATTGGGCATATCCACAGTGGTGTTCTCGGCGGCCTTCTCAACGGCAGCGTTCTCGAAATCGGAATCCAGCTGCTTCTGAGCCTTCTCCAGAGCCTTGGCACGGATGTCGGCCTTCAGAGCCTCCAGGGTATCGAACTCGGAAACGTCCTTGGCAAACTCATCGTCCTGCTCAGGGATGATGTTCATGGTCAGCTTGTTGACCTTCACATGGAACACAACAGCCTTGCCGGCCAGGTCCTTGTGATAGTCCTCGGGGAAGGTGATGTCGATGTCCTTCTCCTCGCCCACGTTCATGCCGACGATCTGCTCCTCAAAGCCGGAAACAAAGGAGTGGCTGCCCAGGGTCAGGTCGAAGTTCTCGCCCTTGCCGCCCTCGAAGGGAACGCCATTGTCGAAGCCCTCGAAATCGATGTTGGCAGTGTCGCCCATCTCAGCGGGACGGTCCACATTCTCGGTGGAAGCCACGTTCTTGGCCATGGCGTCCAGCTCAGCCTGAACCTGTGCATCGGTAACGGTGGGCTCAGCCTTCTCGACCTCCAGGCCCTTGTACTGGCCCAGAGTGACCTCAGGGTAGACGTCGGTGGTCAGGGTCAGGGTGACGGTGTTGTCGTCAGCTATCTGCATATCGGTCAGGCTGGGACGGCCAATGGCCTTGAAGCCATCCTGGTTGGCAACGGCGAACTCATAGATCTCGGGGAAAATCTCCTCCAGGCCGTCTTCGTAGAAGACATGGGCACCGTACATAGCCTCGATCATCTTCCGGGGAGCCTTGCCCTTGCGGAAGCCGGGGATCATGATGCTCTTACGGGCCTTCATATAAGCGCTGTTGACACCGCGCTCCATCAGCTCCTTGTCGATCTCCACCACGATGGTGGCCTGATTGCCGTTTCTTTCTACGCTCTTAACATTCATGTAAATATACCTCCTGATAGGTGCTTTGGAACGCACCCTTTATTTATATTTTTACATAGCCGATATATTCTATCAAATAAAGTGGGAATTGTCCACACTTTTCTTAAAAAGTTTTCATTTAATTACCGGCTGAGGCTGGAAATTCACATAGTCCGCAGACAGCAGGCGATAGAAAATGCCATCCCACTGCCCTTCCAGCGCCAGCTTGTGGCTGCCGCCGTGCAAATGCCCATAAAAGCACTGCCGGACACCATATTTCTCCAGAATATCCAGAATCTCCTGGCAGGTGTATCCCTTGTACCTGGGCGGATAGTGGAGAAATACCAGCTTCTCCCGGTCCCCTGCCGCTTTCAGAGACGCCTCCAGGCGCATCAGTTCCCGGCGGAACACCTTCTCATCGTGGGTACCGGACTTTTCCTCCTCGAAAAACCAGCCGCGGGTGCCGCAGATGGCATAGTCCTCATAGAAATAGCAGTTATTATTCAGCAGATACATCTGGGTAAATTCGTTTTCCTTACAGAATTTCTCGAATTTCGCAGCCGTGCTCCACCAATAATCGTGATTTCCCTTTAGAATGATTTTTCTGCCGGGGATCTGCTGGATCCAGGCAAAATCCGCTTTTGCGCTGGGAAGGTCCAGTGCCCAGCTCAGATCGCCCATAAGCACCGTGGTATCCTCCGGGCCAATCACCCGGAATCCCTGCCGGAGCTTTTCCATATAGCCAACCCAGGCACCGCCGAAAACATCCATGGGCTTCGGCGCGCCCAGGCACAGATGCAAATCGCCTATGGCATACAGCGCCACGCACTCACCTCCCCGTATTCAAGTATTCCCTGACCGTTGCCCCGGGCACATCCAGCAGCGCAGAAATGGTATCGCTGTCCGGTTCCGGGCTGCGCTCCGACAGGAGCAGCGCCCTGCGGTTCTCCCCCGCCTTAGAGCGATAATCCTGCACCCCGGCATAGAGAATGGCCGTATAGGGGCTGAGCAGGCAATCATAATTTTTCAGAACGCCCGTCAGCGTCAGCGTCAGGCGGCTCTCGCTGGTCACGCCCACAAACAGTGCGCGCTGCATTTGCCGCAAAAGGCTCTGTTCCGGCTCATAGGTCAGGCCCATATAGGAAACTTTGGCATATTCCACTGCCGGTTTTGGGCCGCCCAGGCAGTACAGCAGGTGCTCCAGTCCCATGGGCAGCACCACATCCGCAAGCGGCGTGCGGGTCTTTTCGCAGACCCCATCGGTCCGCAGCTGCCCCAGGTGTACCAGCTCCCAGGGGCTGTTGTTTTCATTGCAGCAGCAAATGATTTTCCCTACCGGGAAGCCCATTTGCTTCAAATACACCCCCGCCAGAACGCCGGAGAAATCTCCGGACAGCACCGCCAGATCTGTCTCCTCCTGCTCCATCCGGGAGAGCAGCATGCCCATAACCGCCAGCTTGACGCAGGTTTTCGCCCAGAAGCCGCAGCTGCACCCCAGCCGTTCCGACAGAAAGCGCAGAATGTAGCTCAGCTCCCCCTCCGGGTTATGCCAGCACTGCACCAAAACCGTCCTTCGGTCCAGCTCCCGGGCACGAACCCAGCGGCGGCCTACGGAGAAATCCAGGTCCCAGGCAGTAATCCCCAGGTCAAGGTACATGTCCAGCAGCCGGACAAAGGCGCCGTTTTCCGGCAGCTTTCCCAGATTCCGGATCTCCTCCCCGCTCAGCCGGGGCACCGTCTCCGGCACATACAGCCCGCCATCCGGGCTTCTGTCCTGGGAGAATGCCTGCTTTGCATCATAAAGGGGTTCCTTACTTCTTGTTGTTGCGTACAGCAGCGTCCATCACTCCCAAAGCATTGTTCCAATAGAGATTCATAACCATTTCCTCCGTCAGGCCCCGCTCCAGCAGGCGCTGGGCCAGAGCCGGATAGCTCTGGACACCCTCAAAGCCCTGGGCCAAAGCATCACAGCCGTCCAGGTCGCCGCCCAACGCAATATGACGGCACTCCGGATCCATTTCCAGGAAATGGAAAATATGGTCGCAGATCGTGTCCAGCGTGGGCTTTTCCCCCAGGAATTCCGCGAACTGATTGATACCTGCCACGCCGCCCGTATCCCGGATGGCCCGGAACATATCGTCCGTCAGGTTCCGGGCATGGGGACAGACGGCCCGGCTGTTGGAATGGGAGGCTATCACAGGCGCCTGGGTGATCTTCATAATATCCCAGAAGCCTGCATCGCTGATATGGCTCACATCCACCAGGATACCAAGCTCCTGGGCATTGCGGACATATTCCCGCCCCAGGTCTGTCAGGCCCTCTCCGGTCTGGTTGGAGCCGGTGAGGACGTTGCTTTCATTCCAGCCAAGGGTAGAAATGCGGAAGCCGGCCTGGAACATGCTTTCCAGCAGCTCCGGGTCAAAGTCAAAGCCCGCCGGGCCTTCAATGGTCAGAAGGGCGGACATTTTTCTTTTTTCGTAGTTTGCCCGGATATCATCGGCGCTGTACACCAGGCCGATCTTTCTTTTGTTCTTGTCGATCTCCCGCTGGATGGTGGCAATCTCCCGCTCAAAAACAACAACGGGAGACAGGCCGTACCAGTCCTTTTTTTCCATATAGGGCGTTGTAAAGCAGGCAAAGCACTGGCAGTAGCCGGAAAGCTGTTTCGCTCGGGTCAGGTCAATATGACCGCCATTCGCATTCAGGCTTCCTGCCTGATTCACATCGTCGCCCAGCAGCCGCAGGGCGGTGTCGCAGTGCAGATCAAATACCGGAAAATTCATTCAAATGCATCCTCCAAATGATTGATAATCAGCTTTTTTGTCTCCGTTCCCTGGGGTGCATAGATTTCGATCACATCGAACCGGGGCTGCAAGCTTGTGGGATACCGGGATAAGTACATGGACGCCGTGGTGCGGAGCCTTTGCTGCTTCCGGTAGTCCACAAATTCCCGTGCCTGGGCAAACGCCGCATTTTTGCGCAGCTTGACCTCCACAAAAACCAGATAGCGCCTGTTTTTGACGATCAGGTCAATTTCCCCAAATTTGCACCGGTAATTGGATGCCACCAGTGCATAGCCCTTTCGGCGCAGAAATTCCGCTGCCTTTTCTTCCCCCCAGGAGCCCAGCAGATTAGCCATAGAGCTTTTTCAAAAAGGACCTTCTGTGGATGGGGCAAGGCCCCAGCTTTTCCAGGGCCGCATAGTGGGCCTTGGTGCCATAGCCCTTGTGCTTTGCAAAGCCATACTCCGGATAGAGGGCATCGTACTCCACCATCATCCGATCCCTGGTCACCTTCGCCAGAATACTGGCTGCCGCGATGGAAACACTCTTGGCATCTCCCTTGATGATCGGCACCTGGCGGATGTCCACCTGCGGGATTTTCACCGCATCGTTTAAGAGCACATCCGGCTTCACGG
>ERZ835980.3674-NODE-3674-length-11564-cov-3.703276_pt1 | contig 11564 bp, 8 predicted proteins | sample MGYA00519943_ERZ835980 | MGnify/ENA primary metagenome ERZ835980 (study PRJEB31850, sample SAMEA3708791) | human gut metagenome | biome: human gut; feature: human-associated habitat; material: faeces | place: China | collected 2014 ... | reverse complement strand
TCATTCATGGCCCGTATTTTGCTTGTCGCTCGATAAGGTTTCCCGTCTTGAGAACTCAAAGAGAAAAATTTTCCGGCGCTGTCCTCTTTTATCCTGTTATAGAGAACAAAAATTCGTTATTTCATACGAAGGCGTTACTGCGCATTAGTTCTATCGATCAATACAATTCGGCCGACCTGATTTTTATCAGAGCGGGCCGATCGAGTGTTAGGCAGGGAGCTTTTTGTCCGGTGATTTGGACGCCTTCTTTTTCGGCTGCGGAGCCACTTGCTCAATGATGTACCTCCAGGTCGCCTCTTTGGTTTCTTTATCTAATGAGTCAAAGCCCATCTTGCGCGTAAAGAAGAAACCTTCAAAGGCCATAATGGCTGTCAGAAGCTGCGGTGTTTTGATCGGAGAATCCTGGACCATCTTAAAGACCTTGGCGTACCAGTCATGGAACGGCTTCAATGCGTCCGGCTCGTGCAGGAGAAGCGCCAACAGCGCAACACCGAGAACGGCATAGCCGCCGTCATCTTTATCGAAGTCCTCATACCAAGAGGCGTACCCAAGAATCAAAGGTTCCTCTGAGTTCTGATACTTGCCCATGTGGGCGTTCATGCGTTCGTTTAAATGGTCAACGTATTCTTCAACTAAGGCACAGAAAAGTGCTTTACGGTTTTTAAAGTGATAAAGAAAAGCACCTTTGCTCGTGCCGGATTCTTTGACGATCTTGTCAATTGAGAGGCGGCCGACTCCTTCTCTCACAATGAACGCGCGTGTGGCGTCCATGATTTTGGCGCGTGTTTTTAAGGCGCGCTCGCTCATAACTTTTGGCTTGTCGGTGGTCTCTGTCATTTTTCTCCTGAGAGCATTTCTCTCACATTTATAATTTTTGTCTATTTTAGCGTTCGCCTTACTCGAATCCTCTTCGGGTTTACCTATCTTTTCTAGGCTTTGATAACTCCAATGAGTCCTCTGCACAACTGAACGGAACCTTATATCGGAATCAAAATCCGAAGAAGAAAAAACGGCCGGATATTCAGCCGTTTTGGCGAATGATCCGGTCGTTCAAATTAACTCAGCTCAATTGTCTTCTAATGATTAGGGCTGATAGTTCTTCAGGAGTTCGCCTCCGTTCTGGAGGTCGATCGTGTAGATACGGTCCTGATCAACGAACGGGCTGTTGACTCGATAAGCCTTGTAAAGTTTTTCTGTTGCAGGGCTCATCTTGAAGTTCTTGTTCTGCATCTTTCTCAGGTCAGCAGCCTGAGTGTTGTGAAGCAGTTCCATGGAAAGAACCAGGAACGTATTGTCTGTCGCACGTTTCAGTCTCTGAGCGGCACGAGGCAGGTTAGATGCGGAGTCTTCAATGTTGCCTTCAACCGGGAAGCTGTCCAGAGAAACCGGATTAGCTAAGTCAATGTTTTCAGCGTAAATCGAAACCAAGGTGTCTTCGGTGGCGCCAAAGGCATGACCTAAATTGTCTTTAGCTGCCAAATAGCGGGACAAATCGGTAAAGGCCGGTTCATCCAAACGCATCGTTCTCTGAACGGCATTGTGTCCGACGTGGCCTAAAGCGACTGTAGCGCGCTGAACGGCAAGCGCAACCGGAAGAACTTCAAAGTTTGCGGTCGGAATAATGGCGCCTTCAGCCTTCGGTGTCTTTAAGAAATACTGAGCAACCTGATCGTACTGAGTGTCGGCCTTATCGGCATTGACCATGACGCCGGGGTTGTCGTCAGAAGAGTTGATCTGAACATCGATCACTTTGTTCAGGTCGTTAAGGGCATTCTGTGCTTCAGAAAGCGTGTAAACAGTAGTACGGAAGCTCAGCGGATCCTGCAGTCTTCTGTTCGGATCTTTCTTCCAGAGGTAAGAACCGGCGAGAACTTCACGCAGTTCTTTAGCTTTTTCCTGCAGTCCGGGGAACGGATGGAAAGCCGTTGTCTGAGCAAGGAACGGAGCAACGTTGCCGTTCAGACCTTCTAAGCTGATGCCGTAGACGATCGGAGAAACTTTCAGAATCTGACCCATCGCTTTGGCGGCATCCATTGTGAGCGCCATCGCAACGGAACTGTTGGACAAAATCCCTAAAGCATCTTTGCCTTCAGGAATCAGGGGTTTGATGTTCTTAGCTTTTAAAGCTTCAGCAGCCGGAACTTCTTTTCCGTCAACTAAAACTTTCCATTCGCCGATCATGGCAGATCCGACGTGAGAAGCTAAAGTAATGTCTGCGTCGCCCAAGCTGCCCTTTGTCGGAACGACAGGTGTGACGCCTTTATTCAAGAATTCGGCATAAAGTTCAGCAACTCTCGGCTGGACACCGGATCCGCCGTTCAGGAGTGTGTTCAAACGAATGGCCATTGCCAGACGAACAAGCTTCGGATCAAGGATCGGACCGGCGGCAATGCTGTGGCTTCTCAAAGTGCTGTAGTTGAAGCGGCGGCTGGCGGCTTTAACTTCATCGCTTAATTCACCGTTGGCAGAAAGAACTTTGTGGTCCTTGTTGAGACCGACACCGACGGTTAAACCGTAAATTTCACGGCCGTTTTTAGCGGCATCCAAAACCAAGTCATAAGACTTCTGCACACGGTTCATTGCTTCGGGAGCAATCGTGACGGGTGCGCCTTCTGCGATAGCCCATGCATCCTGCTGAGTCAGATTTTTTCCGTTGAGTTCGACGGCGTTGGCGTTCATAGCTGTGAAAATAGCAATTGCACAAGCTGATAACTTTAACGTTTTCATTTTGAATTTCCAAGGGGATTAGTTGGGGGCGTAAAGCCCCCGGTCCTCCCGTGCTTGGCGGGAGGATCAAATATGAGATGTTTAATAAAGGTAAGAATTAGCGGGCTTTTGCTTCAGCTGCGGCACCGTCACCGGCGATACGGCCGAAGACCATGATGTCTGTGTAAGCATTGCCGCCGAGACGGTTGGTACCGTGGGTTGTACCCGTGACTTCACCGGCTGCGAAGAGACCCGGGATCGGCTTGCCGTTCTTGTCCAGAACTTCAGCCTTGGTATTGATCTTCAAACCGCCCATGGTGTGATGTGTAGAAGGAACGGCTTTGATGATGTAGTACTTGCCGGTGGACATGTCTTTCAGACCGCCGCGGTTGTGGAAGTCTAGGTCCTTGCCGCCGTCTTTAGCCATCTGGTTGACGCGATCAACTGTAGCCTTGAGGTTGGCGTAAGGAATGTGGAAGAAGTCGGCTGCACCCTTCAGTGTGTCGGAAGTGTGCATGATGCCTTGTTTTGTGAAAGCCTGATATTCCGTATCGTGAATCTTCACAGTATTGGAAATCTTACCGATGTTGTCATTCCACAGAACATAGCAGTAAGCGCCGGGCTGCTTAAGGATGGCGTTGGAAATCACGTCACGACGTTCCAGTTCTTCAACGAAACGCTTGCCTTCCTGGTTGACCAAAATGGCGCCGTCAAAACGTGCGTCGGCAATCAGTTCGATCACTCCGGAAATCGGGTCGCAGATCGGATAAGTCTGAATGTAACCCATGTTGACGAGCTGGCCGCCGGCCTTCTCTGCCATGTAAAGCGCTTCGCCGGTTGTTCCGGGAGCGTCGGTTGTCTTGAAGCGTTCGTCGATGTTCGGGTTGTACTTCTTAACCATCTGAGCATTGGCGCCGAAACCGCCGGTAGCTAAAACCACGCCGCCTTTAGCGTTGAAGGTGTATTCCTTGTCACCGGAAACTGCTTTAACAGCAACAACGCGGCCGTCTTTGTCTTTAACCAGTTCTTCGGCTTTCATGTTGGTAATAACAGGAATGCCCATCTTGTCGGCAAGAGCAGAGAACTTAGTGATGACTTCTGTACCGGTATGGCCTTCCGGAATCAGAGCTCTCTTTCTGGAGTGACCGCCGAACTGGAAGACATTGTCTTTTTCGAAGTTGACACCGACGGTGTCTCTGAGCCATTCAGCTGTCGGCAAAGCGTTGACTGTCATGACGCCGACGATTTCAGGGTCACCCTTGAAGTCGCCGCCTTTGAGTGTATCGGCAGCCATTCTGGCGGGCGTGTCGTCCTTAATGTTGAGTTTGTTCTGAACCCAAGAATTAGGAACGTTCATTTCAGCACCGGAAATCAGAGAGTTTCCGCCGACGGTCGGCATTTTTTCGATAAGAACAACGTTAGCACCTTTGCTCTTGGCTTCGACGGCTGCGGCAAAACCTGCACCGCCGGCACCGATAACCACTACGTCATAATTCTGAACGGCCGGCATGGCAGCATCAGCTTTTTTAGCCTTCTTGGCCTGGTCAGAAAGTTTCACACCGGCTTTCTTTGCTGCATCGCTGACGGCGTTTAAGAAACCTTTAGAAGAGAAAGTTGCGCCGGCAATACCGTCGACTTTAACGGAATTATTTGCGATAACGGCATCTTTAAGGTCTGTAAAGACTTTAGCAGCCAAGACCTTGTTTTCGTGATCTTCCAGAACCTTAATGTCCTGAATCTTACCGTTGTCAAATGTCACAGCGAGTTTGATATCGCCGTGTTTGCCGATGCCGGTGCCTTCTGTCTGAACAGGAGCGGCAGAGACAGAAGCAAAGGCAGCCGCAGAAAGTAATGCAGTAAAAAGAATCGATGTTTTGAACATAGTGTTTACCAAAGAGAAATGCTCGTTGATCAAAACAGTCTAACTAGACTGTTGAGAGAATTATAGGATTAAACAGTCTGATTTGACTGTTTTATTAATGCAACAATCCTAAGTATTTTCCCCTAGCATTAGTAAGTTGTATCGATTAATGATGGGATGGTTCGGGAGCCCAGATCCACGAAACAATAAATCCAAGCATGCAGATGGCCGCTCCGATAAGAAGAACGGCCTGAACCCCTAATCCTTGAAAAGCCATTGGAAAACCGAGCGTTACCACAAAAACACCGACCCTCGAAATACTTCCGAGTATGCCGAGCGCGGTAGAACGAACGGACGTTGGAAACAGTTCAGCCGGGTATACGTAATCCAGAACGCTCTGGACCCCATAACTCAAGGCATAGACCGAAAGAAGCAGGCAGACAACGAAATCGGAAAGGACACTGCCGGGTGAAAGCAGTGCCAGGGACAGCGCCATGATTCCAAAAGTCCACAATGTCACGGGTCTCCGTGCAAACTGCGGAACAATCTTTATGGCTGCCAAGCTCCCTATAAGAAAAAACGAATCCGTTAAAACCAGCTGTCCGACATCGGTATCAAAGCTCGATGTCCCTAAGGCTCCGATGAGGACGGGTCCGAACATCAGAAGCACCGTTACTGGAATCGCCTGGCAAATCCAAAACACAGAAAGATAAGTCAGGTTTTTAAGGTTTCTCGGCTTAAATAAAGCTGTCTGGTCAACGGCTTTGACCTCTGGTTTTATTTCCTCAAGCTCAATTCCCAAACGAACACGGCTCAGCTCGGCCTCCTCATTGCGCCCTTTGCTTCTCAGCCATTGAACAGACTCCGGTGCGTTAAATCGTGCGGCTCCTAAGATCAGTCCGATGATGCAGGGAATCGCAGCAAAAGCTTCCCATGGAAGATCTGCTTTTACCGTCAGATAAGCACAAACAGCCGCGGCTATCGCACCGATGAACCAGGCCGTCATCAAAAGCACAAGGCGTTTAGCACGAAGTACTTTGGGAGAGTTCTCAGACAGCATAGCTTGTGCAATCGGGGAGTCACCTCCAATCGCCAAGCCACACAAAAATCTTGAAATAAACCAGCTCAGAGAACCGAAACTCATGAATTGAGCAATCGATAAAACAGCCACAAACCAAGGAACCGTTCGGAAGAGAACCGCCCTTCCGTAAACGTCGGCGATTTTGCCAAATCCCATGGAGCCGATAAAGCTTCCCAATACATAGGCTGTTGCTACAAGTCCGAGTTCCAGCGCTGTGAACTGAAAAACGCTTTGAGCAAGAAGAAAAATAAAGCCTTGGGATGTCAGGACAAAGCCGTCCATAAAGGCAGAGCCTGTCGCCGAAACGCAAAGACGACTACCGCTAAAATTTTCTTTTCTCTCAATAACCTGCATTTTTTTCTTAGCGATATCAAGTTGTCAGGAACGGTTGAGCCGCAGCAAGATTGCTTCGGACATGATTGGTTTTCAACCAGGTTTCTTTACTTTAACCCACCATTCGTACTTCGTCACTAGTGGTTGCTCCGTAAACGCTGCGCGGCAGCGTGAAGAGTTTTTACCTATTGCCTAAAAGTCGGAACTTACCCGGCAATAAAGAATTTGTAGATCAGCGAGACCATCAAAATAACCAAAACAATATAGAGAATATTGCGGACAAATTTTCCGCCGATCTTGATGGCGTAGTAAGCCCCTACTCTATTGCCCAACATGCTGGCAATAGCGCAGGGAATGGCGATCTCATAGCAAACCGCCGCTCCAGAAGCAAAAGTCAGGAATGCAGCAAAGTTGGCCGCGATATTAAAGGCCTTGGCAGTACCCGAAGATTGAACCATGCCAATCTTTAGAAACACATGCAGTGCAATCAAAAAGTGAATGCCGATCAAAAAGAAACTTCCGGCGCCGGGACCGAAAAATCCTTCGTAAAAACCAATTAATACACCGATGAGAACAACGCGAAGCCAGAAATGATCTTTGGGAAGTTCGCCTTCTGTGAGTTTGAAGCCGCCGGTGAGGACCGTAAACAGAATTCCGAGCGGCAGCATGATCACAATGACCTTGCCCATGGTTGCGCCGTCAATCTGAAGCGCGCAGAAAGCACCAAAGGAAGCTCCTGCCATCGCCGAAAGAACGCCGACCGGGACAATCTTCTTCAAAATGAGATTGCTTCGCCAAAAAGTCCAGAGCGCAACAACCGAGCCGATACTTGTCGCAAGCTTTCCTGTTCCGAGCGCCATATGAGGAGGCATACCGATCAGCAGCAGAGAAGGAGCCGTAACAAACCCGGCACCGCCTGCAATCGAATCAATAAATCCTGCAACGAAGAAAGCGACGATACAAAATATCAACACGCCAAATGTTATTTCCATGGGATCAGCCGGCTTGGTATTTTTATTAATAAAGGCTTAAGTTTACCTAACTTCGGGCGGATTAATCCGTTTTACACCATGGTTTGAGGTTTCGAAACGTGGGTGATTACTAGATCATGAACTAAACTTTACCTTTCCTCAGTTTGAGTGAATTATCCGTTTTTTAGCGAATTTTTAGGTTAATTTGCTTAAATAAATAAAGGGAATTTAGACTAAAAATGACAAATGCGTTAGACCCGAAAACCCCCATATTAAAGGGTGTCATAACGGAAGTCCTTGATGACGGGAATGCAGGAAAAATTAACTGCGGGCACGGCAACATCTATACCTTTGTATCCGACCAGTTAGAAACAGGTTATTTGCCTGTTTTAAAGGATGTTGTTGAATTTAATTTAATTGAAGACCAGCCTTTCGCTATTCGCCTGTTTCATCGTTCGCAGGCACTCCATAGTTCCGGCAGCAGCGGAGCCAGTGTTGATCTTCGCGTAAAATGTCCGCACTGTGGAAAACCTATCCTGCCTAAAGCTGAATTCAAAGAAGGCCGCCTCATCGCTACGCACTGTCCCGAATGCAATGCCGAATTAGACAAAATCGAACGTCCGCCGAAAACGACTTTTTTTACATGGCTCATCGCCATTTTGGCTGCGCTGATCGTCGGCGTTGTTGTTTACGGAATTTTTGAACCCAACTTCTAGAACAAAGCGGCTGAACCTTTCAGCTCAACCGCTTTCAACTAAAACTAATCGGGATCTTCCTTGGTTATTGGCAGTTTCGTCACCAATATCTGGTCGATTCGATTCATTTCCATATCGATCACTTCGAATCGATAGCCCGCATATTCAACCTTATCAGTTAATTTCGGAATCTTGCGGAGCATATACATCATGAAGCCGGCAATGGTTTCATAAGTTTCTTCATCCGGCATCTTTTCGATTTCAAAGGTTCGCTCTACATCTTCAATCGGGGTTGAACCGTCCAGCAGCCAGGTTCCGTCATCACGCTGGACAATGTATGAGTTCTCCTCGGTTTGGACGAGACTGCCCATCACTGTACTCATGACATCGCCCAAAGTAATGATGCCGACCGTTAAGGCATATTCATTGACAACTGCTGCAAAGTCCCTGCCCTGCTTTTTAAACGTATCCAAAGCTTCGGATAACGAAAGAGAGTCGGGGATCATCGGGATGGTTTTAACCAGTCCTTTCTCCTTCAAAGAGAATTTGTCATTTTCCAGAGCTTTGCAAAGTAAGTTCTTGGAGTCGACATAACCTAATACTCGGTCAATTGTCGAATCACAAACAAGATACTTGCTGTGCGGGTTGCTTTCGATTAATGGGCGAATCTTCTCAAAGGTATCGCTGATTTTGAAATACGTAACGGAGTCGCGAGGCGTCATTGCACTCGTGACTAAGCGGTCTTCCAGAGACATAACGTTTTCAATCGCTTCTTGCTCGCTGCTGTCCAACAGTCCGGCTTCGGTTCCGGCGCCGACGGTAGCCAGAATATCCTCGCTGGTAATCGTTGTTTCGTTCTTTGTCGGCAATCCCATGAGTTTAAGGATGCCGTTGCTTATCTCTGTTAACAGCCAAACAAACGGTTTAAATAGCCAGATTAAAAACATCATCGAACCGATGAGCATCAAGGCCAGAGGCACTGGCTTATTTAATCCGATACGTTTAGGAATCAAGTCTGCAAACAGCACGAAAATCATCGTAATCGTAAAGAACGAGCAGAAGAATCCCAAGGAAGAAGCCAGCTCAGGAGAACAGAAATAAAGGAACAGCTTCTCAAAGAACGGGGAAAAAAGTGTCTCGCCGATAATACCGCCCAAGATGGCAATAGCATTTAGGCCAATTTGAATCACCGAAAAGAACGGGCCCGGTTTAACTTGGAGATCAAGTACTTTTTGAGCTCGTTTGTCCCCCGCATCCAATGCTTGATGTAATTTAACTTTAGGGGACGCAGCTAGCGAAATCTCTGCCATAGAGAAATAGCCGCTGAAAAGAATGAGAACAACAATGGCGATAATTCTAGTTGTTAAGTCCATTTCCATGGGCTGCACCTTTTAGGGAACAAGACAATCTATCTAATATAGACAAAGTATGAAGTTAAGGGGTTGGATTTGATTTATTTTGAGGATTTACAAGGGAATGACCCAAACTAAAACTAAAGAAGAGTTGCTTAGCTTGCTAATTAAATGTGCGCAAGAAAACTTTACCTTTTGAAAAGCTCAATTGGATCGCTCTGAATTAAAAAGGGAAAAATCTAAGAATTTACCCACTCTTCAGACCCGAAAAGCTCGGTAATTTCTAAGCTTCTGACATTAATTTCTCTCGAGCGAAAAACTCTCCAACATTACCTTCATATAGTGTAAGTCCGAATCAGCCCCGCTTGCGCGGGGAACTCATGGGTTGGTATTGCGCGATGAAATCTCCTGACGGTTCATCCCCGCTTGCGCGGGGATCTCATAGTGGCTGCCTCGATATCACGCTTCATTTTCGGTTCATCCCCGCTTCCGCGGGGAACTCTGTCATCGTGTCGATAATCACATCAATTCGTTCGGTTCATCCCCGCTTGCGCGGCGAACTCACTTAAAATGGTTATAACATTACGTTAATCGGCTTACTGCTAAGCTTTTAAAGAACGATTCTAAACAAGAATAAAGCTATTAAAGATACTATCAGTTTTCTCTGAAATGCCGAAGCCTTCGTAGAGAGGAGAAAATGTGTTGACGGGGAACTAAGCATAAAAATGGCGGAAAGGGAGGGATTTGAACCCTCGATACGGTATAACCGTATACCGGATTTCGAGTCCGGCGCATTCGACCACTCTGCCACCTTTCCATAAGAGACGATGATTCTAACAGAATTGTGGGTAATATAGGAACCATCAAAAAATGACCATTGCTTATCAAGATAGCTTACCTATAGAAAAAGCGGTCCGTTCTGATGTTGCACTCTAAATTTTTTTTAACTAATCAAGTTGCTACCCCAATAAGGGAAAAGTAAAGAACTCTGTAACTATGGTGACTGTTATGAAGATAATTGACCTGAGCCACACTATTGCCAAAACTACGCCTGTTTTTCCGGGTTCCGAAAAACCTCAGTTAGCAACCGTTGCTTCATATGAAAAGGACGGTTATCGCGAAACGTTAATTCGTATGTACTCACATACCGGTACACACATTGATCCCCCGGCTCATGTCTACGAAAAAGGTCTCACTCTTGATGCTCTGCCGCTAACTCAGTTCATCGGTCAGGCGATTGTCATCGACTGCAGACACGTGAAGCCTGGAGAACTCATAACAATGAAAGAGGTCAATGAGGCCGGAGAAGAAGTTGAGAGCGCGGACTTCCTTTTATTCAATACCGGTTGGGATAAGTTTTGGGGAGCTGAAGAATATTTCGGTAACTATCCCTGCATCGATGATGAAGTTCTTGATTTCATCTTGCTGGGAAAATACAAAGGCATCGGCTTCGACGTCATGGGAATTGATCCGATCTCAGACGTTAGCCTGCATCGTCACAAGAAGCTCTTCAAAAACAAAGAAATCATCAATATTGAGAATTTAGCCAATTTGGATCAATGCGGCGGAGGGCTATTCAATTTTTCCTGCTTTCCCCTAAAACTCGAAAACGCAGACGGTGCTCCCACAAGAGCTGTCGCCTGGTGGGAGTGAACAAACTCTTCTAAGGAGCCGCCTGGTTCTTCGCAAGCTGTTCGCCGACCATTCTTCCGAGGGCCAGCGCTCCGGCTAAGGAGCATCCTCCGATGTATGAGGTCCCGTGCAAGCCGCCGACGATTTCTCCGGCTGCAAATAACTTGCTTATAGGTTCCCCGTATTCATTCAGCACCTGCATCCGCTGATTAACTTTTAATCCACCGATAGTAATCCCGACAACCGGCGTGCATTTAAAAAGATAGAACGGACCCGATAAAAATTGACCCTTCATGAACCTCCGTCCGAATTCCTCATCATTTCCTGAAGCAACTGAACGGTTGTAAACATCGATCGTATTTTTCAGTGTGTCGAAACTGCATCCCATTTCCGAGGCGCACTCTTCTAGGGAGTTGACCTTATTAATAAAGTGACCCCCTTCCTCTTTTTCCTGATTGAATTTCGTTCTGTCCCAGCCAATAACTTGGATAGGGTCGTTTTGCATAAAGTCCGACAGTTGAGCCTCAGTCGCTAATTGATAGACGGTTCTTTCTTGATGAGAAGCGAGGAACTGAGCAACCTTTGTAGAGTTCTGATCGTCGTTAATAAATCGTCTTTCCTCTTTATTCAAAGTGATCGATCCATATAAGTTCATGACGTGACCGCGGAAAATCCAGCCTTTGCGATTGTTCTTATTCTGAACTTCTCATGAGATTTGATCTCAAGTCCCAATTTATTTTCTAACTTCTTAATTTTCCTTATAAAAATCCTTGCAATTCTAATTTTCTTTTGCTACAATTGAGTGTAGCGCTATACTTAATTGTAAGGTCGTTATGTTTAAGGATTTTCTCGTTTCCACCCCCGACGAGAAGGGAAAAATTACAACTCAAACTCGAAAGACTCAGGCCGGCAAGACCGTTTATGTCCTTTATG
>ERZ835980.3667-NODE-3667-length-11580-cov-4.113839_pt1 | contig 11580 bp, 12 predicted proteins | sample MGYA00519943_ERZ835980 | MGnify/ENA primary metagenome ERZ835980 (study PRJEB31850, sample SAMEA3708791) | human gut metagenome | biome: human gut; feature: human-associated habitat; material: faeces | place: China | collected 2014 ... | reverse complement strand
TTGCCCACACCCACGACCTTTGAAAAGGTCGACCAAACTTTTATAATTGCTTTTCCAATTTATTCCGCTAAACCATAATTTATAAATAGAACCTAAAAAAATCCCCCGTGGTTTACCACGGGGGAGAAGTAACGAAATAATTTATCTATTAAACTGTCTCGCTGTTGTTGCCATAATAAGCATTGAGATACATCTGCTTGATTTCCTTGAAGAGTGGGTATCTTGGGTTAGCGCCTGTGCACTGATCGTCGAATGCCTGCTCTGTCATATCGTCAAGTCTTGCAAGGAAGTCAGCTTCATCGATACCGTACTCCTTGATTGAGTTCTTAATACCAACTCTTGCCTTAAGGTCATTGACAGCCTTAATGAGGTTCTCAACGCTGTCAGCATCGTCCTTACCGCCAAGACCGAGGAATCTTGCTACTTCAGCGTAACGAGCCTGTGTCTTTGGATGATCATACTGTGGGAATGTACCCATCTTAGCAGGAGTTTCTACAGAGTTGAAACGGATAACCTGCTCAAGCATAAGGGCATTAGCAATACCGTGTGGAATGTGGTGGAAAGCACCGAGCTTATGAGCCATTGAGTGACATACGCCGAGGAATGCGTTAGCAAATGCCATACCTGCCATTGTAGCACCGTGAGCAACCTTCTCACGAGCAACAGGCTCATTCATACCATTGTCATAGCAAGCCGGGAGATACTTGAAGATAACTTCAAGAGCTCTGAGTGCAAGACCGTCTGTAAAGTCAGTAGCCATCATTGATGCATAAGCCTCAAGTGCGTGGCTGACAGCATCGATACCTGATGCAGCTGTAAGACCCTTAGGACCGCTCATCATATTGTTAGCATCTACGATAGCCATATTTGGCATAAGCTCGTAGTCAGCGAGTGGGTACTTAACGCCTGTTTCCTGGTCTGTGATAACTGCGAATGGTGTTACCTCAGAACCTGTACCTGAAGATGTTGGAACAGCGATGAAGTAAGCCTTTTCACCCATCTTAGGGAATGTGTAAACTCTCTTACGAATATCGCAGAAACGCATAGCCATATCCTGGAAGTCTGCTTCCGGATGCTCATAGAGAACCCACATAATCTTACCGGCATCCATTGCTGAACCGCCGCCGAGTGCGATGATTACATCAGGCTCAAACTTACGCATAGCCTCTGCACCCTTCTGAGCTGAGAGAAGTGATGGATCCGGCTCAACATCAGCAAATGTTGTGTAAACAATGCCCATTTCATCGAGCTTGTCTGTGATTGGCTTTGTATAACCATTCTTGTAAAGGAATGAGTCAGTTACGATAAATGCTCTCTTCTTGCCCATAACATCCTTGAGTTCCTGAAGAGCAACAGGCATACAGCCTCTCTTAATATAAACCTTCTGTGGTGCTCTGAACCAAAGCATATTTTCTCTCCTCTCGGCTACTGTCTTAATGTTGATAAGGTGCTTAATACCTACATTCTCTGATACTGAGTTACCGCCCCATGAGCCGCAGCCAAGTGTAAGAGATGGTCTGAGCTTGAAGTTGTAGAGGTCACCGATACCACCCTGTGATGATGGTGTGTTTACGAGAATACGGCAAGTCTTCATTCTTGCAGCGAACTCGTCAATCTTAGCTGTGTCATTTACAGCGTCTACATAAAGTGAAGATGTATGACCGTAACCGCCGTCAGCTACAAGCTGCTCAGCCTTAGCAAGTGCATCTTCAAAATCTTCTGCCTTATACATAGCAAGAACAGGAGAGAGCTTCTCGTGAGCGAATTCCTCGCTGATATCAACGCTTTCAACCTCACCGATAAGAATCTTTGTTTCCTCAGGAACTGTTACGCCTGCAAGAGCAGCGATTGTAACAGGCTTCTGACCAACGATCTTAGCGTTAAGTGCGCCGTTGATGATGATAGTCTTTCTAACCTTCTCTGTTTCTTCATCGTTAAGGAAGTAGCAGCCACGAGCCTTAAATTCCTTCTTAACCTTTGAGTAGATCTTCTTTTCAACGATTACTGACTGCTCAGAAGCACAAATCATACCGTTATCGAAAGTCTTAGAATGAATGATTGAGTTTACAGCAAGAAGAATGTCTGCTGACTCATCAATGATAGCAGGAGTGTTACCTGCACCAACGCCGAGAGCCGGCTTACCTGAAGAATAAGCAGCCTTAACCATGCCGGGGCCACCTGTTGCGAGGATGCAATCAGCTTCCTGCATAAGCATATTTGTAAGCTCAAGGCTTGGAATGTCGATCCAGCTGATGATTCCTTCCGGAGCACCTGCTGCAACAGCAGCCTCAAGAACAACCTTAGCAGCCTCGATTGTGCTCTTCTTAGCACGTGGGTGTGGGCTGATGATGATACCGTTTCTTGTCTTTAAGCAGATAAGTGTCTTAAAGATAGCTGTTGATGTTGGGTTTGTTGTTGGGATAACGGCAGCAATAACACCGATTGGCTCTGCAATCTTCTTGATGCCGAATGACTTGTCTTCTTCAATAACGCCACAAGTCTGAACATTTTTATAAGCATTGTAAATGTACTCAGAAGCGAAGTGGTTCTTGATAACCTTATCTTCAGCTACGCCCATGCCTGTTTCTTCAACAGCCATTTTAGCGAGTGGGATTCTCATCTTGTTAGCTGCGGATGCTGCTGCAAGGAAAATCTTGTCAACCTGTTCCTGTGTGTAGGTTGCGAAAATCTTCTGAGCTTCTTTAACTTTTGCTAAAGCTGCCTCAAAAGTCTCTGCGTTTTCTACGATCGGATACTCTTTTGTGCTCATTAAATCTACCTCTTATCTTGCATTTTGTATTTTATTCAGCAAAAAGCTGAAAATGGATGACTTATTCTACAACAGCTTTAAATTCAAGCTTGTTGGTTTTTCCGTTGGTTTTTACATAGTTTTCTGCGTAAGAACCCTTTGGAGCATTTATTGTAACAGTGTTTGCGTTATCACAAACGCTGTATTCAGACATTTTAGTTACATTGGCAGGAATGTCAATTTCTGTAATGGCAGGGCACTGATAAAAAACATATTCTCTGATTTCTTCAAGACTGCCTGATTCGATAGTTACTTTTTTAACTCCCGAACCCTGGAAAGTGAAAAGACCAAGGTCTGTTACCGAACCCGGAACTGTAACTTCTTCAAGTGAAGTACAGAGGAAAAATACATTATTGCCTAATGTTTTAAGATTTTTGGAAAGTGTAACCGACTTAAGATTTGTACATGACTGGAAAGCATGACCCTCAATCTCAGTTACCGTATCGGGAATTGTTATACTCTCAATGTCCTTTTCGCTGAAAGCGTTAGGACCTATTGATGTTACTTTATAGTTGTTATAGGTATCCGGAATAACAATATTTTTTTCGTTACCTGTGTACTCTGTTACCATAAGCTCATTGCTGTTTACAATGTAATAACCAAAGCCGTTGTCTGTAAGGTCAGGCTTTGTAGCTTCAATGGTATAGCCGGGTTCGTTTTTATTCGAACAGCCGCAGCCTGCAAGGCTGAAAACCATTGTCGCACACATTGCACCTGCAATAAGTGCGCATAATATTTTTTTCATAATTTGAAGGATCCTTTCAAACTTATACTGGCACTGATTTTCAAATTTTCAGTAATACCATTTTAACATCTTTGTTAAATATTTGTCAATGTTTTTTTCGCTTTTTTTTTCGCTTTTTGTTACTTTTATCGCATTACATAATAAATTAGTATTGAGGTATGCTGTATTCTTACATATTCGACAAAATAATAAGAAATTATTTCTAATTACAAATTAAGAATAAAGGCTTAAATACTTGAATGTCTTTAAAATGGTAATTTAAAATACCATAAAAAAACAACTAATTTTCTAAAATTTTAAAATCAATTGTATATAGATAAAAAATACATAAATATAATAGACAAATACTAAAAAATGTAAATAATGACAAAACTGTTGCTACTGTTAAGATATTAACAATACCGTCTTGAAATTTAAAGCAAAAGTGCTAAAATATATGGTGGAAAATTTTTAATATTTCCTATATTAATATGTATAGGGAGAAGGGGCGCACTATGGATTTAATGCTTATTCTAAGAAATCTTGCCATAATCCTTGTTGCTGCTAAGCTTTGCGGACTTCTTGCCCGTAAGCTCAAAGCACCGCAGGTTGTTGGCGAAATCATTGCCGGCCTTATTATCGGACCTTCACTGCTTAACCTTGTAGTTAAGGACGATTTTATTTCAGGTATGGCAGAAATCGGCGTAATTTTACTTATGTTCTCGGCAGGTTTGGGAACAGACCTTAAGGAACTTGTAAAAACAGGACCTGTTGCATTGTTGATTGCTTTGTCAGGTGTTGCTGTTCCTCTTGTAGGCGGTATGCTTGTTTATATGGGCTTTGGATTCGGTACTCCGGATACACGGCTTTACGAAGGCATATTTATGGGTACTGTTCTTGCGGCAACATCGGTTAGTATTACCGTACAGGCTCTTAAGGAAATGGGACATCTGAAAGGAAAGGTAGGCACAACGATACTTTCTGCTGCGATACTTGACGATATTATAGGTATTATTCTTCTTACCGTAGTTATCGGCTTCAAGAGCCCTGATGTTTCACCTGTTGATGTTTGCATCAAGACAATTCTTTTCTTTGTACTTGCAATTGTACTTGGTTTTGCACTTTACTTCCTCTTTAAATGGATCAGCAAGCACTGGCCTCATTCAAGAAGAATTCCGATTTTCGGACTTGTTCTTTGTTTTGCGGCAGCTTATTGTTCGGAAGAATTCTTTGGTATTGCCGATATTACAGGTGCTTATGTAGCAGGTATTATTCTTTGTAACATCAATGATGCTGGTTATATTGAAAGAAAAATGGACATCAGTTCATATATGATCTTCGGACCTATTTTCTTTGCAAGCATCGGTTTACAGACAAGTTTTGATAACTTTAATATGCAGATATTATGGTTCTCAATCGCACTTGTTGCTGTAGCTCTTGTAACCAAAATTATCGGCTGCGGCGGTATGGCAAAAATTTGTAAGTTCAATATGACGGATTCTCTTAAAATCGGTGTAGGTATGATGAACCGCGGTGAGGTTGCTCTTATTGTTGCGCAAAAGGGACTTGACGCAGGTCTTATGGACGCTAAGTTCTTTACAGCTGTAATCATTCTCATTATTGTTTCTTCAATTCTTACTCCTATCCTTTTGAAGGTTCTCTATGCAAAGTGGCCTGACAAAAAAGACAGTGTAATTGAAAACGAAAAGAAACTTGCTCAGGAAGGTGTAGGTGCTACTTACAATATTTCTGACAATGATTTCGAACATGATGAAAAATAATTTAATTATTACAAATTCAGCCGTACTCGTCAGAGTGCGGCTTATTTGTTGCCTCGTGTTTAATAAATAATTATATTTACAATTATTTCAAAATGTTACAAAAATTTACTTGATTTGTAATCTAAATGTGAATTAAAATTCTGATATTGAATTATAATAGCGTTTTTATTGTGCTTTTTAACAAAAAAGGAGAGGAATGCTAAACAAGGGGTTGATTTTTTCTTGAATATCTGCTATAATTATTACAAATTTGTTAATAAGTGTAATTTTGATGTAATTATTACACCTGACACAATTTGGAGGTAATACAATGCAGCGAAGTAAGAAAATTGCTTCTGTGCTGTTGAGTGTAACAATGCTTTCGGGTGCGTGCGCAGTCGCAGGCAGTACTACAGCTCATGCATCAGGCACAGGTGCAGGTCTTGCAGAGTGGGCGCTCAATGCATATTACAGCGGTTGGAGCTATGTTTACGGCGGAGCTACTCCGGGTACCGTAGATTGTTCCGGTCTTATTTATTCCTATTGCGGAGGCAACGCAAGAGGCGGAGATTCACAGCTGTATGCATCAAGCGCAAGTGGATATGTCAGCAACGGTATTCCACGAATACACGGACTCGGTCTTCATATGGATGGTCATGTCGGTGTATATATCGGCGACGGTATGGCAGTTGACGCAAGAAACGATGACGAAGATGTATGCTATGACACCGTAGATTATATGGGGTGGACACAGTGGTACAAGGTAGGCGCTATTGACTACATAGAAAACGGTTGGGAAGAGTTCAACGGTGATTATTATTACTATGAAAACGGCGAATACATTGTAGATACATCAAGAACAATTGACGGCACTACATATTACTTTGATTCAAAGGGCAGATCAAGCAATACTCCGTCAGATCCTTCTTCTTCAAATTCTTCCGACAATTCTTCTTCAAGTTCAGACAACAACTCTTCAAACAACACGGTTGACGATTCTTCAACTGACAGCGACAACAGCAGTTCGACTGAAGAGGTAAAAGAAGAAACACCTACAGAGCCTGTTCTTTACAGAAACGGCGATGAGGGTGACGAAGTAACGAAGATTCAGGAAAGACTTAAGGAGCTTGGCTACTATGATGGCGAAGTAAACGGTAAGTTTGACGATGCAACAGAGGCAGCTTACATTCAGTTCCAGCAGGCAGCAGGAGTAGATGTTGACGGTATTTCAGGTACAGACAGAGATATTCTTTACTCGGAAGATTGTCCTACCTATGCCGATGTTCAGGCAAAACTTGCTGAACAGACACCTACATATCAGTTGGGCGATCAGAGTAACTCAGTTCTCACAATTCAGAACAGACTTGCTATTCTCGGTTTCTTTAATGAAATAGCTACCGGCTACTTCGGAGAAACTACAGTACAAGCGGTTGAGGCATTCCAGCTTGCAAATAATCTTGAAGCTACAGGTATTGTGGATCAGGATACATATCAGGCAATGTTCTCGGCAACAGCACTTTCAAGCAACGGTTCCGCACTTGCTTCTACAGTAAGCTACACAGGTCCGTATGCAATGCCGCAGGTAGGTTCATCACAATTTGTTTTGCAGAATACACAAAATCAGGATTATACACATTCAGCCGCAGTTGTAGCGCAGGCTGCAAATAAGGTTACAAAGGCTGCACTTTCAAACACATCAGCCAATACACCTGCTATTATTTCGGCAGTTGTAAAGCGCAATCTTAATGTTGGTCTTTGGTTTGTGGTAGTTCTTGCTTTACTTTCGATTTTTGGCTGTGTATATATTATTAAAAATATTAAGGCTTCAAAAAAAGCCCGCCGTACAAGAGCGAGAAGCAAAAAAGCATATACAAGAGTAAAAACCGAGGCTCGTTACTGGTAAAAAATTAAGCCGTATCTTATGGTTGTCCATATGATACGGCTTTTGTATTGCAAAAAACTTTACAGTGTGGTATTATTAACATAGGAAGTGATTATTATGGATAAAGATTTAATTAAAAGAATAAATGAACTTGCAAAGAAAAAGAAAATCTTACAAAATTTAGTATACGAGATAATGGCTTTAAATGCACGGCATGTGGTAAACAGGATAAAGGTGCAATAGATATGAGCGAAACAACAAAAGACGCAATAAGGTATATAATATTATCAGACGCAAAGAAGATATACTCATTCCAAGTACCAAAAGAATCAATAGAAGAACTGAAAATAATATCAAAATTATATTTAACAGAAAAACTAGAAAAAGAGTATAAGATGTAAGCTTAGATAATAAGCTGGAATTAGGTAGGCCGAAACTTTACAAAAGTTACATAATGTGGTAAAATATATATTGGAATAGCTTTTTGCTTATTTCTAAATAAAACGTTCAAAGGAGACATGCAAAAATGAATGAATTCACGAGCCGTGCAGAGAATATTCGCAGACGGGAAATGGAGGCAGCAAAAAGAGGCCAGTGGAGTTTAAAGACCAAGCTTTACAAGTCAGAGATCAAGAAGTTTTCAAAACAGGATGGTGTAACAATCACCGTGGTGTCTGCTTCACATAACGGAAAGTTATTTGAAGCTGAAATTTCCTGGCAAGATGCTTTAAAGTTTGGAGTTCTTTTGGATACCCAGGTTGCCTACATAAAGCATGAGACAAAAGAAGTTCCTTCCTGCGGTACATATGCCGAACGGCTGGCCATTGAAACATGGCGTGCAATCGACGAAACCTAAGAACAGCCCCCTACCTACTGAATAGTAGGTGGGGGTTTTTATTTTATATATTGACAAAATTAATTAATATTGATAAAATACTTAAGGAAGGTAAATTATGAAAGATATAGTAGTTTTAGGAATTGAATCAAGCTGTGATGAAACATCAGCAGCAGTTGTAGTAAATGGAAGAAAAGTATTATCAAATGTAATAAATTCACAAATAGATATACATACTCTTTATGGAGGAGTAGTTCCAGAGATAGCATCAAGATGCCATGTTGAAGTTATTAATCAAGTGGTAAAAGAGGCTTTGAAACAAGCTAATATGGGAATTGATGATATAGATGTTATATGTTGTACCTATGGACCAGGTTTAGTTGGAGCTTTACTTGTAGGGGTATCATATGCAAAAGGTTTAGCATATGCGGCTAATAAGCCACTTGTTGGTGTAAACCATATAGCAGGACATATAGCAGCAAATTATATTACATACCCAGAGCTTGAACCACCTTTTTTGTTTAATTATTTCAGGTGGTCATACTCATTTAGTAAAAATAAATGACTATACAGATTATGAAATTATTGGAAGAACTAAAGATGATGCTATAGGAGAAAGCTATGATAAGGTTGCAAGGGTAATCGGCTTAGGCTATCCAGGAGGACCTAAAATAGATAAATTAGCATATGAAGGAGAAGCTAATATAAAATTACCAAAATCTAAAATAGAAGGCTTAAATTTTAGTTTTAGTGGAATTAAAACAGCGGTAATCAATTTACACCACAAAGAACCAGATATTAATAAAGCAGATTTATGTGCAAGCTTTGAGAAAACAACAACAGAAATGCTAATAGATAATGTAAAAAAAGCTATAGATGAAACTGGCATAAAAAAGGTAGTACTTGCACGGTGGAGTATCAGCAAATTCATATATAAGAAGAAAATTCCAAGAGCTAGGAGAAGAAGAACATATAAAAATATTTTATCCTGAACTTAAACTTTGCACAGATAATGCAGCAATGATAGCAGCAGCAGGGTACTATGATTACAAACAAGGTAAAATATCCAAATTAGATTTAAATGCAGTACCAAATTTAAAATTAGGAGGTTAGCATGGCAATTTATACGATTTCAGATTTACACTTGTCCCTTGGTATAGATAAGCCAATGGATATATTTGGAGTAAACTGGGAAAATCATGAAAAAAAGATAAGAAAAAATTGGATAGAAAAAGTAAAAGAAGAAGACTTGGTATTACTACCAGGAGACTTTTCTTGGGCCATGTACATAAACGAAGCAAAAGCGGACTTTGAATATTTAAACGAGCTTCCAGGAACAAAATTACTGCTAAAGGGAAATCATGATTACTGGTGGGAATCATTAAAAAAAATGAGAGAATTTTTGCAAGAAAACAATTTCAAGAACATAGACTTTATATATAACAATAGCTTTTTATGGGAAGATAAAATAATTGCAGGAACAAGAGGTTGGTCAGAACAAGAGGAAAATGCAGAAAAAATAATACGTAGAGAAAACTTAAGACTTGAATTATCTTTAAAAGATGGAGTGCAAAAATATGGGGAAGATAAGGAAATAATAGTATGCATGCATTATCCACCATTTAACGGCTATGAGAAACTTGATATGAATTTTATAAAAACAATGAAAAAGTATAATGTGAAAACCTGCATATATGGGCATATACATGGAGAAGCAGGTAAAGATGCAAAACAAGGAAAAATAGATGGCATAGAATTTATAATGGCAAGTTCAGACCAAATTAATTTTGACTTAATAAAAATATGTTAGGAGACAAACTATGAAAATTTTAATAATAGGCGACATCGTTGGAAATAGCGGAGTAAAAAAAGTAAAGGAAGTAATTCCAAACTATGTAAATCAAAACAAAATTGATTTTGTTATTGCTAATGGAGAAAACTCAGCAGATGGAATGGGCATAACTTTAAAGATATATGAAGATTTAAAAAAATCTAAAGTAGATGTAGTAACAATGGGAAACCACACTTGGGGTAAAAAGGAAATTTTTAACTTTATAGAAGATGAAAATATTGTAAGACCAGCAAATTATCCAGCTGGAGTACCAGGTGCAGGATATAGAATAAAAGAAGTAAATGGCAAAAAAATTGCGGTAGTTAACTTGATAGGTAGAGTAGATATTGCAGTTTTAAGCGAAAACCCATTTTTAAAAGCAGATGAAATTATAAAAGAAATAAAAGACAAAGTAGATATAATAATAGTAGATTTCCATGCAGAGGCAACAGCCGAAAAAATAGCTATGGGATATTATTTAGATGGGAGAGTTACATGCGTGTTTGGAACACATACACATGTGCAAACTGCAGATGAGCAAATATTAGAAAATGGAACAGGATATATTACAGATATAGGAATGACAGGACCAAAAAAATCTGTAATAGGTATGGATCCATCAGCTTCAATAAAAAGATTTGTAACAACACTTCCAGAAAGATACAAAGTAAGTGATGATAAAAATGTAATTCTTACAGGGTGCATTTTAGAAATAAATGACGAAAGTTGTCGAATAGAGAAAATAAATAGAATAAAATTGTAGAAAAGGCAGAAAATAGTGTATTTCACGCGATGAAAACTTCCAGAAATTTCCAAAAATGTATAGACAAAACACTAAAAATATAATATAAATATATCGTAACAAATGAAATAAAAAATAACGTTACAAAAAAATATTTTTAGGAGGAAAATTAATGGAGATTTTAAAAATTTCATCAAAATCAAATCCAAATTCAGTAGCAGGAGCAATTGCAGGACTAGTAAAGGAAAGTAACAAGGCAGAAATGCAAGCAATAGGTGCAGGTGCTTTAAATCAGGCGGTAAAGGCAGTAGCAATAGCAAGAGGTTTTGTAGCACCAGCAGGCGTAGATTTAGTATGCATACCAGCCTTTGCAGAAGTAGAGGTTGAAGGCGAAAATAGAACAGGAATGAAACTCATAATTGAGTCTAGAAAATAGATGATAAAAATAGAGGCGGAGAATTTTGGCGGAAACATGTTTTTATGTTCAAAATTCCCCGTCTTTATTAGTTTAGCAAAAGAGAGGAACATATTATGAGTTTAAAATATATAAAAAGAATATTTATATGTATAATTCTGGTGCTTATTTTATCAAGCATATACATAGTTTACATTAAAGGCAATAAAGCACAAAATGGTGTACAAGCACAAACAAGAGAAACAAAAATATCAAATGAAATAAATATTGGAATAAGCGAGTTTGATACAATTAACCCAATATTAACAAAAAGCATAGAAATTCAGGAAATAGATAAATTAATATATGAACCTTTAATAGATTTAAATTTAGACTTCAGCACAAAACCAGCAATTGCAGAAGAATGGTCTAAGCTAGATGAACTAACATATTTAATTAAGCTAAGCGAGACTAAAACGTGGCAAAATGGAGAAAAAATAACAGTAGAAGATATAGAGCAAACAGTAAAAACAATAAAAGAAACAGATTCAATATATAAGGAAAACATAAAACAAATAGAGAAAATAGAGAAAATAAATGAGA
>ERZ835980.3665-NODE-3665-length-11583-cov-3.464868_pt1 | contig 11583 bp, 9 predicted proteins | sample MGYA00519943_ERZ835980 | MGnify/ENA primary metagenome ERZ835980 (study PRJEB31850, sample SAMEA3708791) | human gut metagenome | biome: human gut; feature: human-associated habitat; material: faeces | place: China | collected 2014 ... | reverse complement strand
AGGCGATTTAAAATGGCGAGATGCGTTGCTGGTCGCACATCGTGTGAACAGTAACCGTTTATTGACCTTTCGATGTTTGCATTATACAATAGAGGGTGTAAAATTCCTGTTAAGAAAATGGAGAAAAAATAAATTGAGATTATTAGTTGTTGAAGATGAGAAGAAATTATGTGATATGATTGCGAAAAGTCTGCACCAGGCAGGTTATGAGGTAGACACGTGTAATGACGGAGAGGAAGCACTGGATATGATCTATGCGGAAATGTATGATTTGATCGTGCTTGATCTTAACCTTCCGGGGATGGATGGGATGGATATTCTCCGGGAACTTCGAAAGGAAAATGAAGAGACAAAGGTATTGATTCTGTCTGCGAGAAGTCAGATCGCTGATAAGGTTGACGGTCTTGATGCGGGGGCAAATGATTATATGGAAAAACCCTTTCATCTGCAAGAGCTGGAAGCCCGTGTGCGAAGTCTGACAAGAAGAAAGTTTGTACAAAAAAATGTCTGTCTGGAATGTGGCAGTCTTCGTTTTGATACAAGAGAAAGGACTGCATATGCAAAAGACAAGCCGGTTGCATTGACAAGAAAAGAGAATGGAATTCTAGAGTATCTTCTTTTGAATCAGGGAAGACCGGTCAGTCAGGAAGAACTGATCGAGCATGTCTGGGATTCTTCTGTGGATAGTTTCAGCGGCTCGATCCGAGTGCATATGTCTTCTCTGAGAAAGAAACTGAAAGCCGGGCTTGGTTATGATCCGATCGTGAATAAGATCGGTGAGGGGTATAAGATAGGAGGAGGTGGTAAAGCATGAAAAAAATATCACTCCAGTGGAGACTGACGATTCTTACGACGGTGTTGATTACCGTATTGTGTGGATGTCTTACATTTTTCCTATATAAGAACGGAGTCTATTATATTGACACGCTTCAGGAGACTGTTACGGATCAAAGTGCCGCACCGGAGGCAGTGTATATTGATATTCCGGATAATGAATGGGATGATTTTGCAGCGCAGTTTGCTACGAAGGTTTATAATTCGAAATCAGATTATAGAAATAGAAGTCTTCTGATTACTGTTGTCGTGGCACTGATTGGTGGCGCAGTTACATTTTTTGTCAGCGGCAGGGCATTAAAACCACTCAAAGAATTTTCAGAGACAGTAGAAAAGGTTCAGGCACAGAATCTGGCGGATTATACGATTGAAGAGAATAGAATCGCAGAATTAGACCGACTTCGTACTTCTTATAACAAGATGCTTTTGCGACTTTCGGAATCATTTGAGACACAGCGTCAGTTTACAGGAAATGCAGCACATGAGTTACGTACTCCACTGGCTTTAATCCAGGCACAGCTGGATCTATACCATACAACAGAACATCCGGATAGTACAACAGTGGCAGGAGAGACTATTCAGATGGTAACGGAGCAGAATGAACGTCTTAGCAAGTTGGTCAGAACGCTTTTGGATATGAGCGAATTACAGACCGTATCGCGAAATGACAGAATTGAGCTCCATAGTCTGATCGAGGAAGTGCTGACAGATCTGGAACCGCTGGCACAGGAAAAAAAGGTTGAACTGATACAGAGGTCCCAGGGAGCAGGAGCAAAGGCAGATGAAGAATTATTTTTGACAGGAAGTGATATTCTGATTTACAGAATGCTATATAATCTTGTGGAAAATGCGATTAAATATAATCGGGAAAATGGATCCGTTACGGTATCGGCAATAAGGAAGAAGAACGAAGTTGTTCTGACGGTTTCGGATACAGGAAATGGAATTGATGAAGCATTCAGGGAGCAGATCTTCGAACCGTTCTTCCGTGTAGATAAGTCAAGAAGCCGGGAACTCGGAGGTGTGGGGCTTGGTCTTGCGATGGTGCGGGAAGTTGTGCGGGTTCATGACGGAACGATTGAAGTTTATACAAATAAGCATAGCGGGACGACATTTGAAGTGAAAATGGGTATAGGGGCAGACTTTGAAAAAGCAGTATAATCGAAAAACAATTCGCAAATCGATCATACTGATGTTTATCGCTTCCACCTGCCAGAACATGGAGAATCCGTCTTACAATTCACTTACCGTATCAAAAATAAACCAAGGATTATTATTTTTGATACGGTTTAAATTATTTCAGACAGACATCCATAAAATCCTGCACTACCGCCGTCGGCTTCCGCCCCTTCTGCCAGATCAAAAGGATCTTCGTCACCAGATCCGGTTCATCAAGCACCTGACAAGTCAGCCCTTCGCAAAGCGGCTCCATGGACTGCGGGAAGATCGCCGTGGCAAGCCCTTCCTTCACCCAGAGGGTAGCGCCCCTGGCATCATCACACAGGCAGAACACCTCCGGAACCAGATTCTGCGCGTGAAATGCATCCATAATCAGCTTTTCATAGCGCCGGTAGAGAATTAACGGTCTGTGGACTAACTCTTCAAGAATGAGTGATTTTCGCCTTTCTGAAGGCATCTCCGGATTGGAGACAGCGATCATCGGCTCCGAATGCAGGACTGCGGACTCCACATCATCCAGCCGGAGCGGCGTGCGGACAACCGAAATATCGATGATCCCTTCCTGAAGATAATCATATAACGTATACGTGATCCCGTCGTGAACCTCAAAATTCACGTCGGGATTTTTCTTTGAAAATTCTGCGATAAACGGCATGACTGTGCCGACCGTCGTCGGCGTGATCCCGATTCTCAGAACCCTTTTTTTACCCGTTTGGGACACCTCAAGCTCTGTCGATCTGGCATAATCCAGAAGGCTCGCCGCACGGTCATACAAAAGCTTACCTGCCGCCGTCAGGATCACCCCTTTATGGGTACGCTCAAACAGCTGCACGTTCAGTTCATTTTCCAACTGCCTGATCTGATAGCTGAGGGGCGGCTGTGACATATTGAGCTTTCTCGCCGCTTCATTGATGCTTCCCGTATTCGCGATTTCCCGGAAATATTCCAGCTGTCTGAGTTCCATTTTCTTTTTTCCCTCCGTTTAGTTATATGATGATACCAGGGTCAAAAGGTCAGAAAGCCGATGCAAGCTTGCTTGCAAGAGGATTTTTGACCTCTTGACCCGCCAAAAACATGAGTAAGTAGCCATTTTTCAAAGAAAAATGAGCGGATTACGAATGTTTTTGAGGATTGCGAGAGTGCAAAGCACGTAGCAATCTGGTATCAAATAGGTCAAAATACCTTTTGCCACTCACATTGTTATACTTTTTTTATATTAAGCTGTCATAAAAACAATATTATTCATATTGATGGTAGCGCATTATAATGAGTAGGTCAAGAAAAAACTAAGAAGTAAAGAACAGGAGTGAGTGTGTTTGAAGAAACTTTGGGTTTATCTGAAAGAATACAAGACAGAAAGTATTCTTGCACCATTATTCAAACTGCTGGAAGTCGTATTTGACCTTTTGGTTCCGGTGGTTGTCGCCAAGATCATTGATATTGGTATTGCAAACAATGACCACGGCTACATCGTAAAGATGTTCCTGGTGCTGATCCTCATGGCTGCAGTCGGTCTTAGCTGCAGTTTTACCGCACAGTATTTTGCTGCAAGAGCGAGTGTCGGCTGTGCAACCAATTTAAGACAGGCCGTATTTGACCACATTCAGGGCTTTTCATTTACCGAACTTGATACGATCGGTACGGACACCCTGATCACACGGATGACCGATGATATCAACCAGGTCCAGAACGGCATCAACATGGGACTTCGTCTTCTTCTGAGAAGTCCGTTTATCGTAATCGGTTCGATGATCATGGCATTTACGATCAACTTTAAATGTGCGCTGGTATTCGTTGTGGCGATCCCTCTTTTATTTGTCGGCGTCATTTTCATTATGCTGGTCAGCATCCCGCTTTTCAAAAAAGTGCAGGCTGCCCTGGACCGTGTCACAGGACTTACCCGTGAGAATCTGACAGGTGTCCGCGTGATCCGCGCATTTTGCCGCGAAGAAGAGTCGGTAAATGAATTTGAAAAGAGCAACACCGAACTGACCAGATTAAATGAATTTGTCGGAAGAATTTCCGCCCTGTTAAATCCATTTACCTACGTGTTGATCAACATTGCAACTGTCATCCTGATTGCAAGAGCAGGACTCCAGGTCAATCTCGGAACCATGCATCAGGGACAGGTTGTCGCGCTTTACAACTACATGGCACAGATGATCGTCGAACTGATCAAGCTGGCTTCCCTGATCATTACACTGAACAAGGCGATGGCATGTGCAGACCGTGTAGCCGGTGTCCTGGATATCAGGACTACCATGCATTATCCGGAAACCCCTTCTGCAAAGGCAGATCCTTCTGCAAATGAAGTTGAATTCGACAAGGTATCCTTCACCTATGCAGGTGCCGGTGCATCAAGCCTTTCTGATATCAGTTTCTCTGTAAAAAAAGGGCAGACAGTCGGTATCATCGGTGGTACCGGATGCGGAAAATCCACTCTGGTCAGCCTGATCTCCCGTTTCTATGATGTAACCTGCGGAACCGTTAAACTGAATGGACGCAATGTAAAAGAGCTCACCAATCAGGAAATTCACGACAAAGTCGGAATCGTACAGCAGCGCTCCGTCCTTTTCAAAGGCAGCATCCGCGATAACATGAAATGGGGCAATGAAAATGCATCTGACTCCGAGATCTGGGATGCACTGAAAGTTGCACAGGCAAAAGAAGTCGTAGAAGGAAAAGACGGACAACTTGATTTCATGCTCGAGCAGAACGGAAAGAACCTTTCCGGTGGACAGCGTCAACGTCTTACCATTGCCCGCGCTCTTGTGAAAAAGCCGGAAATCCTGATCCTCGATGACAGCTTAAGCGCACTTGATTTTGCAACTGACGCAGCACTTCGGAAAGCCCTCGCAGGACTGGAAGGAGAGACAACAACCTTCCTGGTATCCCAGAGGGTTGCAGGCATCCGCCAGGCAGACAAGATTTTAGTATTAGATAATGGAGAACTCGCCGGATCCGGTACACATGATGAACTTATGAAATCCTGCGAAGTTTATCGTGAGATCTATTTCTCACAGTTCCCGGAAGACCGTGCAAAATATGAAAGAGGGGAGATGTAGGTATGAAAAAAGACAGTGTAATGAAAAAGCTTTTTAAATATATCGGAAAATACTGGATCCTCCTGATCCTCAGCATCATCCTTGCCGGAATATCAGTGGTTCTTCAGCTTTATGTGCCGGTTCTCTTCGGTAATGCGATCGATGAGATCGTAGCAGCGCACAATGTAGACTTTACCCAGATGTGGATCTATCTGAAGCAGATTCTTCTGTTCGTAGTGATCGCTGCAGCCGCAATCTGGATCATGAACCTTGTCAATAACCGCATGACCTATCATATTGTACAGGATATCCGATCCCAGGCAATCCGCCATATCCAGAAGCTTCCGCTTTCTTATCTGGACCAGCACAGCACCGGCGATATTGTGAGCCGTATCATTGCCGATACCGATATCCTTTCTGACGGATTACTGCTCGGATTTACCCAGTTATTTTCCGGCGTTGTGACCGTTGTTGTAACCTTGATCTTCATGTTTTCCAAGAACGTGTGGATCACTTTGATGGTCATCCTTCTGACACCACTCAGCTTCCTGGTGGCAAAATTTATTTCCTCACGCTCTTTTACCATGTTTAAAAAGCAGAGTGAAACCCGTGGAAAACAGACTGCTCTGATCGAGGAAATGATCGGAAATCAGAAGGTTGTCAAGGCATTCGGATATGAGGACAAGGCTTCAAAGCGTTTTGATGAGATCAATAAAGAACTCAAAGAATACAGCCAGAAAGCCGTATTTTACAGCAGCCTTACCAATCCGTCCACCCGTTTCGTAAACAACATTATTTACGCTGCCGTAGCGCTTGCAGGTGCATTCCTGATCCCGCTTGGAGCCCTGACTGTCGGCGGTCTTTCCGTACTGCTTTCTTACGCGAACCAGTACATGAAGCCATTCAACGACATTACATCCGTAATCACGGAAATGCAGAACGCCCTTGCATGTGCGACACGTATCTTTGACCTCTTAGAAGAACCGGAAGAAGTAAACGATTCTTCTGAAGTACTTGAAAAGGTGGATGGAAATGTGGATATCGACCACGTAGATTTCAGCTATGACAAGAGTAAATCTCTGATTGAAGACTTTAACCTTCAGGTTGAACCTGGTATGCGTATTGCGATCGTAGGTCCTACCGGATGCGGAAAAACAACATTTATCAACCTCCTGATGCGCTTCTATGACGTGGATTCCGGAAAAATCTGTATCGACGGTAAACCGATCGATGAGATTTCCCGACATTCACTCAGAAAGAGCTTCGGTATGGTGCTTCAGGATACCTGGATCAAATCCGGTACTGTCCGTGAAAATATCAGCTTCGGAAAACCGGATGCCACGGATGAAGAAATCATCCGGGCAGCAAAAGAGGCAAAAAGCTGGGATTTCATCCGCAGACTTCCGCAGGGACTTGATACCGTCCTGCATGAGGACAGCATCAGCCAGGGACAGAAACAGCTCCTGTGTATCACAAGAGTTATGCTCTGTCTGCCGCCAATGCTGATCCTGGACGAAGCGACTTCAAGTATCGATACCCGTACCGAACTGCAGGTACAGGAAGCATTTGATAACCTGATGAAAGGTCGTACAAGCTTTGTCGTTGCACACCGCCTGTCTACGATCCGCAACGCTTCCCTGATCCTCGTCATGAAAGACGGTAAGATCATTGAGCAGGGAACCCATGAAGAACTGCTGAAAGAAGGCGGCTTCTACAGTCATCTGTATAACAGCCAGTTCCAGGCAGTGTCATAAAACAGAATACGTCACGTTTCTCGTATACGGCATTTTCAAGAGTTGACGTGCACAGCCTCGATCCGACAGCTTACATTATCATCAGCGAAGTGGCTGATATCTTCTCGAATAATATGGGAAATGAATAAAGAAACGCGGTCTTCTTCTGCCACTTCAGAGGAAGACCGCATCTTTTTATTTCTCCAGATACGTATTTTTGTATTCTTCACGAATTGCTTCCGGCACGAGACTTCCGCCTGTTGCCCATGCAATATGTGTCGCATTTTTCATTTTCTCTTCAAGATGATTCTCCTGTAAATATTTATGTGCAGATTCATTCCTTTCAATCTGTATTGGTCCTTCAAAAGAAGCACAAGCACTTGGCTCAAGGAAAATGCTCTCTGTTCCGAGAAGGTCTCTCATGTAATCATATAATTTTCCATCGCGGATAGTAAATTCGCCGCCAAGCAGATTCTTCATTACTCTGCCTACAAATCCAGAAGGACGTCCCACGGCAAGCCCATCTGCATGGGTAAGTCCGGTAAGCCCTATATCCTGTACGGAAATCTCCTGGTTCAGTCCGGTTGCCATTCCGACTAGCATACACGGTGCCTGTGTCGGTTCTATGAAAAAGCAGTGTACATAATCTCCGAACAGCAGCTTAAGTCCAAAGCATACACCACCCGGTGCTCCGCCTACTCCGCAGGGAATATATACAAAGAGCGGATGTTCCTCGTCTACTGCAACATTCTTTTCTTCCAACTGCTTTTGCAGACGTTTTGCCGCTACTGCGTAACCAAGAAAGAGTGTTTTTGAATTTTCATCATCCACAAAGTAGCTGTTCGGATCTGCATCAGATAAAGCACGTCCGTTTTTCACCGCTTCACTGTAATCTGACTCATATTCCTTTACTGTTACCCCGTGGCTTCTGAGCAAGTCTTTTTTCCACTGTTTCGCATCTGCTGACATGTGTACGATCACCTGATAGCCAACTGCTGCACTCATGATTCCGATACTCAGTCCAAGGTTTCCGGTGGAACCCACCTGAATGGTATACTTTTTGAAAAACTCTCTGCATTCTTCACTCGCCAGTTTCTCATAATTGTCTTCCGGACTCAAAATCCCATGCTCTAATGCAAGTTCTTCTGTGTGCTTCAAAATCTCATAAATACCGCCGCGTGCCTTGATCGAACCGGCGATTGCCAGATGGCTGTCCTGCTTTAATAATAAGTTTCCTTCCAGATTGCTGTCGTATTTCTCATTCAGCAAATCCTTCATCTTCGGAACCGGTGTCAGAACAGATTCAATGATTCCGTTTTTCTCCTTTGTTTCCGGGAAACATTTCATAATGAACGGTGCAAAACGCTCCAGTCTGCGCTCCGCATCTTCTACATCTTCCATACCAAGTTCGATCTGTTCCATTGCTTCCCCACAAGCTGTTTTGTCCGGATTTTTCCAGAACACCTCTTTTTCGCTACAGATCTCCTTCAAAATCGGAGTCTTTTCCTCCAGCATTTTCAAATCAACCATTGCTTTCATACCTCTCTTTCCATGACTTGATTCATATCTATATATTACCTTATTTCTTGTATTCTGATTACCATATTTTTTTTGACCATTCTTCAATCAGAATGTATTATATCATTATAAAAAATTGCATCTATACACATTTTAACATATTTTTAATGGGAGTGATTTTCATAAAAACAATTCATAAAAAACACGGCTTTACACTTGTAGAACTCATTGTTGTACTATCTATTCTTGCAATACTGGCAACACTGCTTATTCCGTCTTTGACAGAATATATTGAAAAAGCAAAAAAGCAGGCTGTTTTAACTGAGGCAAAAGAAGTCTGGACTGCTGCTCAGGCTGCTTTGTCCGAATGTTATGCTATGTACCCGGAAAGCTTTGAAGAATCTTGCAAGTTTACCTCCACAATCGGCGGCGAAAAGATGACAAAGCTCGGAAGAATATCAAACGGTGCATTAAATGCTCTTCAAAGGAATCCCAAAGATCAGACCGACTTCAAAAGATATCCTTATTCAGATTTTCCATACGAAAAAAGGGAAAGTCGTTGCACTCAATTTTGGAAAAAATGGATACATGGTAACCATGATTGCAGGAAAAGAACCAACCATTGTTAAAGATGGAAATTGTCTTCCATCCTCTGAAAAATAAGCGGATAAAAGAAAAGCGACACTGCAAAACCACATGCTAAGGGAGTTCTGCAGTATCGTCTTTTTTTATTCTTCTACCTTCCACTCTCTGGTATCAAAGATATGAAGATGCAGTGCTTCTGAAATATATCCCAGCAATTCGCAGCCTGCGATACAGTTTCCTTTTTTATCAAGAGACGGTCCGTAGATCCCGATTCCCATTTTCTTTTTCGATACGCTAAGCAGGCCGCCGCCGACTCCGCTCTTAGTCGGAATTCCTGTTCTTAATGCAAATTCCCCCGATCCGTCATACATTCCGCAAGTAAGCATAATGGTCTGCACCATCCGCACAGTTTGAGATGAGATCAGACGTTTTCCGGTAGATAATTGCACTCCGTCATTTGCAAGCAAAAGACCGAACATTGCCAGATCTCTTGCATTTACCGACATGGAACACATCTTGGTATAAAAGGTAACACTTTCTTCTACATCGGTATCAATGATGTCCTTACTTTTTAAAAGATAGGCAATCGCCTTATTTCTTGCGCAGGTCGCCATCTCAGACTGAAATACGGCTTCGTCTATCGCGATCTCCGGATCTTCGCATACTTCCTGCATATACTTCTGCATATCTTCGATGGAATAATGGTTCACTAGCAGACTTGCAACCGTAATTGCTCCGGAATTGATCATCGGATTAAAGGGCCGGTTGCTCCGGTTATCCAGTTCTACCAGTGAGTTAAAAGCCTCTCCCGACGGCTCCACGCCCACATGATCAAACACAAACTCTGCTCCAAACGTTTCCAGCGCCAGACACAGTGCCATTACTTTGGAAATGGACTGTATCGTAAATCTGTCTTCTGTATTTCCGGTCTCAAATTGATTGCCGTCTATTGTGTAAAGGCAGATCCCCAGTTTATTCTTATCTGCCTTGGCAAGCTCCGGAATATACGATGCGACACTTCCATACCGGATCACACCTTTTCCGATACGGATGGCATTTTCCAGTATTCTCGTAACTTCTTCTGATTTCATCATATTCTCCTTTTTCGCTCAGTCGTAACCACCTACAACTGCTATTTCCTAAGTACTAACATACATCATTTTCCGGCTTCAATCAACCACCATTTTTTGCTGAAACCCGACGGAATAAGATAGACAAAAAAGTGCCCGCATTGTATATTATTAGTAGTTTAAAATTGGGGAATATGCAAAGGGGAAAACGTATCATGAATCTAATTTCGCAATACAAAGGTCTTAGAAAAGAAAACTATGTCTTATGCTTCGGATGCTTTGTGACGGCCATGGGGGCAATGGTCCGTCCGATGCTGACGATGATCTTAAGCCAGAAGCTTGGGATGAATGCCGTGCAGGTTGCCTGGATCACGGCACTGATGGGGATTCTGACGATCCCGGCAAATCTGATCGGTGGAAAGATGGCCGATCGTTTTAATAAGAAAATGAATATCGTTTACCTGGATATGATTTCCGTCATTTCTTATATCATCTGCGGACTGATCCCGCTGACGACAAAATCCATTATCCTGATGTTTATCGCATCGACCTGCCAGAACATGGAAAATCCGTCCTACAATTCGCTTACTGCGGATATCACCCTCAGCAAGGACAGAGAGAGAGGGTATTCCCTCCAGTATCTGACAGCAAATCTCGGCGGCGTGATGGCTTCTGCTGTAGCCGGATTTATGTTTCGCAATTACTTATGGCTTGCATTTTTGCTCAGTGGAATTTCCATCGGCACTTCTTCTGTAATGATCTATTTCTTTGTACAGAATATCACACCGGAAAAAGAAGAAAGTGATGGCAACGCCATTTATCAGGCCGAACGCCACGGGGAAAGCCTGCTGACGATTCTTAAAGAAAACCGGCTTGTTCTGCTGTTCATTCTGATCACCAGCGGGTACACAGCACTTTACCAGATGTATAATTATCTCTTTCCTATGGATCTGATCCGTCTACACGGGGATACCGGTGCGGTGATATTCGGAACAGTTACAAGCATCAACTGCTTTATCGTTGTTCTCTTCACACCACTTATCACTCAGATTCTGAAGCGATCCTCCGAACCAAAAAAGACAATCTACGGATTTTTACTGACACTGGTCGGCTACGTGATGTTCATCCTCTTTTCCGGACACATCCCGTTCTATTATGCGGCAATGGTCGTACTGACATGGGGTGAGATTTCTTACATGCTGGCGGAAAGCCCGTACATGACCAGGCGTATCCCATCCAGCCACCGCGGAAGGATCCACGGGCTGATGGAGATCATCCGTATCGGATTTATGAGTCTGTACCAGCTTTTGATCGGATTTATTTACAAAAATCATACGCCGATCTTTACCTGGATCATCGTTCTTCTGACAGGAGTCGCATTCATGCTTCTGGCTGTTATCTTAACGAAAGAGGACAAAAAACGCTATAAAAATCTGTATCGCAGATTATAATAATGATGTAAACGGCAAAATTTACTTTTGACACTCACATCATTTTAAAAAGTTATAACCAAAACAATACAGGCAAGACCAAGATTGGATTTTCTCCTTTCTCCGGTCTTGTCTGTTATTTTGCTTTCCACTATAATAAGAGTATCAAATACAAAGGAGTTTCATTTAC
>ERZ835980.3661-NODE-3661-length-11591-cov-8.679612_pt1 | contig 11591 bp, 10 predicted proteins | sample MGYA00519943_ERZ835980 | MGnify/ENA primary metagenome ERZ835980 (study PRJEB31850, sample SAMEA3708791) | human gut metagenome | biome: human gut; feature: human-associated habitat; material: faeces | place: China | collected 2014 ... | reverse complement strand
CCCTGCGGCGGCAAGGGCCAGCCCCAGCCCCGCGCCCAGCAGGATGGCGGCGCACAGCCCCGCGCCGCCGCTGCCCTCCAGCCGCCGCAGCACCGCCGCCGCAGGCAGCATGGCCCAGAACACCAGCTTCCCCGTCTCCCAGGGACTGGCGTTGGCGGGGCCCAGCGCCTCCGTCAGCGGGTTGGGGAACCGCAGGCGCAGGCAGGACAGCAGCACCCCGCACACGGCGGCGGTGCCCAAAGCCAGAAGATGGCGCACACCGCGCATCTGCCTCACCTCCTATGGCGTAAGACTATGCGCCGCAGCGGCGGAATATTTCCCCTGCACATTGACAGCGAACGGCGAAAAAGATATACTGGACGGAGACTATCTCTTAGACAAGGAGAACGTTATGGCAAAGAAAACAGGTCGTAAAGACCAGATATCTGCGGCCTCACTGCATCAGGAGCTGCGGCGCCCGTGGCTGGTGCCGGTGCTGGCTGTTTTTTACTTTCTCATCACCTGCCTGATGAAGCACGGGGCCAACAAGGGCATCACCCTGCTGCTGCTGGCTGCGGCGGTGGTGTGCGTCGTGGTGAAAACGGCGCAGCTGGGCCGCCGCATGAGCTGGCCCGCGCTGCTGTTGGGACTCTATATCTGCATGGACGGCATCTCCACGCTGTACGCCCCCTCCGGCAAGTTCGCCCTGTACGAATTTCTGAAGGTGGCGGGGGCGGCGTGTCTGGCCCTGCTGCTGACGGCGCTGGAGCCGGAGCGGCCGGGCCGCACGGGACGCTGCGCCGCCACGGTGCTGGAAACGGCGGGAGCGCTGGTGTCCCTGGTCAGCATCGACACCGTGTCCACCCAGCTTCTCTACAAGCTGATGGTGTCCTTCACCGCCCAGTTCGGCGCGTCCATGCAGCTGAACACCCTGCTGCAGGAGCAGCGTCTCAAGACCATTTTTGAAAACCCCAACGTGTTCGCCGGCGCCGCCGGCGCGGCCATCCTGCTGTCGCTGGGTCTGGCCGCCGGTGCGGAGGACCGGAAGGAGCGCTGCCTGCACCTTTCCTGCCTGCTGCTGAACAGCACGGCGTTTCTGCTGGCGGTGAGCCGCGGCGCCATGGCGGCCATCGCGGCGGCGTTCCTGCTGTACCTGCTGATGGAGCGGGGCCAGCGCCGCGCCGTGTCCTTCCTCCTGATGGTGGAGACGCTGGTGCTGGCGGCTGCGGCCTCGCTGGCCGTGCTGCCTGCCTACGCTGCGGCGGGGGAGAAGGTACAGATCCTGCCCCTGCTGGCCGTTGTGGCCGCAGCGGCGGCCCTGTGCGCACTGGACATCTTCGCGGGCCGTCCGCTGGCCCAGCGCATGGCCCGGCGGATGAAGACCGTGAACATCGTGCTGCTGGCGGCGCTGGCTCTGGTGGCCGCCGTCGTGGTACTGGCGGTGAACTGGACCGGCCCCATCGACATGGCCGCCGGCGACAGCATCACCCGCGGCGCATACCTGAGCGAGGGCACCTACACCCTGCACGTGGAAGCCGACGGCCCCGTGAACGTGCAGGTCCAGACCCAAACCTGGGAGGACGCCGTCATGAACCGAAAGCAGACGGCCTATTCCGGCGCGGCGGACGGCGCGTCCTTCAACGCACCGGCGGATAATCGCTCCGTCACCTTCATCGTCACTGCCGACGCCTCGGTGCATATCGATGCCATCCGCTACGCCGGCGCGGCGTCCGGCCAGCTGAGGCTGAACTACACGCTGCTGCCGGAGGCCATCGCGGGCCGTATCCAGACCCTGCGTTCCGAGGGCAACGTGGTGCAGCGCACCGTGTATATCCAGGATGCCATGAAGCTGTTCTCCCGCAGCCCTGTTGTGGGGCTGGGCATGGGCGCCTTTGAAAACGGCATCTACAACGTCCAGAGCTATCACTACGAGACCAAGTACGTCCACAACCACTATGTCCAGAGCATGGTGGACACCGGCATCATTGGCCTGCTCCTGTGGGTGGGCACGCTGGCGGCCAGCGCCATCGCCGTTTTCCGCCTGTGGCGGAAGGAGCGGGAGCAGCAGGCTTACGCCATGTCCGCCGCGCTGGGCGCCCTGCTGCTGTTCCTGATGATCCACGCCGCCGTGGAGGTGATCTTCTCCAGCGGCTACTTCCTGCCCTTCGGCTTTGGCGCGCTGGCCGTTGTCAACCTGTGCTGCGGCGATCTGCTGCCCCTGACCTTCGCTAAGGAGAGCGCCCGCCGCTGGATGGCGCGGGCGGAGGGCCTGGGCCTGGCCGTGTTCGCGGTGCTGCTGTGCATGAACCTCTGGGCCGCCAGCCTCGTCCAGCAGGGCAGCTACGATGCGGCCCAGGAGGCCGCGGATCTGGACCCCTACGAGTGGGCGGATCACAAGCTGTCCTATGTATACAGCGCCTCGGCGGAGAGCGATCTGCCTGCCGGTATGCAGGAGACGCTGGAGCGCTATATGGCGGATCTGGAGAAGCTGAACTCCAACTCCGTGCCCAAGTATCTGGCGGAGGCGGATTTCCGCCTGGGCCGCACGGAGCAGGGCTTCGCCATGCTGGACAAATACGTGGACTACACCCCCTCCGACCCCGACACCTGGGACGCCAGCTTCCGGCTGGTGATGCAGTATAACGACAACAGCGCCGCCTTCCTGGCGGGCGCATCCCAGCTGCGGGACAAGCTGACGGAGTGGAACGCCCAGAACCTGGGCGCCATCACCCTGAAGGACGACGTGGCGGCCTACCTCAGCGAGATGCTTGGCTGAGCCGCCCCGCTCCGGTGAAAGGAGGACGCCTATGCCGTCCGTGCTGTACACAGCCTCCACATTTTCCCATATTCTCAACTTCCACCTGCCCTACCTGCGCCGCTTCCGCGAGCTGGGCTGGCAGGTGGAGGTGGCCTGCGGCGGCCCCGTCCGCGACATCCCCTTTGTCGACGGAGCGGTGTCGCTGCCGCTGGAGAAGAAGATGTCCTCACCCGCCAATTTTCAGGCGGCGTCCCAGCTGCGGGCCATGGTGATCCGGCAGCAGTACGACCTCATCATCACCCATACGTCACTGGCGGCGTTCTTCACCCGCTGGGCCCTTCGGGGCCTGAAGCACCGCCCGAAGCTCATCAACGTGGTCCACGGCTACCTCTTCGACGACGAGACCTCGGGGCTGAAGCGGGGCCTCCTGACCAGGGCGGAGACCATGACCGCGCCCCAGACGGACCTGCTCCTGACCATGAACGCCTGGGATACCCGCTGGGCCATGGCCCACCGTGCCGCGCCCCGTGTGGAGGAGATCCCCGGCATGGGTGTGGACCTCACCCGCTTCCGCACCGCGCCGGACGCACGGCGCACCATGCGGGACAGGCTGGGCCTGTCGGAGGGCGATGTGGCCCTGCTGTACGCGGCGGAATTCTCCGGCCGCAAGAGCCAGCATACCCTGCTGGAGGCCCTGCCCGGCCTGCCGGAAAACGTGAAGCTCCTGCTGCCCGGCAGCGGCGCCCTGCTGGATGACTGCCGCGCTCAGGCGGCTTCGCTGGGCGTCGCGGACCGCACGGTATTTCCCGGGCAAGTCCACGACATGCCCCGGTGGCTGGCGGCGGCGGATATCGCCGTATCCTCCAGCCGGTCGGAGGGACTGCCCTTCAACATCATGGAGGCCATGGCCTGCGGCCTGCCCGCGGTGGCCAGCGCCGTCAAGGGCCACACCGACCTGATCGGGCCGGAAAACGGCCTGCTGTACCCCTACGGCGACGCCAAAGCCTTTGCCGCCGCCGTGGAGCGTCTGGTGTCCGACGCCACCCTGCGGGCGGAGCTGGGACAGGCCGGACGGGAGAAGATGCAGCGCTACGCGCTGGACGCGGTGCTGCCGCAGGTGATGGACCGCTATCTGTCTGTCATGGAGGGAAAAACGCGATGATGCGGGAAAATCAACGTCTGCTCAACCAGCTGCACGTCTTTACCGATGGACTGGCCGTATTTCTGGCCATGCTTGTGTCCTACTGGCTGCGCTTCAGCCTGTTCCGCGGCGTGAAGGGCATGCCTCTGAACTACTACATCTGGCTGGGCGTGGTGGCCGCGGCCCTGACGCTGGCGGTGTTCGCCGTGGCAGGGCTGTACGAGTCGTTTCGTACCGTGCGCTTCCACATGGAGGCCAGCCGCGTAGCGGCGCTGGAGCTGCTGGTGTCGCTGATCGTCATGGCTGCCATCTACGTGCTGCGCTTCGGCGAGACCTCCCGTTGGACGGTGGTGTTCTTCTACGCCGTCAGTACCCTGCTGCTCACCGGCAAACGCGCTGCCATGCGCCTGCTGCTGCGGCGCTGCCGCGCCATGGGCTACAACCAGAAGCGGGTGCTGCTGGTGGGTCACGGCGAGGGCGCGGAGGCGTACCTGACCCGCGTCGCCATGGATAAGAACCTGGGCTTTCGGGTCATCGGCTACGTGGCCGAGCGCGGCTGCTGGGATGCCCTGCCCTATTGCGGCAGCTACGAGGAGCTGGACGCCATCTTCGCCAGCGAGAAGCCGGACGAGGTGGTGGTGGCCCTGCCCACCGAGGAAGGCCGCTGGATGGGCCGCATCATCAACGCCTGCGAAAAGGACGGTACCAAGCTGTCCGTGGTGCCGTCCTACGTGCGCTACATGCCCGCAAACCCCCAGTTCGACAGCGTCAACGGCCTGCCGCTCATCAACCTGCGCCGTATTCCGCTGGACAATCTGGGCAACGCCTTCCTCAAGCGGGCGGCGGATATCATCTGCTCTCTGGTACTCATCATTCTGACCTCGCCGCTGATGCTGATCGCCGCCATCGGCGTGAAGCTGTCCTCCCCCGGCCCCATCATTTTCAGGCAGGAGCGTGTGGGCAAGGACAAAAAGAACTTTTACATGTACAAATTCCGCTCCATGCGGGTGAACAGCAGCGAAAACACCGGCTGGAGCAAAAACGTGGACGACCGCAAGACCTGGTTCGGCTCCCTGATCCGCAAGTGCTCTGTGGATGAGCTGCCCCAGTTCTTCAACGTCCTCAAGGGCGACATGAGCCTCATCGGCCCCCGGCCGGAGCTGCCCTTCTTCGTGGAGCAGTTCAAGGAGGAGATCCCCCGCTATATGGTAAAGCATCAGGTGCGGCCCGGCATCACCGGCTGGGCGCAGGTCAACGGCCTGCGGGGCGACACATCCATCAAAAAGCGCATCGAGTACGACCTGTACTATATCGAAAACTGGACGCCGGCCTTTGACCTGCGCATCCTCATCATGACGGCCTTCTGCATGTTCAACAAGGAGAAGGTCAACAAACGCGGCAAATAAAAAGAGAGGGCGCAGCCCTCTCTTTTTATTCCTCTTTGGCCTGTTCCGCCGCCAGTACATCCTCCGTGTCCGCGCCGCACAGACGGATGAGCTTCTCCGCCAGAATTTTGGAAAAGCCCGCGATCAGGGCGCTCTCAATGACCAGCAGCTCCACGGCGTTGTCGCTGCTCTGCTCCGTGCTGCGGACGCCCTCTGCGGCGGACTGCACCTGCTGGTTGAAAAACAGCGCCAGCCGCCGGAACTTCTCCGAGTAGTCCTCATAGACAGACAGCACCTCATCCTCGCTGCTATCCATCGGCGGGATGACCTTCTGCACGTCGCTGATGCTGAGACTCTGCTTCATGGTCAGGATCATCACCAGATAGGCGATGTGTACCCGATGATACTTCCGCTTCACCGGCGCGGGCATGATCTTCAGCCGCACGTAGTTGTTGATGGTGGCGGAGGTGACGATATGCTCCTTGGCCCCCGCCGGCGTGGGGATGAAGCTGAGATACTGCTCCAGCAGCACGATGACCTGATCCATATACAGGCCGAAATCGGGAATGGAGTTCCACTCCGGCAGATGGTAATCGGTGATGAACTTGTCCCAGCGCAGCAGCTTATGGGCTACAAGACTCCTGTCGTATTGCATAAAGACGCCTCCTTGTCAGTAGACGTAATACACTATATCACAAGATGCCGCAGCTGACAAGAAAAACGTGTAGCGGATACCTTGACGCAGGAAATCTAATATGCTATATTATGTAAAAAGACGCCAAGGAGGGCAGATCATGGAGCGTGCTTATATCTATGGAGATTCGCTGCTGAAGGCCACGGTGCCGGACGCCGCCATGCGCTATCATTTTCATCTTTCGGAGGTCATGGCCCAGTACCCCACGGAGCGGCTGGAGGTGGTGAACCGCGCTAAGATGGGCTCCACCATCAGCAAGGGGCTCTCGCTGGTGGAGCACGACGTGGCCCGTGGTATGGACGCCCGCTGGGCGCTGGTGGCCTACGGCGGCAACGACAGTGATTTCGACTGGGCCAGCATCGCCGCCGACCCCGAGGGGGACCACAGGCCTCGCACGGAGCTGCCGGAATTTCTGTCCAAATTGAAGCAGACGGTAACGGAATTGGCCCGCGTGGGGGTGCAGCCGGTGCTGATGACACTTCCGCCTATTGACGGCGCTCGTTATTTGGACTATATTTGTAGGGGCGGCCTCAGCCGAGACAGTATCATGCGCTGGCTGGGCGATGTGGGCTGCATCTATCGGCATCAGGAGCTGTATTCCGACACGGTGGCCTCCTTCGCCATGCGCGAGGGTCTGCCGCTGATCGACGTGCGCCGCCGTTTCCTGCCGCAGCGGGATCTGTCGGAGCTCATTTCGGCGGATGGCATCCACCTGACCATGCCGGGATACCGGCAGCTGTTTGACACACTGGCCCAGTGGGTCGTGCCGCAGCTGGCATAGTATGCGAAAGCAAAAAGGAGAACACTGTTATGGTACGTATTATGACCGACAACGCGGCAAACCTGCCCAAGCACCTGCTGGAGCAGTACGGCATCGGTGAGCTTTGCCTGACCTACACCATAGACGGTCAGCCGGCGGATATCAACGCGGAGTTCGATGGCCGCAGCTTTTACGAGGCCATGCGGCACGGCGCCGTGGTGCAGACCTCCATGGTTACACCGGACGCCGCCCGGCGGGAAATGGAGCCGCATCTGAAAAACGGCGACGATGTGCTGTATATCGGCCTCTCCGGCGGCGTCAGCGGTACCTGCTGGGGCGTGGGGCTGGTGGCCAAGGAGCTGGCCGAGGAGTATCCGGACCGGAAGATCCGCGTGCTGAACAGCCGGGGCGCGTCCCTGGGCGAAGGTCTCATCGTGCTGGCGGCTGCCAAGCTGGCGGCGGAGGGCCGCGTCATCGAGGAGATCGAGGTCCGCTGTGAGGAGCTGTGCGGCAAGATGCGCCAGCACTTTATGGTGGACGAGCTGAAGTTCCTGCGCAAGGGCGGCCGCATCTCCGGCGGTGCGGCGCTGGCCGGTACGCTGCTGCAGATCAAACCCATCCTCGAGGGCGACGAGGAGGGCAAGATCGTGATGCTCTCCAAGGTCCGCGGCAAGAAGGCCGGCATCGAGGAGCTGGTGAAGCTGTACGACCAGATGGTGGAGGACCGCAGTGCCCCCGTGGGCATCTCCCACGCCGGTTCTCCGGCGGACGCGCTGGTGGTGGCCACCAAGCTGCGGCAGGTGGGCTGCACCGGAGAGATCCTCACCGTGTGTCATGAACCTGTCACCGGCGCACATGTGGGCCCGGGTATGCTGGCCGTTTACTTCTACAGCGAGATCTGGAGATGACCGTTTCGGCAAAAAAACGCAGAAAAGAGACTGGGAAAGTTCCCAGTCTCTTTTTTCTTCATCATGCAGTTCTTTTTTACGAAAATCGGGGGTCAAAAGGGGCAGCGCCGCTGTTACTTGACCAGGGTCTCCACCCAGGCGGAGTATTTGACGAGGTTGGCGTCCCGCTCCGCCGCGTCCTTGCCGCGGGTGAGGATGTAGATCTTGATCTTGGGCTCTGTGCCGGAGGGGCGCACCAGAATGGTGGTGCCATCGGCCAGCTCGTAGCGCAGCACGTTGCTTCCTTGAAGCTCCATGGGGCTGGAAACCCCTGTGGCGCAATCGGTTGCGGTTCCGTCGGCATAGTCCTTGCGGACGGTGACGGCCACCCCGGCGATGTCAGCGGGAGGCGTCTGGCGCAGATGCTTCATCAGTGCGGCCATCTTCTCCAGCCCGTCCACACCGGGCATCACCAGATTGTGGGTCTTTTCGCCGTACCAGCCGTACTTGACGTACAGGGCCTGCAGCGCATCGTAGAGGGTCATGCCCTGGGCGGCGTACCAGCCCGCCATCTCGGTGATGATGAGAGACGCGGTGACGGCGTCCTTGTCGCGGACGTAGTCGCCCATCATATAGCCGTAGCTCTCCTCGTAGGACAGAATGACCTCACCCTGGCCGGAGGACTCCAGCTCCGCCTTTTTCTCGGCCATAAACTTAAAGCCGGTGAAGGTGTCGCAGCAGGTGACGCCGTTGGCCTCGGCCACGGTGCGGGCCATGTTGGTGGTGACGATAGACTTCAGAAACACCGGCTTTTCCGGCATCTTGCCGGCGCGGCGCAGCGCACCGATCAGGTAATCCAGCAGCAGCACGCCGGTCTGGTTGCCGGTAACCGCCACGAACTTTCCCGCATGGTCGCGGACCATGATGCCCACGCGGTCACTGTCGGGATCGGTGCCCAGAATAAAGTCGGCGCCGACCTTGTCCGCCAGTTCGATGGCCAGATAAAAGCCCTCGGGATTCTCGGGATTGGGGGAAGCCACGGTGGGGAAGCTGCCGTCCAGCACCATCTGCTGCTCCACGCAGTACAGGTGCTTGACGCCCAGACCCCGCAGAGCTTCCGGCACCAGCTTCCAGCCGCAGCCGTGGAACGGGGTGTAGACCACCTTGAAGGTGTCGGCTACCTTGGACATGGACTCGCGGTCGTTGACCATGGCCATGACCTCTTTCATAAAGGCGCGGTCCGTCTCCTCGCCCATGATCTCGATGAGACCGGCCTGCACCGCCTCCTCAAAGTCCATGCGCTTCACGCCGGTGAAGATGTCGATCTTTTCCAGCTGGGCGGCGATGGCGTCGGCGTGCTGGGGCGGCAGCTGGGCGCCGTCGGACCAGTAGACCTTATAACCGTTGTACTCCTTGGGGTTGTGGCTGGCGGTGACGTTGATGCCCGCCTGACAGCCGTAGTAGCGGACGGCGAAGCTCAGCTCCGGCGTGGGCCGCAGGGACTCGAAAATGCGGACGTGGATGCCGTTGCCGGCGCAGACCTCGGCGGCGGCGTGGGAGAACAGCATATTGTTGTTGCGGCAGTCCATGCAGATGGCCACGCCCTTCTTTTTGGCGTCCTCACCCTCGGCGGCGATGACGTTGGCGAAGCCCTGGGTGGCCCAGCGGATGACGTGGATGTTCATCTGGTGCAGGCCCACCTTCATGGTGCCCCGCAGACCGGCGGTGCCGAACTCCAACGGACCGTAGAAGCGGTTTTCGATCTCCTTTTCGTCGCCGGCGATGCTTTCCAGCTCCGCGTGCTCGGCGGGGGAGAGGGCGTCGCTGCGGAGCCAGCGCTCGTATTCCTGTTTGTAGTTCATATCGGTACTCCTTTCCGGATTTTTATGCACTTACTCGTCACTTTCCACGGGGGTGGCATTCAGAATGTCCTGAGCCTCCTCCAGACGGGAGGCGGGGACATACAGGCTGACGCCGAAGCCGGAGAAGCCGTTGATGACCTTACCGGCGCCGCCCTCGCGGTCGTAGTATTTGAAGCAGGGGACGCCGTAGGCCGACAGCAGGGAGATGACGGTGTCGGCGTCGGCGGGGGAGTCAAAGGTCTGCCTCAGCAGCGCGGCCTTTTCGTCGCGGCCGGACTCGTCCTTGGGCCACGCGGGGACATCGGGACGGCCGGTAAAGCTCCAGTTTTCCATGGGTGAGACCTCCTATTTGTGGTATTTCGCGCCGCCTGCGATCTGGTAGGCGCGGTAGATCTGCTCCAGCAGCATGATGCGGGCCATGTGATGGGGGAACGTCATGGGCGACATGCTCAGCCGCCAGTCGGCCTGCTGCTTCAGGCTCTCGTCCAGTCCCACGCTGCCGCCGATGAGAAAGGTGAGCTGGGTCTTGCCCTGCACCCCCAGCTCCGTCAGGCGGCGGCTCAGCTCCTCACTGGAGCAGGGCTTGCCCTCGATGCACAGGGCCACCAGCGCGCCGCCCTTGGGCAGCTTTTCGCGGATGGCGGCGGCCTCCGTCTGCAAAGCGCGGCGGATCTCGGCGGGGGAGGGCTCGTCGGGCAGACGGCTCTCCGGCAGCTCAATGACCTCCAGACGGCACAGCCGCTGGAGACGCTTGGCGTACTCGGCGGCGGCCTCCAGATAGAACTTCTCCTTCAGCTTGCCGACGCAGAGGACGGTCACCTTCTGCACAGTGTCACCTCCGCTCCGTAGCAGGCGCTCAGCTCGCCGCGAGGGGCCACCTCTACGGTCACATCCAGACCGGACAGGGCCGTTTCCATGACGGCCAGCGCCCGCTGGGGCGTGTTGTTCTCGCGGCTCAGATGGGCCAGGACGATGCAGCGGGTGCCGCACTCCGCCATGCGGCGGGCAAAGGCGGCGGCGTCCTCGTTGGACAGGTGGCCGCGTTGGCCCAAAATGCGCTGTTTCAGGGAGTAGGGGTAGGGGCCGGAGCGAAGCCACTCCACATCGTGGTTGCTCTCCAGCACCAGCAGATCCACGCCGGTGAGGGCGGCGGCCGCCGGTTCCGGCACAAAGCCGGTGTCGGTGAGGATGCCCACGGCGGCGTCGCCGCAGTCCACGCGGTAGTCCACGCTTTCCCCCGCGTCGTGGCTGGTGGCAAATACCGTCACCTGTGCAGAGCCCACGGGAAAGCTGCTGCCAGGGGATACGGGACGCAGGCAGCTGTCCAGCTGGGGCAGACGGGGACGGAGATAGAAGGCCGTGCCGCCGGTGGCGTACAGCGGGATGGGGTGGTGCTTCAGGAGGGTGGCAAGGCCCGCCGTGTGGTCCGTGTGCTCATGGCTGATGAGAATGGCGGACAGGTCGTCCGGCGTCAGGCCCAGCAGGGCCAGAGACTGCTTGATGCGGCGGGCGGAGATGCCGGCATCCACCAGCAGGTGGGTGCCATCGGCGGAGACCAGCAGGCTGTTGCCCTCGGAGCCGCTGGCCAGTGTATGTAGGGTGATCAAAGCGGTATGTACCTTTCCGGAAAAATAACAGCGTCTGCCGCAGCAGGCCGCAAAGGCTGCGGCCTCTCGCAGCAAACGCTGTCCTGGCTCCTGTCAGCTGATGTGGGATTCGGCCTCGCTCTCCTCGGGCACGTCCACCATGGCGATGTCCGCGCCCACGGCACGGAGCTTGCCTACCAGATCCTCATAGCCGCGCTCGATATACTGGACACAGCTCAGCTCGGTGGTACCCTTGGCGGCCAGACCGGCGATGACCAGCGCCGCGCCGGCCCGCAGGTCGCAGGCCTGGATGGGAGCGCCTACCAGCTGGTCAACGCCCTCGATGACGGCCACCTTGCCGTCCACCTGAATGTGGGCGCCCAAGCGCTTCAGCTCGTCCACGTACTTGAAGCGGTTGGCGCCGTAGACGCCCTCGGTGACAAGGCTGGTGCCCTGGGCCAGAGACAGCACAGCGGCGATCTGCGGCTGCATATCCGTGGGGAAGCCGGGGTAGGGCAGGGTCTTGACGTTGGCCTTCT
>ERZ835980.3652-NODE-3652-length-11610-cov-2.539766_pt1 | contig 11610 bp, 10 predicted proteins | sample MGYA00519943_ERZ835980 | MGnify/ENA primary metagenome ERZ835980 (study PRJEB31850, sample SAMEA3708791) | human gut metagenome | biome: human gut; feature: human-associated habitat; material: faeces | place: China | collected 2014 ... | reverse complement strand
GATTGCGGTATATTAACTATAACATATTAAACCTATTAGATAAGTATGAATTAGGGGAAATGAAATGGGATTCAACACAGAACTACTACATGGTACAAAAACCGGAGATCCGGTGACCGGAGCCACACTTACCCCGGTGTACCAGTCCAGTGCTTTCTTTCAGCCATCGGCAGAGCAGCATGAGAAGCTGTTTCACAACAAAGCTGCTGGATATTCTTACACAAGAATCAATAACCCGACCATCGCAGCATTTGAAGAACGCATGACGGTTCTGGAAAAAGGTGTGGCATCCGTTGCCTGTGCATCCGGCATGGCGGCAATTACCAATGCCCTTCTGAATATCGTAGGAAGTGGTGATGAGATCATCACAAGCACCAGCCTGTATGGAGGAACGATTGATCTTTACCACGATCTGGAAGCGTTTGGGATTACAACAATTTTTGCAGATACGAATGATCTGGAAGATCTCGAATCCAAGATCACGGATAAGACGAGAGTCATCTTCGCGGAGACGATTGGAAATCCAAAGCTGGATGTGACCGACATCCCGGCACTTGCAGGGATCGCAAAGCGGCACAATCTTCCGCTCATGATCGATAATACGGTAGCTACCGCGTTTCTCGTTCGTCCGCTCGAACTTGGCGCAGACATCGTGATCAATTCCACATCCAAATACATCAACGGCAACAGCAGTGCCATCAGTGGTGTGATCACCGATGCGGGAAGATTCAAATGGGATCTGGAGCGGTATCCGGGCATGAAAGACTATAAAAAGTTTGCAAAATTTGCCTTTACTGCAAAACTGAGAAACGGACTGTTCCGCAACACAGGGGCCTGTCTTTCGCCGCAAAATGCATTTTTAAACAGCATTGGGCTTGAGACGTTAGGACTTCGCATGGAGCGTATCTGCGACAATGCAATGCAGCTTGCGGCTTATATCGAAGAAAACTATAAAGACATTACGGTAAATTATGCAGGGTTAGAGGCAAGCGACTGGCATGAAATCGCAAAAAGCCAGTTTGACGGTCATTACGGCGGTATCTTTACATTAAGGCTTGGCAGTAAGGAGCGGGCATTTACATTTATCAATGCATTAAAATATCCGCTTAAGGTATCAAATATCGGCGATACCAAAACACTTGTCATCCATCCGGAATCGACCATCAGTGTACACAGCACGGAGGAAGAAAAGAAAGCGGGCGGTGTATTTGATGATCTGGTGCGCGTCAGCGTCGGAATCGAGGATATTGATGATCTGATCTGGGATTTTAAGCAGGCGATCGAGAGCCTTTCTTAAAAAACGAAAAAATATACCAAAGTGTTACAGTAATACTTTAAAACGGGCACTTTAAAGTGTTACAATAGAAAAGCACAGTAGAATACCAGGATATTGAAAAATCAGAAAAGATAAGGAGTGTAAAGATGGCGGGAGTTGATTATGCAGCATTAAAAAAAGGCGGATTCATGAGGCAGAAACAGAAAGGATTTTTCTCACTCAGAATCCAGGTGGTCGGAGGTAATCTGACTGCAGAAAATATTAAGACCGTGGCAGAGGTTGCGGAAAAGTACGGCAAAGGCTATGTACATATGACATCCAGACAGGGAATCGAGATACCGTTTGTCAATTTTGAGGATATCGAGGAAGTAAAAGCAGAGCTTGCAAAAGGCGGCGTGAAACCGGGTGTCTGCGGACCGAGAGTCCGTACCGTTACAGCTTGTCAGGGTTCGGAGATCTGTCCAAGCGGATGTATTGATACCTATTCACTGGCACAGGAGTTAGATGAACATTATTTTGGACGTGAACTTCCTCACAAGTTCAAGTTTGGTGTGACCGGATGCCAGAATAACTGCTTAAAGGCAGAGGAAAATGATATCGGAATCAAAGGCGGCATGGAAGTTTCCTGGGTTGAGGATAAATGTATCGGCTGCGGTGTCTGCGAAAAGGCGTGCCGTCAGGGTGCAATCAAATGTGAAGAAAACAAAGTGACGATCAACCGCGATCAGTGTAACTACTGCGGCCGCTGCGTGAAGTCCTGTCCGACGGATGCGTGGGAAGGAAACAGCGGATATCTGGTTTCCTTCGGTGGATTGTTCGGAAATCAGATCTACAAAGGGGAGCAGCTTCTCCCGATCGTACATGACAAAGAGACACTGTTCCGTGTCACCGATGCAGCGATCGACTTTTTCAGAGATCATGCAAATCCGGGCGAGCGTTTCCGCCTGACGTTACAGCGCGTCGGCGAGGTAGAGTTCCGTAAGAAGATCAAAGAAGCCTACGAGGGAAAGTAAGGATTTCGGGCAGAAAAAACATGTATGCAGGAAAAAATTGTATATAAAAACAAATAGATATGTCACAAAAAAATATGCATGCAAGAACAAATAAGCATGTAAACAAATAGATGCAGCAAAAGCATGCATACAGAAAACAATCTGGAGCAATCAAAAATACAGCATATATAATAAGAAGAAACAGGAGGGAAGAAATGGAAATCGCAGGAATTGCAATCGACGAAACAGTAGATATTACCGATAAAGTATGCCCGCTCACTTTCGTAAAAGCAAAGGTAGCGCTGGAGGAATTAGATGATGGCGAAGTCATTGCCATCCGCATGAACGATGGTGAGCCGGTACAGAACGTACCGCGCAGTGTCAAGGAAGAGGGACATCAGATCTTAAAACTGGTGGACAATGAAGATGGAACTTATAACCTGATCGTCCGCAAGGTAGAGGGATAGGAGGAATCATGGCACAGCGAATCAATAAAGACAATTTTGAAGAAAAAGTCCTGAAAAGTCCGCTGCCGGTTCTGGTAGATTTTTATTCGGACAGTTGTATTCCGTGCAAGCAGTTATCACCGGTGCTTGGGGATATCGAGGATGAACGTGAAGACACACTTTCTGTATATAAAGTAAATGTCAACTATGACATGGAGCTTGCTGAAAAATATGACGTCATGGGCGTACCGGCACTGCGGTTGTTTGTGCAGGGCGAAGTCAAAGCAGAAAGAGCCGGTGCAGCAGGAAAAGCTGATATTGAGGCGTGGATCGATGAAAATTTAAAATAGCGGGCAGACAAAAAAAGGTTCCGCGGAAAAGAGGAGAAACATGCAGATCACAGTAGCAGGAAACAAAAAAGAAGTAAAAGATGACTTAAAGTTAACAGAACTGTTCGAGTTAGAGCAGGTGGAAACCCCGGAGTATGTGACCGTTTCCATCAATGAGGAATTCATTCCATCTGAGCAGGTGGAATCAACGGTATTAAAAGATGGCGACAACGTAGAATTTTTATATTTCATGGGAGGAGGCAGCTATGGCGTTAACAGATGAGCAGATTGAGCGTTATTCAAGACATATCATATTAAAAGAAGTCGGCGCAAAGGGACAGAAAAAACTTTTAAATGCAAAAGTGCTGATCATCGGAGCCGGCGGACTTGGCGCACCTGCAGCAATGTATCTTGGTGCAGCAGGCGTGGGAACCATCGGTATCGTAGATGCAGATGAGGTCGATCTTTCCAATTTACAGCGTCAGATCATCCACGGCACAGCTGACATCGGAAAAGCAAAAGTAAAATCCGCAAAAGAGACGATCAATGCGATGAACCCGGATGTAACGGTAAAAACCTACCGCCAGTTTGTGACAAGCGAAAACATCATGGATCTGATTGCCGATTATGATTTTATCATTGACGGAACGGACAATTTCCCGGCAAAGTTTTTAATCAATGATGCCTGTGTCATGGCAAAAAAACCATTTTCCCATGCAGGAATCATCCGTTTTAAGGGACAGCTTATGACCTATGTTCCGGGAGAAGGACCATGCTACCGCTGTGTATTCAAAAACCCGCCACCAAAGGATGCAGTGCCGACCTGTAAACAGGCAGGTGTCATCGGTGCCATGGGCGGTGTGATCGGAAGTTTACAGGCAATGGAAGCAATCAAGTACATTCTCGGTGTAGGAAAACTTTTAACCGGTTATCTTTTAACCTACGATGCAATCAATCAGGAGTTCCACAAAGTTAAACTGCCGTCTAATACTGATGGCTGCGCAGTATGTGGAAAACATCCGACAATCACAGAACTGATCGACTACGAGCAGGTTGTCTGCACAGACGGTATTTAACTTAGGAGGCGCATATGCTGATTTTAAAACAGGAAGATTACAATAAAATCGTGGATCATGCAAAAAAAGGACTCCCGAACGAGGCATGCGGACTGCTTGGCGGCTATGTGGAAGGTGACAAACGTGTGGTGACAGACGTGTATCTGCTTCGCAACGTAGACGAGAGCAGGGAACATTTTTCCATGGATCCGGCAGAGCAGCTTGCGGCGATCAAAGATATCCGCCAGAAAAAAGGCGTACTTCTCGGCAATTTTCACTCGCACCCGGAATCGCCGTCACGCCCTTCACAGGAAGATATCCGCTTAGCGTATGATCCGAAGATGAATTACCTGATCCTCTCCCTGATGAACCCGGAGGAGCTGGTGCTCAATTCCTTCCATATCGAAAAAGGAGAGGTCACAAAAGAAGAGCTTGTGATCGAAGCGTAAAAATAAAATCATAGACAAAAATAAGTGTGGAAGAAAATTTTTTCACACTTATTTTTTGTTTTATGGTACCAGAGGACTAGACCGTCAATTGACATAAATGATAATGATACGCTAAGATAAAAATATTGTGAAAAATGATTTTCTTAAAAGAAAATGAGGTTGCAGCAGGCAGCTGGAGGAGTATTGCGTGAGTAAGAAAATGTTATTAGGAGTATTAGCGGCAGTGATGCTATCAGGAGAGATAAGTGCTTCCCCTGTGTTGGCACAGAATCTGTACGCAGACAGGGACGTGACAGAAATCATGGAAACAGAGGAGGATGCGGCGGAGACAGAGCATGTGTTTTCTGTGGGCAATGCACTAGAAGATAAAAATGGTTTTGTAATTGAAAATGGAGTTTTAACAGATTACAGAGGGTATGAAACAGAGATTGCGATTCCGGCAGGGGTAACTTCCATCGGTGAGTCGGCATTTGAGGGAAAAGATATTGAGAGCGTCAAAGTTCCGGATGGGGTTACTGCATTAGGATATAGAGCATTTTATCACTGTACGAAATTAAAGTCTGTGGAACTGCCAAAGACCTTACAGACGATCGCATCATATGCATTCAGAAGTTGTGAAAATTTAGAGAGCATAACAGTTTCCGGTACCTCTGCGAAAAAAGGAACGGTAATGATACCGGGCAGCGTTACGGAGATGAAAGATTTTACTTTTGGCGGAAGTGATTTAATTACGGAACTGGATATAACGACTTCTACGGCAGTTATCTCTAACCGTATTGTAGATCTGCCCAATGTGAATACAGTAAAAGCCACCGGCAGTACAAAATACAAAGTCCAGGATAACATATTGTATGATAAATCAGTTGAAGATTTATACTATTTTCCGCAGGGAAGCAGCAAAACGCAGGTCATACTGCCGGAGGGCGTTGAGGTTATTGAAGAAGCAGCTTTTTATAACTGCAAAAATATTGGAAATATAACCTTGCCACAGACCTTATGGAAGATTGAGGATATGGCACTGTGGGGGTGTGAGAAGATAAAGAAACTGGAGCTGACTTCGAAAATTTCAAGTGTTGGAAGTTATGTATTCAGGGACTGTAAGGCATTAGAAGAGATTATAGTTGTACCGGAAAACACATATTTTAAAAGTGTGGACGGTATTTTATATGAAAAGAAGAAATACATGAGAATGATGGTATGTCCTGCGATGAAACAGGGAATTGTTACGGTTGCAGACGGAATGCATGAGATTGGTACGGAGGCATTTCATGACTGTAAATATGTGACAGAAGTCAGACTGCCGGAAAGTTTAGAGACAATCAACAGCAGTGCTTTTGAAGGATGCAGTGCGCTGGAAAAAATTGAACTGCCGGATAATATCGAGCAAATTGGAATGTATGCATTTGAAGATTGTACAGCGTTAAAGAGTGTCAAATTACCAGCCAGATTAACGGACATTGATCAGGCAGTGTTTGCGGGGTGTGAGTCTCTGGAAAATATCGTGATTCCAGAAGGGGTAACCAGTATAAAATACAGGGCATTTGATGGCTGTGATAATTTACAGTATGCGATCATTCCGGCGTCCGTAACCAGCATAGAGGATGGTGCATTTGAAACCGGCCGGAGAGACAGGGATCTGCTCATTTACTGTAAGGAGGGAACCTGTGCAGAAAGCTACGCAAAAGAAAATGATATTTCTTATGCGTATGGAAACACAGCGAAGAAACGGCAGACGATCACAGCGAATGACTTTGAAAAAATGTATGGAGATGAGTCATTTTATATTCAGGCAGCTACAGACGGAGATGGAGAGTTGACTTATAAGGTAAAGGATGAGTCTGTGGTTACGGTAAGCGCTGACGGAAAAGTCACGATCAAAGGAACAGGAACAACAGATGTCGTGATCACGGCTGCAAGAACAGACGTTTACGAGTGGGCATCGAAAACGATCCATATCAGTGTCCGGGGTGTGGTGAAGAAAAAATCGCAGACGATCACCGTCGCGGATATTATCAGTATCTATGAAGGAAATACGGTAGCATTAGACGCTGCAACGGATGGGGACGGAACAATTTCTTATGTGTCAGATGATAAAACGGTTGCAAGCGTGGATGCTTCCGGAAAAGTCTGTGGAATAAAACAGGGGACAGCACATATTACTGTTCTTGCATCAGAAACGGAATTGTATCATGCATCAGAGACAATCGTCACAGTAACTGTGAAGCCCAAAAAGACACAGAGTAATACAGATCCGGGGAAAAAACCATCGGATAACGTGTCGAAGGATGATTCACAGACAACAGAGGATAAAAAACCTTCTGATGGCGGCAACAATACATCCGGGACAACAGATGGTCAGCAGACAAAGAAGAAACAGACCATAAAAGCAAAAAATATCACAAAGACATACAGTACAAAAACATTTTCCATCGGAGCAAAGACAAATGGTGGAGGTAAATTAACATACAAGGTGGCAGATAAAAAAATTGCGACCATAAGTAAGACCGGAAAGATCAAACTGAAAAATTATGGACAGACAAAAATTACGATCAAAGCAGCCGCAAAAGGAAAATATAAGGCAGCAACAAAGACGATCACATTAACCGTAAAACCGGTAAAGGTAAAAGTAACCTCTGTAAAGCAGCTAAAGGCAAAGACGTTACAGGTAAAGTGGAAAAAGGATAAGAAGGCATCCGGTTATATCATTCAGTACTCCACAGATAAGAAATTCAAAAAGAATGTGAAAAAAGCTGTTGTCACAAAAAACCAGACCGTTACGAAAAAGATCACGAAATTAAAACCGGGAAAGAAATATTATGTCCGTGTGTGTGCATATAAAAATTCTCACGGAAAAAAAGTACAGGGAAGTTATGGTACGGTAAAAAGTGTAAAATTGAAGTGATATGCATCAGCATAAAAGTGGTAAAGGATGGAGAAATGTTATGAAAATGAAAAGAATACTGACTGGAATGCTGGGAGCAGCTATTTTAGCTGCAGGCGTAAATCTATTGTCCGTACAGGCGGCAGAAAATGCAGGAGTGATGGAATATATAGCTGCGACAGAATACATAGAGGAAACAGAAGCAGCAGAGCCGGAAAATGCAGAAAAACAGGTGTTTGAAACTGAAGAAGATACAAAAACAGCAGATACGGGTGAATTTACGATCAACAACGGTCTGTTGACGAAATATACCGGAACAGCAGAGACGGTTACAATCCCTTCAAATGTCAGTAGAATTGGCAAGTCAGCATTTCAGAATAATAAATACATCAAAAGCGTAATCATTCCGGGAAATGTACGGAAAATTGAAATGCTGGCATTTTATGGATGCAGCAATCTGGAAAGTGTCACAATGGCAGAAGGTGTAGAAGAGATTGGTATGCAGACATTTTCCGAAACTCATTTGAAAAGTGTTGTTCTTCCCAAATCCATAATCAAAATGGATAGACTTGTGTTTACAAGCTGCAATCGGCTGACAAGTATTGATTTTACAGAGGGCACTTATAATATTAATGGTGATATCATAGGTTCCTGTGCTGCGCTGACAGAGATAAAGGTTTCAGGCAATAATACGAGATATCAGGTTAAAGATAACGTGTTATATGAAAAGAATGGAAAAACAGTTTGTTATTGTCCGGCAGGCCGCAAGACTGATATGAATGTGCCGGATGGAGTAGAGCATATCGGAGATTTTGCATTCTGGGATTGTCTTACAACGAAAGTTACACTTCCTGATAGTGTAAAAAGTATTGGAGAACGGGCATTTTTTTCGACCGGAATGGAGACGATGATACTTCCGGCGAATCTGGAGTCGATCGGAAAAGAAGCATTTTTTTATTGCCAAAATTTAAAACAGATCACAATTCCGGCTAAGACAACAAAAATAGGAAACAATGTGTTCGGCAGCTGTGATCACTTAGAGACGATCAATGTGGCGGCAGGGAATACGATATACAGATCAGAGGATGGCATATTGTATGGCACAGAGGAAGGCAGACTCGTGTTGATTAATTGTCCTGCCGGGAAAAAAGGCAGCGTGAAGATCTTAGAGGGGACGGTGGGAATCCTTGACGGTTCCTTCAGTAACTGTGAAAAGATCACATCGGTAGATATGCCGGACAGCGTAAAGAGCATTGGCGAAGATGCATTTAAATCCTGTTCCTCGCTTATAAAAGTCCGGTTCTCAAATCAGCTTACGGATATAGGAAACTATGCCTTTTATAGGTGTGATTCCATGCAGCAGGTACATCTGCCGGACAGTGTTAAAGATTTGGGGGCATGGGCTTTCCGGTATTGTGATGCGTTGACAGAGGTAACAATTTCCAAAAATATTTCGGATATTCCGGATAATGCGTTTGGTGGCTGTACAAATCTGACCGGTATTACCATACCGGACGGGGTAAAAACAATAGCAGACAATGCGTTTTCGTATTGCAACAATTTAACGATATACTGTAGTTCAGGTTCTGCTGCAGAAAAATATGCGAAAAATAAGAATATAAAAAGTGAGGTAGCCGACGAACGGAAAACCCAGACGATTACGACAGATAATGATAACATTGAAAAAACGGTTGGAGATCCGGATTTTAAGATCACTGCAAAAACAACCGGGGATGGAACTCTAAGTTTTTATTCGGGAAACGAGGATATCATTCAGGTATCTGAAAATGGAGCTGTAAAGATCATCGGAGCAGGTACGACCAATATTGTGATCACGGCATCTGCGACGCAAAATTGTAAAATGGCGCAGACAGAAATTTATATTACAATAAAAAATAAAGAAACGGATCAAAAGCGTGTGCAAAAGATCACGTATTCTTATCAGGCAGATAAAAAGGATCTGAATATTTTCTATCTTGACGCAAAGTCGGATGGGGATGGTAAGATATCTTACCGGTCAGAAAACGAAAAAATCGTAAAAATAGATGCAGATGGAAAAGGATATATCTTAGGTTCCGGGACAGTAAAAATTATTATCTCGGCATCAGAGACAGATACCTGTGCGGCAGCGCAGAAAATAGTTACGTTAAATGTAAAAAAAATAACAGATCAGACAGATGAACCGGGGCAGACACAAAAGCCGGATCAGACAGAAAAGCCGGGGCAGACAGATACTCCGAATCAGCCGGATAAGCCGTCAGACCAGAACGGTAATGCCACACAGCAGAAAAAGAAACAGACCATAAAAGCTAAAAATATTACAAAGACCTACAGCACAAAAACGTTTGCCATAGGTGCCAAATCAAGTTGTGGGGCAAAACTGACCTACAAGGTGGCAGATAAAAAGATCGCAGCCATAAGTAAGACCGGAAAAATCAAATTAAAGAGTTACGGACAGACAAAAATCACGATCAAAGCGGCTGCAAAAGGAAAATATAAGGTAGCAACAAAGACGATTACTTTAACGGTAAAACCGGTGAAGAACCAGATTACTTCTCTGAAATCCCAAAAGGCAAAGACATTTGAAGTAAAATGGAAAAAGGACAAGAAAGCATCCGGTTATATCGTTCAGTATTCCATGGATAAAAAATTCAAAAAAAATGTAAAGAAAAATATTGTTTCCAAAAATAAAACGGTTTCGAAAAAGATCACAAAATTAAAGCCTGGGAAAAAATACTATGTCCGTGTATGCACTTATAAAAATTCACATGGGAAAAAAGTGCAGGGAGATTACAGTAAGGTGAGAACGGTAAAGATCCGAAAATAATTGCAAAGAGAAAATGATAAAAAATCCTGCCGGATTGGAGTGTGGACTCCAGGTACGGCAGGATTTTTTGGGTGCCAGCATTTTTGCTTTTATAAGAATAATTTGTTCTTAATATGTGACAAGCCGGTGTTCTAAAGATTTAATCTCATCGTGCAGTATAAATCTCGATCGCTTCTGCTACAAAAGCAGCAGTTCCGGCACCGGCGGCTTTGTCAATATTTTCTGTAAATTCGGCACCGGAAGCATACATTTTACCAAGCCCGTTTAAGATCTCATTGGAACATTGATAAAAGTGCTCTGAAATATAATCCTGTAGGTTTTTTACCAGAAGCTGTACTTCTTTGCTGCCAGGTTCTTTGTTCTTTATTTTTCCAAACTCTACAAAAATGAGCATAAGATTTTTCCATGCTGTTTTTTGTGTCTCGGAAGACTGATTTTTTGTCTTTTCTTCATATTCCTTGTATTCTGCAGTCTGTCCCCATTGTTTTTTTGCCTCTCTGGCATACTCGTCCATTTTGGCTGTGTTTGCTCCTTTTTCATTGTTAACAATTCAATCTGCTGGGACAGTGCTTTGTCCCGATCAAAATCAGGTGCATCAATGATTCTTTTGATTTCTTTTAACGGAAATTCCAGTTCTTTAAACAATAAAATCTGTTGCAGCCGCTCTAATGCTGTATCGTCATACAGTCGGTAGCCGGACGCAGTATAACCGTCGGGTTTTAAAAGTCCGATGGTATCGTAGTATTGCAGAGTGCGTATACTCACTCCCGTCAATTTGCTTACTTCATTTACTGTCATCATGGTCATTTCCTCCGCTCGATGAGGACACTCTAAACTATTACGCCGCGTAGGAGTCAATAGGTTTTTTGAAATTATTTTCAGGTCATATCCGAAGTCCCATTAAAATATATGTATCTTCACGGATTGGAGTGAATTTGTTTTTTGTCCAGAACGAATAGCTCTGTGGGTTTCCCTTGTCAACGCCAAGCCGGATTTCTTTATATCCAGATGATTTCAGACAAAGGATCACGTCGCTGATGATTCCGGAACCGACACCTCTGTTCTGATAGCGTGTGTCTGTCATAAATAATCCAATGAAGGAAATTTCTTTTTCGGGATAATCAAGGATTAAATCCATGAGTCCAACCAGTGAATCATTTTCGAAAAAACCGACATAGAATTTATCATCATAGCCCTTTCCCGGTGGTAAGGCTCCCATATCATCTAAAATACTTTTCCTTGTGACAAAGGGCGGATGATATTGATAAAAGATATCGTTTTTGCAGCTCATATCATAGATGATATCTACATCATTTTCGTCGAGTTTTCGTACAGAGTATTTTTGTGATAAAGAA
>ERZ835980.3646-NODE-3646-length-11628-cov-5.586538_pt1 | contig 11628 bp, 10 predicted proteins | sample MGYA00519943_ERZ835980 | MGnify/ENA primary metagenome ERZ835980 (study PRJEB31850, sample SAMEA3708791) | human gut metagenome | biome: human gut; feature: human-associated habitat; material: faeces | place: China | collected 2014 ... | reverse complement strand
CCAGCATCTTGGGGCTGGTCAGGTCGTTGATTGCGACGACCTCGTAACCCTCAGCATCAAACATCTGACGGAAAGCCAGACGGCCAATACGACCAAAACCATTGATAGCAACTCTAACAGCCATGTTAATAATACCTCCTAAATGTTCTTACCCTTTTCATCGGATAATCTCACGGTATCTTTATTGTAGTCCAAAACGCGAAAAGTTTCAAGTGTCTGCTAAAAAATTAACAACTCGTTTGTTCACTTTTTGGCTTTTGTATGATTTTTGCCCCTTATCCGGGCCGGTTTTCAGCAATTCAGCCAACAGAGTGCTGGCCTTTACTTCTTTCTGGCCGCAGGCCCTGTGGTGCGCACAGTGCAGAACACGCCCAGCGTCCCAAGGCAGGCCATGCCCAGACCAAAAAAGATGGAGGGCAGCGCCGTGAGGACGAACTGTGAGGGCATCGCCAGCGTCAGGGTCTGGGGCAGCTCCCAGCAGAAGCCGAGGACAAAGGCTGCCAGACCGGAGGTGCACAGGGCTTTCCCATCCGACGTTTCGGGCAGCCAGAGCGCCCGCACCAGACTGGACAGAAAGACGAGCATCCCCAGCAGCACCCAGACCTGCGCCGTGGGTGAAACGCGGTGCCAGCTGGAGCTGTTCTCCATGAAGCGGCTCAGAACGCACCAGTAGAACACCAGTGTGCCCCAGATGCCGGAGGCCATGCTCTTTGCGGGCGGCTGCCAGTCCTTCCGCAGCCAGCTCTTCGCCAGCCCGGCCAGCCACTGGCCACACAGAATTTCCAGTATCGCGCGAACAAACGAGCCTGCGCCAGTCATTCCAACGGCGAAGCGCAAAAATCCTGCGGCAGTAAAGAATGCCCCTGCCATCGCCGTGACGATGCCGGACGGTTTGCAGTGGTCCTGCAAGTTCTTCGGCTCACAGGCCAGCTTCCGGCCCGCAAACAGGCTCACCAGCACCGCGATGCCCAGCGCAGCATACCGCAGCCAGACCGAACCGGCGATGCACAGGCCGCTTTCCAGGTCGGTCCAGAAGCCCAGATCCAGGCCCCGGCCAAGGGCCAGTGCCGTTCCTACAACAAAAACAAGTGTGAGTAATGGATTCATCAGCGTTCCTCGATCGGTTTATATTTCTGGCGCACGCCCAGATACTTGTAGGCGGGCCGGATGATACGGTTGGCGAAGATGACCTCCTCCACGCGGTGGGCGCACCAGCCCGGCACACGGGCAATGGCAAACAGCGGGGTGTAGATGTCCTCGGAGATGCCCAGCATGTTGTAGATCAGCCCGCTGAACAGGTCCACGTTGGCGCAGACGGGCTTCGTGCTGCCCTTTTCCTCAGCGAAGATGCCGGGGGCCAGCCGCTCGATGCTGCACAGCATGTTGTACTCTTCCTCAAAGCCTTTCTCGTAGGCCAGGTGTCTGGCGCGGTTCTTCAGGATGACCTCGCGGGGGTCGCTCATGGTATAGACCGCGTGGCCCATGCCGTAGATGAGGCCGGAGCCGTCGCCCGCCTGCTTACGGAGGATGCGGCGGAGATACTCGCGGACCTCATCGTCATCGTCGGGGTGCTCGACATGCTTCAGGATATCCTGCAGCTGGCGGTTGACCATCAGGTTCGCACCGCCGTGCTTGGGGCCTTTCAGTGCGCCGATGGCCGCCGCGATGGCCGAATAGGTGTCGGTGCCCGAAGAGGACAGCACACGGGTGGTGAAGGTGGAGCAGTTGCCGCCGCCGTGGTCCGCGTGGACCAGCAGGCACATATCCAGCAGCTTGGCCTCCTCGTGGGTGAACTTCTGGTCCGGGCGGTAGGTGCTGAGGATGTGCTCCGCCGTGCTCTGGCCGGGCTTGGGCAGATGGAAGAACATGCTCTGCTTATCGTAATAGCGGCGCTTCATCTGGTAGGCGTTGACCATCATGGTGGGCATGCTTGCAATGAGGTTGATGCTCTGGTTCAGGATGTTCTCCAGGCTCAGGTCCTCGGCGTGCTCATCGTAGGAATACAGGCCCAACACACAGCGCTGCATCTTGTTCATCACGTTGGGCGAAGGCGCGTTCATGGTGTCCATAAAGCCATCGGGCAGTGCGCGGTGCTCGGCCAGCAGCGCACAGAAATCGTCCAGCTGGGTCTGGGTGGGCAGGCTGCCGAACAGCAGCAGCCAGATGACCTCCTCAAAGACGAAGCGGTCGTTGCGGTAGGCTTCTTCCACGATCTCCTCGATGTTGACACCGCGGTAGATCAGCTTGCCGGGGATGGGGATGACATGCCCCTCCTGGTCCTTTTTGTAGCCGACGACGTCGCACACGTTGGTCAGGCCTGCCAGCACACCGGTGCCATCCGGATTGCGCAGGCCGCGCTTGACCCCCAGCCGCTCGCTGGTCTCCGGGTCGATGTAGTTGTTGGCAATGTACTCTTCGCAGAGTGTCCGCATCGTCTGCGGGTCCAGCGTTGCCACTTCTGCATGTTGATAGTTCATGCGCAGATTCCCCTTTCTGTTTCGAATTTCTTATACCTTTCCCTGCCATCCGCGCTGATGGCACATGTCTATCATAGCGCTTTTGTGAAATAAATTCAAGAAGAAGATGAAATCTGCGCTTTTTCTCCGCGTGTTCCTGCTACACTGGCCCAAACGAAACTGCCTGTCCGGGAGGGGCTGCTATGAAACGTTCCTTTTTTCTGCTCTGTGCCGTGCTGTTCGTGCTGGGCAGTCTGCTGCCGCTGGCCGGATACCGGCTGGCCAAAACCGTGCTGGGGCCTTCGGCACCGGCGTCGTCCGCCGCGGCCCCGGAACCGGAAACGCCCGATTCCGCCTCTCTGCCGCCCTCCGACCGGGACAGCGAGACCTTCCTCATCGCCGACCAGAGCGATGGCGCGGTCGTGTCGGTGCCCCGCCGGGACTACCTCATCGGGGCCGTAGCGGCGGAAATGCCCATCACCTGGCCGGACGAGGCGCTGAAAGCCCAGGCCATCGCGGCCCACAGCTACGTGCTCTACTGCCGGGACCACGCACAGGACCACGCCGCAGGCTGGCTCACCGCCGACCCGGCCCGGCGGCAGGGCTATCTGACCGATGCCGTTCTCCGCAGCTATTGGGGCACGGCCTATGAGGCCAACTACGCCCGGCTCTCGGCTCTGGTGGATTCGGTCCTGACGCAGGTGCTCTACTATGAGGATGCCCCCGCCGGGACCAGCTATTTCGCCATCTCCAACGGGCAGACCGAAGCCAGCGAGAACGTCTGGGGCACCGCCGTCCCCTATCTCATCCCGGTGGACAGCAGCACCGACCAGAACGCCGACAACTACATCTACACTGTCTCGTTCTCTGCCGCACAGCTGCAGCAGCTCCTGACCGGGCTGGGCCTCACGCCCGACCTCTCCGCGCCGGAGGGCTGGTTCGGGGATGCCTCCCTCACTCCCTCCGGCTACGTGGCCTCCCTGCCCGTCTGCGGCCAGACCGTGACCGGCCCGGCGCTGCGGAAGACGCTGGGCCTGCGGAGCGCCTGCTTCACGGTGCAGTATCAGAACGGCAGCTTTTTCTTCACCACCAGAGGTTACGGCCACGGGGTCGGGATGAGCCAGTGGGGAGCCAGAGCGCTGGCCGAGCAGGGGCAGACGGCTTCGCAGATCCTCGCCCACTACTTCCCCGGCACCCAGCTGCGGCAGTGAGCCGCGCCGACAAAAACCGCCGTGTGCATCTGATCTGCACCCGGCGGTTTTTCGGTATCTTTTACTGGAACAGACTGTCCAGCCAGCTCAACACGCTGCTCTGGGTCGTCGTCTCCGTTGTGGGGGTCTGTTCCACCACGGTGGTCTCGGTGGCCGTCTCCGCAGCCGTCTCCGCAGCCGTCTCCTCGGCCACGACTGCGGCCTCCAGCTCTTCCAGACCGACGCCGTCGTCGTTGGCGTCGGAAGTGATGTACCAGTAGCAGGACGCCCCAGCGATCGAGATGCTGGCGCTGGACAGCGGCACACGGCCCGCAGAGACGCCATTCGCCGGGTCTGAGCAGTAGAAGACGCCGTCTGTGTAGTCGGTCAGCAGCACCGCGTGGGGCTGGCTGCGGTCATACAGGACGATGCCCTCCGGGTGCTCCTGCAAGATCCGGATGAGGGCTTCGGTCTTGGCCGCCTTGCCGGAAGGGAGAGTGGCGTAGCCAACGTGCATCGCATTGTATGTAAAACTGTGGGACAGACCGCCGGCCCACGCCGTGCTCTTGATGCTGTTCTCGGTCACATCGACCCAGCCGTCCAGACCATCGAGGTAAGCGCGGCGGCGCAGCATCATCGCAGCCGAAGCCAGTGTGCAGGTGCCGCCCCGGCTCTGCTTGAAGTAGAACCCGGCGTCAACGTTTAAGTCCACAGCCAGAGCCGCAGGCAGAAGCGTCATCATCAGCGCCAGCGTCATGAGCAGCGCCGACAGTTTTTTCCATGCGTGATGCGGTGCAGTTTCCACGTTGTTCCATCTCCCTTGAATCGCGTCGTTATTCACTGCCGTAAAGTATACCAGTTTGTTACTCTTTTGTAAACAGTTGCTCGGCTTTTTTCTCATATTTTACACGCTTTGGTCACAATTCAGGAGCAGATTGCACAAAAGGCACTTTTGTCTGTTGTGGTTTTCGTACAAAAGTCTGTTGGTTCTTTCCGTTTTCTTTTTGTGCAGATTATGGTATACTTTCAAGCAGGATCAACGAAACCGAAACTTTGCAGGAGCAGGTAGATATGAAAGCAACCATCGTCATCCCCAACATCAACGGCAAGGGCTGGCTCAGGGACTCCATCGAGTCCATCTATGCCCAGACCGAACAGGATTTTGAACTCATCGTCGTGGACAACGGCTCCACCGACGAAAGTCTGGAGCAGGCCCGCAGCTATTGCACCCGCCCGAACTTCACTCTCATCGAGAACGGCCGCAACACCGGCTTCTCCCATGCGGTCAATCAGGGCATCGCCCGCGCCAAGAGCGAGTTTGTGGTGCTCTTCAACAACGACGCCTTCGCCGAACCGCAGTGGCTGGCGGAGCTCATCCGCACCGCCGAGACCGACCCCCGGATCTTCGCCGTGCAGAGCCTGATGATCCGCCACTTCGACCGCGAACTGGCCGACGACGCCGGGGATTACGTCACCTGGATGGGCTTTGCCTGTAAGACCGGCGACGGCCGCCGGGCCAGCCGCTACACCAAAACGAAGCGTATCTTCTCGGCCTGCGGCGGCGCATCACTCTACCGCAAGAGCATCCTGGACGAGATCGGCGGCTTCGACGAAAACTTTTTCGCCTATTTTGAGGACGTGGACCTCAGCTGGCGCGCCAACAATGCGGGCTATCAAAATGTGCTCTGCCCTGCGGCCAGATGCTACCACATCTGCGGTGCCAGCACCGGTGCCGTCAAGTACAATGCCTTCAAGAGCCAGCAGAGCGGCCGCAACAGCATCCTGCTCCCGCTCAAGAACGAGCCGCTGCTCATGCTCCTGCTCAACTTCATCCCGCTGGCGCTGGGCTATCTGCTCAAGTGCTACAAATTCCACAAGCAGGGCTTTGGTGAGGCCTGGGACAAAGGGATGCACGAGGCCTTTGCCCTGCTCCGCTCCGGCCAGCTCGGCAAGCGCCCCTTCCGCCTGAAAGACCTGCCCAACTACATTCTGATGGAACTTTGGATGATCTGGAACATGGTGCCGTATCTGTGGTATCGGCTGGTCATCGTCCGGTTCGACCTGAAATAATTTTGATACAGCAACGCCCCCGGCCTGAGACATTTGCCGCGTCCCGGACCGGGGGTGATTTTTATTTTAGATTAAACTACTCTATCCAAATCGATTGGTTTTGCATTGTCATGCCGTTTTGCACTGATAATATATCCGTTGGAACCAGAAGCATTCTGTCCACCATAAATGGTGATAGCATTCCAGCTGTTTTCATTGCCGCCATAGTAAACATCGGTCAAATTGGTGCATCTGAAAAATGCACTATCTTCAATGCTCGTCAACGACTGGGGAATGTAAATATACTTCAGTCCAGTATCGTTTGCAAATGCGCCCTTTGCAATCGTCGTCGCTCCTTCCGGAAGAGCAATTTTGCGCAGTCCAGTGCATCCAGAAAATGCGTACTGTCCAATCGTCCGCAGCCCTTTTTGCATTTTTACGTTGCGCAGAGAGGTACATCCACTAAACGCACTCTGCGGAAGCGCTGTTACCTTCTGCGGAATTTCAATCGTTTCCAGTGCCGTGCATTGGGTAAACACACATGAACCAATGCTTGTCAGACTGTCCGGAAGTGTAATATCATACAGCGATTTACAACCGTAAAATCCGCTATCTCCAATCCAAGTTACATCGCCCTGCATTTTAACAGACGTCAGCGAAGAACAACCCGAAAAAGTGCCACTCTTGATTTCTGTTACGTTTTTCGGAAGTACAATGGAGTAAAGAGAAGTACAGCCATAAAATGCAGACTGTCCGATATCATTTACACTTTCCGGAATGGAAATATTTGCAAGCGCAGTACAGCCAGAGAAAATGCCGTTTCCAATCACTTTTAATTTCTGAGGAAGCGTGATTGACTTGAGCGCAGTACACTTTGAAAACATCGAAAAGGAAAGTTCTGTCGTCGCATCGCCCAGTACAACCGTCCTCAGACTGGTGCACTCATCGAAGGCGTACGCACCAAAAGTTGCTTTCCCCTTGATTTCAACACTTTCGAGTGACTTGTTTCCCTCAAAAGCACGTCCATCTATTGCCACCGCCTCCTGCGGGAATACCAGTTCCACAAGTGCATCGTTATTAAAAGCCTGTACACTAATTTTGGTCAGATTTTTCGTGAACTGAACCTGCTCAAGATTCTTACAATTGGCAAACGCTTTTGAACCAACCGCTATGACTGTCTCCGGGAAAATAATACCAGTGATATTTCCATTGCCCGAAAAAGCACTTCCTCCAATTTCCGTAATGGTATATCCATCCACCTTTGAGGGCAGTTCTACCACGCCCGCAGGAATTTTCTCACCAGATGCATCATAGCCGGTCAGCCGTGCCGTAGAAGTGCCGGTTTTTGTGTATGTCCATTTGATACCATCCGTTTTTTCGGGTTTAGCAGTGCTGGACGAAGTGCTTTCCGAGGAAGGCGCACTTGGTGCACTCTCCGATGTGGCCGGAGCCTCCGTACTACTGCTTGCACTGGACGGCATTGAATCAGCGGGGGCCTCCGGAACCTCACCGCCGCCACTGCATCCCGTCAGAAACATTGCCGCAATGACAGCGCTGACCGACAAAGCATAGAACGTTCGAAGATGTAAACGCATAATTCCACTCCTTCACTGATTTTGTGATTCCAAAGTTTTTGGAGAAAACCATTTTCTCCTGTTTGATTTCATTACAGGCATATTGTTTTTTCAAGTCAAGTTAAACCATTAAATTATTATTCTTTCAGTTTAATCCTGTATTGTCAGTATAAGATACATACAGGAGGTCAACTTCTATGATTGACTATGCTACAATCGGCAAACGCATTCAAACCAGACGACAGGAGCGGAACATCACGCAGGAAAAATTGGCCGAGCAGGTCGGCATTTCGGTGGTCTATCTGTCCAAAATAGAAAATGGCCGCGTATATCCCACCTTGGAAACACTCTCCAATATCTGCACGGAATTGGATACAGAGCTGGCTGAAATTTTGACCAACACGGAAATTGCCCGCAAGGACTACGCCAACGACCGGGTCCTCGAACTGTTCAATTCCTGTTCGATGCGGGTCAAGCCCATTGCGCTGGCTCTGTTGGAGGACCTATCCAAACTATAACCGACAAGCAAAAAAGTCCCCGCTACGAGAGGAACTTCCTCTCAAGGCGGGGACTCTGCTTTTCTATTCTGTCTTCTTACCCTGCCGCGCTCTGCGATGCTGCTTCACTGGCGGCGGCACTGTCGGCATCGGCTGCGCTGCTCTCGGCGGCGGTGCTGTCGGCAGGCTCCGAAGCGGGGGCTGCTTCCCCGGAAGCTGCTTCGCTGGCAGCAGCGGAGTCGCCCGCTGTGGCGAGGATGGCGTCCTGCACCTCGCTGTCCGCCAGCGGCATCGGCTCAGCGGCAGCCGACGACGCGGTGCTTTCGGGCTTGGTCTCGCTGTCGGTCAGGCCGGTCAGATACCAGCTGCCACTCTGGCGGCTGAACAGATAGTCCATATACTTGGTGGGCGTATCGGAGGCTGCGTTCAGGATGCTGTCGTCCGCGCTCTGGGTGGGGATATAGCCCACCGTGACATGGAGCAGACCGTCCTTCTTGAACAGCCGGGTGACGGTGGCGCGGTAGATGCCCACGCTGCCCGTGACCGGGATCTTGTAGCACTGGGTCGTCTCGTCAAATTCGACGGTCATATCATCCATCTCAAAGCTCTTGTGGGTCATCTTGAAGCCGGGGCCCACGAGCTTGGCCAGATAGGCGTCCACATCCACCGAGGGAAGCAGCAGCTGCTCGGTATCGGGGTCAGTGTTGTAGTTGTCGAAGCCGCCCTGGGTCTCCTGGATGCTGTACACGCAGCCCCAGACCGCCGCTTCGCGCAAGGTCAGATCGTCGATGTTCTCGATGCCGTCAAAGGGAACGGGGTCGAACAGGACCAGGCCTTCGAGCTTGTCCTCGTACTCCTGCCGCTGCTGGGTATCGTCGAACAGGTTTGCCACGGTGCGCACACCGGCGCGCACCACGGTCACAGCACCCACCAGCGCCAGCACCGCCACCAGCAGGCCCAGTGCCTGCCGGGCGCGGCGGCGGTGGAGCCGGGCGTGTTCTTCCGGGGTCATATAGGTTTTCATATTCTATTCGTCTCCTAATTGGATATCGTAGGGGCCACACTGTGTTTTAGTATACCACGATTCGCCCCAAAGTGCAAAATCCGGCGCGTGGATTTTTTGTGAAAGCGCGTGTTATTCCCAGCTCTTCCAGACATCGGGCTGATAGCCCACGGTGGCCTGTCGCCCGTTGCGGACGATGGGCGTTTTGAACAGCTGCTGGTTCTCGAACAGCTTGTCCTCCTTCTGCCAGTCCACCAGAGCGTCCAGCAGCGCAAGGGTCTGCTTGTCCTTCGCCGCCGGGTCCACCAGCTTTTCCCAGCCGCCCAGCGCGCGGGCCACGTTCTCAAATTCGCCCCGGCTCATGCCTTTCTCCTTCAGGTCGATCATCTGGAACCGGACGCCCCGCTCCTTGAAATAGCGCTGGGCCTTTTTGGTATCGAAGCACTTGTTCGTGCCGAAGATCTGAATGTTCATCGTTTCATCCTCCCGGAAAGTCTCAGCCTATTGTACCATACTTGCACCGAAAAGCATAGGGATATTTCCACGCCCCGGCGGGAAAACTAGCAGCATCCCAAATTGGAAGGAGGAGCATTCCATGAAAGCATTCGTTGACCCGGACCTCTGCATCGGCTGCACCCAGTGTGCAGGGCTCTGCCCGGAGGTATTCACGATGGAGGGCACCCTGGCCGTGGCCCTTCTGGGTGAGATCCCCGCCGAGGCAGTGCCCCAGGCTGTGGACGCCGCCCAGACCTGCCCGGTGAGCGCGATCCAGATCGAGGCGTGACCCTCTCCGGCATCTTCGGTGCTGCCTCTCCGGATCGGAGAGGCCTTGGCAGGACCGAACGCCTTCCCTCTTCGCCAGAGGCTCCCCTACCAGGGGAGCTGGCGAGCCGCAGGCTCGACTGAGAGGTTGTACGAAGAGGGGCTACATCAAAAATTTTCAAAAAATCCTCCGATATCCTCCGCTTTGTGCTATACTATAAGATGTGAAATTATGTTACGGAGGATCAAAGCCTATGCGTTTACTGGTCATTGACGGCAACAGCATCGCGAACCGTGCCTTTTTCGGCATCAAGCTGCTGACCACCAAGGACGGCCGCTATACCAACGCCATTTATGGTTTTCTGAATATTCTGCTCTCCCTGCTCAAGGAGTGCGACCCGGACGAGGTCGCCGTCGCGTTCGACCTCAAAGCCCCCACCTTCCGCCACAAGATGTACGATGGCTACAAAGCCACCCGCCATGGGATGCCCGAAGAGCTGGCACAGCAGATGCCGGTGCTGAAGGAACTGCTGGCCGACCTGGGCTACCGGGAAGTGACGGCCGAGGGCTGGGAAGCCGACGACATTCTGGGCACCCTGGCCGCAGCCTGCGACGCCCGCAAGGACGACTGCTTCCTGGCCACGGGAGACCGCGACAGCCTGCAGCTGGTGAGCGAGAGCACCACGGTCCTGCTGGCCACCACCGCCATGGGCCGCAGCAAGACTGTGGCCATGGATGTGGCTGCCATTGAGGAAAAATACGGCATCCAGCCCCGGCAGCTCATCGAGGTGAAGAGCCTGATGGGCGACACGTCCGACAACATCCCCGGCGTGCGGGGCATCGGCGAAAAGACCGCTCTCGCGCTGGTGCAGAAGTTCGGCACACTGGAAAATGTGTATGCCAATATCGACGACAAGGTCATCAAGCCCAAGCAGCGGGAGCATCTGCTGGAATGCAAGGCCGATGCCGAGCTGAGCCATCTGCTGGGCACCATCCGCACCGATGCGCCCATCGACACCGCCGAGGGCGCTTACAAGGTGGGCGAGGGCAACAAAGCCGCTGCCGTGAAGCTCCTGCAGGAGTTGGAGATTCACTCCCTCATCCCCCGGTTCGGGCTGGACGGCGTCGCCCCGGCGGCCGACCCGGAGACGCTGCCCGCCGTGGAGGGCACCGTAGACGTCCTGCCCCTGACGCCGTCCGGACATTACCTGCTGGCCGCGCGGCCTGCAGTGACCGGCAAGCAGGGCACCAAAAACGTCGTGCTTCAGCCGGAAGCCTGGTATGCCGTGCAGGACACCACCGTCTATCCCCTGTCGGACGACGCGCTGGTCCGCCTGCTGGATGACCCCGCCGTGACGCTGGACGTCTTCGACTCCGCCCCGCTCTACGCGCTGGCCATGGCCCACGGCGGCTGGGGCAGCAGCATCGTGTGGGACGGTAAGCTGGCCGCCTACCTGCTGGACGCCTCGGCTTCGAAGTATCAGGTCTCCGAGCTGCTGACAAGCTACAAGGCACAGGCCGCGTTCACCTGTGAGGCCTGGCCCGATGCCGGTTCGCTGGCCGACCTTTTTGCCCGGATGAAGGCCGAGATCACCGCGCGGGACGAGGATGCGCTGTACAATGATATCGAGTTCCCGCTGGCCCAGGTGCTGGCCGACATGACCCGCACCGGCATTCTGGTGGACCGGGACGGCATTGAGGCGTTCGGCCTGCGGATGCGCAGCGAGCTTTCGGAGGTGCTCGCCCGCATCCAGATGGAGACCGGCAGCACCAGCTTCAACCCCAACAGCCCCAAGCAGCTGGGCGAGATGCTCTTCGATACCATGGGTCTGCCCCACGGCAAAAAGACCCAGCGCGGCTGGTCTACCGACGCCGAGACGCTGGAAGCCCTGCGGGACTACCCGCTGGTAGAGGATATTCTGCAGTACCGCGCCTACCAGAAGCTGAACTCCACCTACGTCGAAGGCCTGCTGAAGGTCATCGCGGAGGATGGCCGCATCCACACCCGCTTCAACCAGACCGAAGCCCGCACCGGACGGCTTTCCTCCGACAACCCCAACCTGCAGAACATCCCCATCCGCACCGAGCTGGGCAGCC
>ERZ835980.3645-NODE-3645-length-11628-cov-7.056943_pt1 | contig 11628 bp, 10 predicted proteins | sample MGYA00519943_ERZ835980 | MGnify/ENA primary metagenome ERZ835980 (study PRJEB31850, sample SAMEA3708791) | human gut metagenome | biome: human gut; feature: human-associated habitat; material: faeces | place: China | collected 2014 ... | reverse complement strand
AAAAAGCAGAGGATGTATGCGCTACATTCTCTGCTTCATCTATGGATTGGATCTGTTCCGCTTCGGAGAGGAACAGGTTTAGGGTCAGCTGTTGATAAGCTCCGCCATCAAAATCTCCTCCACTTGGGCCTTGCAGGTGTTCATCAGGCCCACCCAGCGCATCGGATCGCGGGCTTTCAGCTCCTCCGTCGCGCCCGCCGACTCCGCCAACTGAGGAATCATCTGCTCCAGACGGCTGTTCGCCGTCTCGTCGATTTCCAGCAGGTGCGGGTACAGCTTCTCGGTCAGCAGCAGCTGGTTGTAGATCAGGGGTCGGTGTTCCTTCAGGTACGCTTTCCGCATCCTGCCGTACTTGCCCAGGGGCTTCTCCGGCTGTTCGCTCAGGCTCAGGTCGGGAATCAGGTAATCGCCGTTCCTCGTGTAAGTCAGGTTGTTCTCCATGTGTAACGCTCCTTTCCGCGAGTTGCTCACGCTCATAATGTTGGACGGTGACACCGATCTGCCGCAGCACCTGCTGGTTGATCTGGCTGACCGCCGCTCCCAACGCCCCAACCGTGGCCGGGGTATTGAAATCGAAAATCGGCATGAAGTCCTCATGCTGGAAATACTGGTCTGTATCCAGCCCACAGCGGGACATCAGGGCGTAGGCGATGCTGACGGTGGCGGCGGACTTAAATTGGACTTCGATGTTGAGTTCATCGTACTCCTCCAGGAACGAACCGTCAACGATATAACGGAAGTCCTGTTGATGCTCGTCCCAATACTCACTCGCCAGTTTTCCGGCCACATCGGTGAGCTGCTGGGCAAGATTGTCACCGGCAACACCGTAGTTGCGCTCCAGCATGGCCGACACAGGCCCGATGTGCTGTTCCTCCAGCTGCCACAGCCAGGGGGTGCGGGAATGTTCGCGGGTCCCGGTGTCGGAAATATCGAACACATAGCGCAGGCGGGGCCTGTCGCCGGAATCGTCCACCAGAGCGATCCCCTTGGAGCCGCGCCGTACATACCGCCCCATTTTTTCGTTCCACAGATCGTACTCGGCGCAGGCGGTGGCGTCTGGGCGCTGGGCGTAAATCATCATCTGCTCATGGAACGGATATTTGTAGAGGCGGGCGGCGGTGGTAAGAAAGGCTGTCCATTCTTTCCAGCTGCCCACAAGCCGGGTCGATACCTGTTCGGCCATCTGCCGGTAAAATTCAGCTTTGGATGGCATGGTTTTCTGTCCTCCTTTCGTTTTTAGGTAAAAGAAAAGAGCGGCTCAATGCCGCTCTTTCAAGTAACTACTAATAAGTGTTCGGATTTTCTGTCTAAACTCGTTTAACAATTCTTCTGTTTCTTGAAGGCTCTTTTTTGTCAGTTCAGCATCGCTCAACAAGTATTTCATGTATTCAAGACAGTCATTTGCTGCCTCAACATCGCACAAGAGAATTTCCATTTCAAACATGATTCGTCGGGGTTTCTCTGTGGTAGCTCCTAACTCAATTTTTTTCTCTGCATCAATACTTTGCCCTTGTGCTTGATTGTATAGCATTTTCCATTTAGACCGATATGCCATCAACTCAATACAAAAATCGGAGGATAGCGATGCGATGTGATTGCATAATTGACGCCGTTCATCTCTGCGCTGTAATTCTTTGCTGCTCACAAGTGTCTTTTGCATTACAAGGAGTGTAATAATGCCTCCGAGTATAGAGCCAAAATAACTTCCTAAAAAACCAATCCAGTCGTTGCTGGTTTCAAGACATGGAAAAAGCGACACAGATACAATTATAGCTGTTATAGCGGGGATGATGATGAACAATGCGACTGCAAATCCGACACCTTTAATTACTTTTATAACCACTCCATTTTTATCTTTATCCAAGCCTGTACGCCCCTTTATGTAAGATCAAAACCATTATAACACATCTTTTACAAGGGGGAATATTGAATTTACTCGTCGAAATCCGGGTACAGCTCCAGTTCGGCAAACTCGGCGTCGCTCATGGCCCGGAGCTTCATAAGGGCGCTGTCGGTCAGCTCCTGCAGCTCGGCTTCCTCCGGCGAAAGCTCACCGCGCATCTCCGCCAGAGCGTCGATCAGCCCGGTGCGGCTGCCGGTGTTGTAGATACAAAGCAGGTTCGTTTCTTCAAAAGTGAAGTTTCCCATATCAAATCTCCCTTTCCGCGCTCTTTTTGGGCGCTGTCTTTTTGTGTTCCGTCCGGGGCTGGCTTTTTAGCTGCTCCATGACGGACTTTTTCTTGTCCCGTTCCTCCCGGTGGACAGCTTCCGCTAAATCCATGAGAGAGATTGGCTGGCCGCTGCGGGCCTGCTGTTCCAGCTGCGCCACAGTCGGCTCCTTTGGGCCGTTGTTGATGATGCCGTCGATCATGCCGTAGTCATCCTCCAGCATCATTTCCGCATTTTTCAGCGGATTGTCCGGCAGGAATCCGGGAACCTGCTGAAAGCCGAAGCTGTCGCAGTAATGACAGGATACCTTGCCGTCCAGCTTGATGGCAACGATGTCGCTGACGCTCAGGGACGGGCTGTGAAAATCCACAGGCTTTTTCAGGTTGAACTGTTCATACAGCGTTTCCAGCTGCTCCATAGTGCTGCCGGAACCGTTCAGCGGGGCGGTGTAGATCAGGTCATAATTACTTCGGTCCACGGCCAGATTGTGCGATTGCAGCCAGTCCAGATTCATAAACCGTACATTCTGCGGATCGTCCCGGCTCACTTGATAAATGGCAAAGCAGCAGCCCTCATGGGCAAGAAATGCCTGCTCCCGTTCCAGCTGCCGTTCCTGCCGTTCCAGCACCTTTTCATGGAACTGGGGGCTTTTCTCCCATTCCTCGTGTTCCACACCGAAAAGTCCGCCATGCTCCATGATTTCTTCGGTGTCAAACACCATGCTCTCCGTGTTATCTTCATGGAGGACATAGACGGTCAGACCGGCAGCGTCCAGTTCCAGCGCCCGTTCTCTGGTGACAGGCAGCATCCCATCGTAAAAGTAGCCGTATTCCTGCATATCCGAAACAGATACTTCACTGTCGGGCATGGGGTACGCATCCAAAGACTGTTCCTGAGCATCCGGCAGCTGGGTGGTGGTTGCTTCTGCGGTCTGCTGGCTGACCTGTTCTTGCATTTGCTGACAGGCGGCATCCTGCAAGGTCTCAATCATGGACAGCGGGGCATCCTGAATCGACGGATTTTCCAGTTCCAGCCCCTCACAGATCTGCTGGACAGCGGCGGAACGGGACAGTTTCGGGGTATCCAGCTGGCCGCCGTCCAGTTCTCTCATAGTCTCTTTGTCATAGAGGGTATAGTCCCAGCCGGTATCGCATGGCTGAATGTGCAGATAGGTGGCATCGTCCAGAAGAAACAGGGTTTCCTGCGGTATATCCGCCTGTTCCGGCTCCTGTTTGGCAGTCAGGTCAATGCCGCGCTCCTTGCAGATTTCCTTGTAGTTACGCTCGATGTCGTTAATCAGCTCACAGGAAGTCTTGTTGATGGTCTCCAGGCTGGCCCGCAGCTCCTTCAGCTCCTTGTCCTTGGACCAGGAAGCGATGTAGCCAAAGCTGTTTTCACCGGTCTGGATGCCGAAATACTGGCAGACCGCATAGGAAATGCTTTCGGCCTCCACTTCCTCGGTGTTGCGGTTCTTAGCGGCTTGTTTCACCGCCGTCAGATCTTCCTGCACCTCCAGCCGCCACTCAAACCGATTCTCGTCCACAAAGCGCCAGCCCATTTCGGTAGCAAACTGTTCTGCCTCGACCTCAGTTGCAAATCCAGATTGAAAATCTCTTACTGTGCCTCCACCGCTATCCATGACAACTTTCCAGGACTGCTCGATTTCATATTTTTTCGGGTCGTGGAGCTTGCTGTGTGCGGTCTCATGGACAGCGGCTGAAACAGTCTGCACCTCGCTCATGCCTTCCCGGATGGCGATCCGCTGCTGCTCGGAGGAAAAATAGCCGTCCATGTTCTCGTCCATCGGCTCAAACTCGATGGGGACCGGGGCAGAGCGGCGCAGAGCTTCCATGAACGCCTCATAATGCGGCACCGTCCCGGACAGGCTGGAGGCCAGCTCCGGCAGGGGCTTGCCGTCCGTCTGGCTCACATCGAACACCTTGACCGGGCGGAACATGGGGATTTCGATTTCCTTTTCCTCCATGACGGCCTTGCCGTCCGCGTCCAGGATGGGTGCATGGGTATCCGGGTCGCGCTTCATTTCCTCGATTTTCTTTTTGTAGGGCGTGGGGGCGATGATGGTGATACCATGCTCACCCTTTTTCACATGGCGCTCAAACTGGTTTTTCCACTTGTTGAACCCGGCCACCAGGGTAGCGTCCGGGCGCTGCATATAGATAAGCATGGTGTTGTTGACGGAGTAGCGGTGGAACTTGGACATGACGGACAGGTAGCGCATATACTTCCCGCTCTCAAACAGCTCCTTGATGCCCTGTTCGATGCCCGCCGTGATCTCCTGCAACCGTTCCCGGTTGGTGGGCTTATCAGCCATGAATTTCACTCTCCTTTCCAAATTGGCGATTTCTGATTGATGTTCGGCAATCCACAGCTTTTGTTCCTCCGGGCCGTCCTCCAGGAAAAAATCCAGCAGATAGCCCACATAGTCCTTTTTCTGGATTGCCTCCATGAATCGGGGATGTAGATTTTCCTCCGGTGTTTTAGGTGTGTAGTCCGTTTCCCACTTGCGAAGCAAATGAAAGTAGTCGGCCAGAACCCGAAAGGCATGGTCTCGGTCCTCCTTGAATTTCTGCGCCTCGGATTTCTGCCGGATATAGCGTCGCCGGGGAGGGGCCTGACTGTCATAAGCCAGGCCAAAATCCTGAGCCAGCTTCTCGGCGGCCTCTTTGGGGGACAGATTGTAGAGCCTCGCTGTGAAGTCAATCACATCGCCGGTGGCTCCGCAGCCAAAACAGTAAAAATATTCCTCGTTCAGCTTCATGCTGGGATTTTTGTCATCATGGAACGGGCAACAGGCCATACCGCTCCGGTTGACCTCGATTCCGTACATCTGCGCTGCTTCTCGGACGGTGATGGACTGCTTGACAGCCTCAAAGACACTTTCAGCCATGCTTACTCATTGCCTTTCTTGGGGGTGGGTGGCCTGTACCCGGCAGCCTTGGCCCGTTCACTGGCTGCCTTACGGCGCTCGGCGCTGTACGGTTCCCGGACGGACACACAGCGTTTGGGAACGAGAAAGGTCTGGCGGTCCTTTTTCACAATCTCGTCCGGGTATTTCTCTGCCAGTCGCCGCAGCTTTTCCAGTAGCCGGGGGTCATGGGTATAGACCTCGGCGGTGGCTTCAGCCTGGTTGTAGAGGATGATGGTTTCCTGTTCATAAAGGCTCAGTTTCATTTGCCGCCTCCTTTCTGCCGGTCAAACTCCAGCTTGAAGTTGGCGTACTGCCCATCGTCCTCCAACACCACGGTGGCGTCGTAGGTCTTGCCAGTTTTCTCGGAGTACAGGCCGCTTACATGGGCGCGGCCATTTTTGAGCAGCGCCGTCACGATGGCCTTGGTGGGCTGCTTTCGCTTCAGCTCCCACCACTTGTTGTTTTTCCAAATGGCAAATTTACAGCCCTCGCTCTGGCAGAAGAAACCCTTTTGCAGCTCCGCCACATCACCGCCGCAGCGGGGGCATTTGCCCACCATTTCGCGGGGCGGAGTGAACAGATACTCGGTGCCTTTAATCATCTGATAGGTTCCTACCAGCTCCTTGAGCATGGTGGAAATTCCATCCATGAAATCCTCCGGGGCCAGCTCGCCACGCTCGATCTCGCCCAGCCGGTACTCCCATTCAGCGGTCAGTAGGGGCGATTGCAGCTGCTCCGGCAGCACAGTGATAAGGGACACCGCATCATGGGAGGGCAGGAGCTGTACTTGCTTTTTGCTCTTTTTCCGTTCCAAAAAGCCGGTGGACACCAGCTTTTCCAGAATCCCGGCACGGGTGGCCGGGGTCCCCAGGCCCTTGCGCTCGGCATCGTCCGGCATATCGTCCTTCCCGGCAGTTTCCATTGCAGAGAGTAGCGTATCCTCTGAAAGCTTTTGTCAAGGGGGTGCGTGGATATTTTTCATATTACTTACGCAGATTCTCTCTCTGCTTCTGCCTGAATAATGCGTTTCAACCTGTCCTCCGCAGTCAAACCGCTACTATGGTCAAAAAACACTTTGACTTTATAATTTGTTTTGCCTTGCTTAATCACAAAAACTCCATCCGGTTTGTTTTTCTCCGAATGGTTATTTTGGGTGGGTAGTGTACTGTTCACAATATTTGTCATACGATATTCCTCCTTAAATGAAAAAAGCCCGACAAGGAAAGGTCTGACAACGAAGTTCCGACAACGGACATCAGAAAACCTTTTTTCTTTATCGGGCGATACTATCTTTTTACTATTTCCTTTTTCTTTATAATATTGGTTGTCATGGTTGTCAGAGAGGGAAAAGTGCCGCAATATCAAGGCTTTCGGGATTTTTGCCCGACAACCAGACCGACAACCGGCTCGACAACCGAAGCGACAACTGGCTTTTATTTTTGCTTCAACCATTCTTCCGGAAGCCCTAACTGTTCCATTTCCTCTGTCGGGATTTCTTGAAAACCATCCATGCTGTTGTCAGGCTCGTTGTCGTTCCTGATACGCTCCCAGCCTTTTTGTCTGCGGTAAGGCTCTGGAAAATACCTCGGATTGCTGAACGCCCTCCAGCCTGTGACAGCGTTATTCATAATGTCATTGATCTCTCGCAGTTCCCATTGTTTCGGTTCGTCATAATCATGCCCCAGTGCTTCTTTGTAAAGCTGTTTGGAGCAGACTATGCTGCCGGAATAGCGTTCCAGATAATCTAAAATCTGTCCTGCCTTTGTGTCCTCCGGCATAAAGTCCTTTTGGTGGGCTTTCAGATAAGCGTTCATAGCCGGACTGAATCTCAGACGGAAATTGCCGCTTCTGTAAATCTCCATAGCTTCTGCCCACATCTGATTGATATACTCTCTGGAAGCCTGTTCATCCGCCAAAATATGAACCTCAGCCCTTTCAGGATAGACCATAACCGGAACGAAGCGGCGGTTGCCTGTTCGGTCAAGGGGAAGAAAGTCAAGGGTATTAGAAGAACCTCCAAACACACATTGTCGTTTTCTGTCTGCCGGATGTGTTTCATAGGGTATCTTATAGGTTTCCTTTTGTCGGCTCAGAAAGGACTTGATTTCTTCAATGCTCTTAGCGTTGGCAGTTGCAATCATTTCCGACATTTCAATAATCCAATGCCCCTGCATTTTGCGGTACACATTTTCATCATCCAGCTTTTTCAAGTCATCAGAGAACCAATCATCATTGACCGCAAGCAAACGGAAGAAAGAGGACTTTCCGGCTCCCTGACCGCCTACAAGACAGAGCATTACCTCAAATTTACACCCCGGCTTAAAGGCTCGTGAGATAGCACCCAACAGAAACAACTTCAATGCTTCATAGGTGTAATCATCTGTATCAGAACCGAGAAAGCGGTGCAGACAGAAGCGTATGCGTTCTGTTCCGTCCCATTGCAAGGCATTGAGAAAATCACAGACAGGGTGGTAACGGTTTTCATTGGCAATAACCGCAACTGCGTCTATGATTTTCTTCTCTACGGTCAATCCATAGTTTTCTTCAAAATATAGGAGCAGATATTTCACATCCACATCCGTCAATGTCGGGCTGTCACGATACCAACCGAGGGGCTTCACAATGTCGATTCTTTCGGTCAGAAGATTTTTTCGGATAGCCCCTTTCAAAAGTGGGTCATATTGCAGAACACGCTTATAATTTGCGGCAGTATTATAAACCTTACCTTTCTCGCTCTGCTCTAAGCTGTTTCGGATTTCTTCTACTGTGCATGGTTCTGTCTGCTGACAGTTCTGCAATTCGCTGTTCAAGTTTTAACACCTCCTTTCTCTGTTCTGCCACAAGTGCTTTTCGTTCCTCCAATGAACCATACAGAAGAATATCAAGCAGATATTCGATATAGTTCTTCTTATGCAGTGCTTCTGCAAACAGGGGATTCCATTCCTCATCCGGCTGTTTAGGAGCGTATTTCTTTTCCCATTCTCTAAGAAGATGAAAATAATCCGTCAGCACCTTGTAGCAATGATTTTCTCCTTTTTGATACTTCTGTTCCGGTGTCGGCTCACGAATACGAGGGCGGACACTGGGCTTTTGTCGGCTGTCATAGTTAAGACCAAAATCTTCAGCAAGTTTGACAGCAGCTTCCCTCAGCCCGATACCGAATAGCTTCGCTGTGAGATCAACAGCGTCTCCGGTTGCTCCGCAGCCAAAACAGTAATAGCGTTCATCCAGCTTCATACTGGGGGACTTATCTGAGTGAAACGGACAGCACGCCATACCTGTGCGACCCACTTTCAAGCCATAGGCTTCTGCGGCTTGTCGGGCAGTAACATTTTCTTTTACAACTTCAAATACATTCATGTGACTCCTTTCCTGAAACGAAAAAAGCACCTGTCATTTTCAAAACGAAAACAGCAAGTGCCTTAGAGTTCCATATTTAATTTTAGGTGCAAAAAAGCAGGAGACCTTTTCAGATTTCCTGCTTAGCAAAGCTGTGAAGATTTAATTGTGGTTGGGTTGCCAGTTATACAAACTGGAAATTTTCTTTTTAGAATGAATTATTTAATTTCTACAATAGCACCATATTTCGTATGCGGAAGATATTGTACCTTTAAATAAGTATTTTTATCAATATACCTTGAAAATACTGTGATTTCGATTTCATCATCTTTAACTTTATCATATAGAAAAACACTTCTTCTTTCAGAAGATATATCTGCACCACCATGAGATTGTTCAGTTACATATCCTTCTGCATAACTATACTGTTTGTTTATGATGTAAGGCATATCTAAAACAAAATCTTTCAAATATAAGATTAAAAGAATAGCTACTATAACAAGAATGGTATTAGCCAATCGAAGAAATATTATATCATTTTTTCCAGTATATTCTTTTTTTATCGCTTCTTTATCAAAAAATATCGAATAGATAAGTTTTCTTTTTTTAATTAGATAGATAATGCAAGCAATTAACGCTATAACAAATAATGAAACTCTTATAAACAATCTAAATATAGCAAAATCCATAATATCATCCCCTTAAACTTCAAGTTTGTTGCTTACATTATACTTCATCAACCTAAAGAATGGAAGATTTTTTCTTGCCTCCCAAAGCAAAAGCACCTGTCATTTTCAAAACGAAGACAGCAAGTGTCTTAGAGTTCCACATTCTATTTTGAGTGCAAAAAAGCAGGAGAACTTTTCAGATTTCCTGCTTAGTAAAGCTGTGAAGATTTAATTGTAGTCAGTTTTTCTTATACCATCCGAAATTTATACTTTAATGTTCTCTCATAACAAAAATCAATTTTGTCCTCCAACAAAAATACCGTTTGGGGGATTATCCCATATAAAATTATCCTCAGCCACTTCGCTCTCCAATGCAATTTCAATTTTATATATCCCCACATTTTGGGCATTTTCATCATCCTGACTATACATATAAAAATTCATACAATACCTTTCCTTCTCTGTCAATATGAGATACATACCATCCAATTCCGTTTTCCTTTTACCATAGTTGCTTTCACTTGATGATGCACAATCGCCCTCAAACCTTTGGATACTGCCCTCAATATAATCGAAAAAAGCAGAGATTTCAGTGTCTAAATTCTCAATGTTCTTTTTGCTTTCTTCGGAAAATAGAGATTTTAGTTTCTCTGAATCCTGTTGCTTACATGCCTCGATAATTTGTTGACACATCTTATCCGTTTCATTTTGTTCAGAGCTAAACCAGTCATTGAAATATTTGTTAGAGCAGCCTGTTAAACCGAGTATAATAATCACACTGGAAAGCAACAATACTTTTTTCATATAATTACATCCTTTACTGAATAATTGCAAAATCACTTATTGGATTAAGGTCATTACAAAAAATTTCTTACTATCATTATACTTCATCAACCTAAAGAATGGAAGATATTTTCTTACTCCCTAAAGCAAAAGCACCTGTCATTTTCAAAGTGAAAACAGCAAGTGCTTTAGAGTTCCATATCCTGTTTTTTGCTTTTTGCCTGATCCGTCCGGCTGACTTCACGCTCTGCTATTTCTTTCTTTTTGCGGCTCAACTGCTCTATAATGGAACTTTTAGCTTTCTTCTTGATTTGCTCCGTTCCGGCTTTTTTGACCTCCGGTTTCATCAGCGTAGTTTGGATTTTCTGAATAGTTGATTTCATAGCATTTGTGATTCTGGCAATCACGCCATCCAATCGTTTCACTGCATACTCAACTTCTTTCTTTGAAGCCTTACGCTCAGGGGAGAGAACCCACGCTTTAGACTGCTCCACCAGCTTAATATCCTCCTTGTGCGTTTCCAGTTTTACAGTATCAGCAACGACCTCAACCGCCTTGTCATAGGCAATATCGGCAACCTCGTCCACCAAAGCTTCCACATCTTCAATCTTCATCGTGAGTTCTTCCAACTTTTGCTCCTGTGCTGCCAGTTGCTCCTTTTGCTTGAAAAGAATATAGTCCTGTTTTTCCAGATAAGCACGACCACCATATTCGGGTTCTTCTTCCAGTTGTAAGCCATGCTTTTTCGCCACATCGAACAGCAACACTCGGCAGGCTGAATCGAAAGTCATCTTGCGGTTGTTTTTTCTTCCGACTGGCTTCTCCGGTTCCGGCAGTTCAAACCCCAGTGCTTCCAAAGCCTTTTCCTGTTGTGGGGCAATCTCCCCATATTGATTTTCACAGTCGAACACATGACGCTCGTGAATATGAGGGGTGCTTTCATCCAAGTGCAGCGCCCAATTCAGGATATGGACATGAGAGCCGAAACGCTCATTTACGATTTCCATAAATTCTGTGACAATCTCAATGAGCAGTTCCGGTGGAACATGATTATCAAGTGTTCCAATCTGATAGACCGTTTCCTCTGGACAGGTCTTTTTGCTTTTGAGCAAATCACCGGTTTCCTTATTCCTTTCAGGGTGTCGGTTCTTCACATTTCTTTCGTTCTGTCCGGTTACAAAATCACGATACCGCTGACGATAAAAAAGCTGTTCCACATCTTCAAAAGTGGCAGACAGCTCATTTTCCTTATCGGGATTTTTGAAATTGCGGAAGCCATTGTAACAGTCCCAATAGAGATTTTGTTTGGCTCGTTCTTCGTCAATGTGTTCGCTGTTGGCAATGTCAAAACTGCGGTCATTGTGCTTCGGATTATAAACGCCATTCTTTCCAGCTCGTCCATTGTGCCTTGTTAATTTCACATGAGTTCCTCCTTTTCTTTTTGATTTCCCCGACAGGGGAGAAGGGCAGCGAAGCTGATTCCTTGCGGCTTTCTGCGTCAAGTAATACCCAGTACTAAGTGGCGAAACGCCACTTAACTGGGCAAGGCTGCCGCCCTTGACCTGCACAGGGGTATTGCATTCCCTGTACCCATGCACAAAGGGTTGCACCCTCCGTACTCCCGCCCGAACAAACTGACTTCGCCCCGTCCCAAGCTCTGTCAGTTCCTTCGGTTTTACAAAACAGTCCACCGGACTATTTTGCAAAAAGAAAAACCGACGCATGATCGCTTTACGCTCA
>ERZ835980.3643-NODE-3643-length-11645-cov-3.103106_pt1 | contig 11645 bp, 13 predicted proteins | sample MGYA00519943_ERZ835980 | MGnify/ENA primary metagenome ERZ835980 (study PRJEB31850, sample SAMEA3708791) | human gut metagenome | biome: human gut; feature: human-associated habitat; material: faeces | place: China | collected 2014 ... | reverse complement strand
TCAGCACCCGCCTGGGGAAAATCCCCGGGCGGGCGCTGTCACAAATGGGAAGGAGAGGAGACATCATGGAAGTCAAGCGGATCTGCGCGGCGTACTGGAGCGCCACAGGCAACACAGACAAGACGGTGAACACCATCGCGGAGACCCTGGCGGAGAAGCTGGGCGTCCCTCTGGAGCGGAGGAACTTCACACGCCCGTCAGACCGGGCGGAGGATCTGTCTTTTACGGGGAGAGACCTGGTGGTGTTCGGTATGCCCACCTATGCGGGAAAGCTGCCCAACAAGATGCTGCCCTATGTCCAGCAGCAGATCCACGGGAACGGCGCCCTGGCGGTGGGGGTGGTCACCTTCGGCAACCGGTCCTACGACAACTCCCTGGCGGAGCTGTGTGCCGCGCTGGAGGCGGACGGCTTCCACACCGTGGCCGGGGGCGCCTTTGCGTGCCGCCACGCCTTTACGGACGCGCTGGCGGACGGCCGCCCGGACTGGGATGACAAGCGGCAGATGGGGGAGTTCGCGGCCCGCATTGCGGACAAGGTAAAAGACCTGACGGACATCCCTGCTCCGGTGGCCGTGCCGGGCGATGCGGCGGCGCCCTACTACGTGCCCAAGGGCACGGACGGCCAGCCCGTCAAGTTCCTGAAGGCCAAGCCCCGGACCGACCCGGCCAAGTGTACCAACTGCGGCGCCTGCGCCCGGCTGTGCCCCATGGGGGCCATTGACCCGGAGGACGTGTACAGCGTCCCCGGCACCTGCATCAAGTGTCAGGCCTGTGTGCGGAAATGCACGAAACATGCCAAGTACTTTGACGATCCGGCGTTTTTATCCCATGTAGCCATGCTGGAGCAGACCTTCACCGAGCCGAAAAAGAACGAGGTGTTCCTGTAAGGAAAGTCCATCGGAATATAGCGAAACAGCGTCCCGTCACGGGACGCTGTTCCTTTTTTAGGGAAAACCGGACCGGTCAAGCCGCTGCTGCATAGCTTGGGAATGAAATCAAATGGGGAGGGGCGGCTATGGCACAGATCACCAATTTCTTCTTAGGGGCCAACAGCGGCAGCGGCTTTCAGAATTTATTTTCCGAGATCATGGACCCGGAAACGGCCTTTGACATCATGATCCTCAAGGGTGGGCCGGGGGTGGGGAAGAACACCTTCATGCGGGAGATCGGCAGGACCATGGAGCAGGCGGGAGCGGACGTGGAGTATCTCTGGTGCTCAGGGGACCCGGATTCTCTGGACGGCGTGGTGATCCCGGCACTGCGGTGCGCCGTCTGTGATGGGACCTCACCCCACGTCGTAGAGCCGAAGTACCCGGCGGCTGTGGATCGCTATGTGGATCTGGGGCGGTTTTACGACCTGCCTGCCGCCAAGGCACAGGCCGGGGAGGTGAAGCGCCATACCCATGACTATCAGGACGCCTATGGCCGGGCATACCGCTGTCTGAAGGCGGCTCGGCAGGTGGAATTGGATACGGTCGCCGAGGCCAGCCGCGTCTTTGACCGCCAGCGGGCGGTCCGGCGGTTTTCCGGGATCATGGCCCGGGAGCTGCGGGGCCGGGGGAGCGGCACGGGAAGGATCACCCGCCGCTTTTTGGGGAGCCTGACCTACCGGGGGCCGGTCTGGCGGTTTGACAGCGTGGAGGCCCTGTGCCCCAAGGTCTATGAGCTGGAGGACAGCTATGAGCAGGCGGGGCCGCTGCTGGCGGCGCTGTGTGGGGAGGCCACTCGCCGGGACTATGACGTGACCGCCTGCCCGTCCCCGGAGGAACCGGGGCGGCTGGAACACCTGCTGATCCCGGAGCTGGGCGTGGCCTTTGTCACCTCCAGGCCGGGAATGGCGTATCCGGGGAAGCCCTACCGCCGAGTGCGGCTGGACGCCCTGAGCCACCCGGAGAACAAGGCCCGTCTGCGGTTCCGCGCCCGGATGACGGGGGTGCTCCGGGAGGAGGCGATCGCCGCACTGCAAGAGGCCAAGGCAGCCCACGATCTGCTGGAGGGCGTCTACAACCCGTATGTGGATTTTGAGGGCGTCCGGGCACAGGCGGCATTGGAGGCAGGCCGCTTACTGAGTTGGATGAAGTGAAAAAACCGTGCTGTTTTATAAACAGCACGGTTTTTTACTTAATATTGTTCGGTTTTCAGTTCAGGAAGTCCTTCAGCTTTTTGCTGCGGGAGGGATGGCGCAGCTTTCTCAGGGCCTTGGCCTCGATCTGGCGGATACGCTCGCGGGTCACGTTGAACTCCTTGCCCACTTCCTCCAGCGTCCGGGTGCGGCCGTCCTCAATGCCGAAACGCAGCTTCAGCACCTTTTCCTCACGGGGAGTCAGAGTGGACAGCACATCCATCAGCTGCTCCTTCAGCAGGGTGAAGGACGCGGCCTCGCTGGGCTCGCTGGCACCCTCGTCGGGGATGAAGTCGCCCAAGTGAGAATCCTCCTCCTCGCCGATGGGGGTTTCCAGAGACACAGGCTCCTGGGCGATCTTCAAAATCTCCCGGACCTTGTCCACGGGCATATTCATCTCCTTGGCGATCTCGTTGGGGCTGGGATCGTGGCCAAGCTCCTGCAAAAGCTGACGGGAGACGCGGATGACCTTGTTGATGGTCTCCACCATGTGAACGGGGATCCGGATGGTACGGGCCTGATCCGCGATGGCGCGGGTGATGGCCTGCCGGATCCACCAGGTTGCGTAGGTGGAGAACTTGTAGCCCTTGGTATAATCGAACTTTTCAACGGCCTTGATGAGGCCCAGATTGCCCTCCTGGATCAGGTCCAGGAACAGCATACCGCGGCCCACATACCGCTTGGCAATAGACACCACCAGGCGCAGCTTGGCGCTTTCACCCTTCTTAAAGGCCTTGCGAAGCTCAGCCTCTTCCTCCGGAGTGACGGCGGGCGTTTCACCGGCCTCACGCTGCTCCTGCAGCTCGTCCAGACGGGCCTTGGCCTCCGCGCCTGCGGCCATGGCCTGGGCCAGTTCGATCTCCTCATCCGGGGACAACAGGGGCACCTTGCCGATCTCCTTCAGATACATACGGACAGGATCGTCGATGGAGAAGCTGTTCACCAGAGTGTTGGGATCCACCAGCTCCTCTTCCTCCACGTCGGCGATCTCCTCGGCGGCAGGCTCATCGTCGGGCAGCTCGGGGAGGAGGTCCTCCTCCGTGCCGATGTCGATGTTCAGCGCTTCCAGAGAATCGTAAAGCTGATCCATCTGATCGCTTTCCAGATTCAGATCGTCCACGGCCTCCATCAGCTCGCCGGAGTCCAGCTTGCCCTTCTTCTTGCCGCGGGCCAGCAGTTCCCGCAGCTTTTCCTGCCCCATCAGCCAGCTGGCGGCGGGGAGGGCAGCGACCTGCTTATCGTCCAGACGGACGATGCCGGCCTTTTTGGCCTCTTCATCCGTCATGATATGGTCTGCTTCAGGACGGGCGGCCTTTGCGGCCTTACCGGAACGGCTGCTCTTTCCCGGCATCGGGATTTCATCCGGAATATCCATGCTGTCGGCAGCGGCCAGCAGAGCGTCGGCCTGCGCCTCCAGACTATCAGGGCTCAAATCACGTTTAGACATGTTGCTTTCCTCTCTTTTTGTTCTTGAATTTTTCCACAGCGGCCAGCAGAGGATCATCCTGTGCCGTTCGCTTATCCGCTTCGCTGTTGATCACATCTATGTAATCCGTCAGAGCCTGCTGCGCATGCTGCGTGGATACAGGCTCCTGACAGACGGCGGTGAGACAATCGATCTCCTCCCGGGAAAATTCCTCTCCCAGAGATGAGATCATGGGCCGGCTTCCGGCGGCATGGACCTCCCACAGCCGTTGGTAAGCCCGGCTCAATAGGGGGGAGGAGAACCGCTCCGGCGGGATGGGGATAGTGTCGGAAAACAGGGTGTCATCCGTCAGCAAAAGACGGAGAATGCCTTTTTCCGCTTCTGCGGAGCGCATATTTTCAAAGCGCAGGGATCGCTCCTTGGGCTGCAAGGCCATTGCCGGATTCAGATCCTTCCGCAGCTCCGCCCGCTTTTCCCGCGCGATCCGGCGCTTGAAGGACCGTTGAACCTCCAGCTTCATGGCCTCCGCCGTGATCCCAGCGGCCTCGGCGGCCCGCCCGGTATAGATCTCCCGTTCCACGGCACCGGGGAGGGAGGCCAGCAGCTCACTGACCTCTCCGCAGTAGGCGATGCGGGCTTCGTCATCCTTGAGATCATATTTTCCGGCGATCTGAGCCATGCGGAATTCCACGCCGTTCTCGCTGCCGTTGAGCAGGCGCTCGAAGGCGTCCGGTCCTTGAAGCTTGATGAAATCGTCGGCGTCCTGCTTGATGTATTCACCGTCCACCAGACGGCGGGGAAGCTGAAGCACCTTGACGCTGAACTCGGAGCCGTTCAGGATCTGCAAGGCCCGCTCCGTGGCGATCTTGCCGGCGTTATCGTTGTCATAGCAGAGGACCAATTCCTTGGTGAAACGGCTGAGAAGCCGGGTCTGCTCCACCGTCAGCGCCGTTCCCATGGAGGCCACGGCATTGTCGAAGCCCGCCTGATGCAGCGTGACGATGTCCAGATTGCCCTCGCAGAGAATGATGTTGGGGCGCTTGGACTTCTTTGCCAGATTCAAACCGTACAGCACCCGGCGCTTGGAGTATACCGGCGTTTCTGAAGAGTTCATGTATTTTGGCTCGGACTTGTCCAGCACCCGGCTGCCAAAGGCCACCACATCGCCCCGGGTGTCGATCACCGGCAGCATGAGCCGGTTGCGGAATTTATCATAAAGGCCGCCATTTTTGTTCTGGACCACCAACCCGGCGTCCAGCAGTTCGGACTTGGTGTAGCCCTTTTTGGTCATGGCGGTGAGCAGTACGTCCCAGGCGTCCAGCGAGGCGCCCATGCCGAATTTGACGGCGGTAGACTTTTTGATCTGCCGCCGGTCCAGATAGTCCTGAACGGCCCGACCCTCCGGCTGCTGAAGAAGCTGGTAGTAAAATCTGGCGGCATCCCGGTTCAGATCCAGCAGACGCTGCCGCCTGCGTCCGGCTTCCCGGTCGCCTTCCTCATCCGGGACCTCCATCCCGGCCCGCTTGGCCAGAAACCGGACAGCATCCGGGAAGGGGAGGTTTTCAATGTCCATGATGAAGTTGACAACGCCGCCGCCCTTTTTGCAGCCGAAGCAGTAATAGATCTGCTTGTCCGGCGAGACGGAGAAGGAGCCGGTCTTTTCACTGTGGAAGGGGCACAGGCCGAACAGGTTGCTGCCCTTGCGGGTCAGCTGTACGTAACTGCCTACCACGTCCACAATATCACTGCGGGCGGTCAGCTCGTCCATAAAGCTCTGGGGAAATGCCACGGCCGGTCCTCCTTTCACGAATTAAATGGTCACGTTAAGTTATACCCCGCAAAAGGCGAATTTCCTCTTTTTTTAAAATAAAAATTTAATTTTTTTATCCGTGTGCCTTTACATGGGGAAAATCCGGCTGTAAAATAAAGAAAAATGGAAAAACAGACGAATATGGAGGGGAAATATGCCGATCCAGGTATGGCTGGCCAGAATGGAACGGCCGCTGACGGAACAGGAATACGGAGATATGATGGCCCTTCTGCCGGACGCGCGGCGGGAGCGGCTGGAAAAATTGCCGAAGGAAAAGCACCAGGAGGTGCTGTGCGCCTATCTTCTGCTGCGGATGGCGCTGTGGGAGCAGCGCGGCTGGCGGGATCTTCCCCGGATCGAGGTCGATGAACTGGGAAAACCCTTTTTCCCGGACCATCCGGATATCCATTTCAGCCTCAGCCACACGGCTGGGGCCGCAGCCGCCGCTTTAGCGGACACGCCGGTTGGGGTGGACATCGAGCGCGTCCGCACCGTGAGCGTCCGGGCCATGGAGCGGATCGCCGGCGTTCGGACTGAGGCGGCCTTCTTTCGGAGCTGGGTCCGGCGGGAGGCCCGTGTCAAGCGCACCGGCAGCGGGATCGTGACCATGATGCGGACGGAAGCGCCGCTGAACCGGGGGGAGTTCTACTACGAGGTGGATGCCTTTCATGGCTACGCGGCGGGTGTTGCTGCCGGACAGCCGGAGCCGCCGCAGCCGGTGCACCGTCTGATGCTGGACCAGCTCCTTTGACAGCTTGACTTTTGATGTGTATTCGATATAATAAATAAGGTTAAACACAATCAAACGCGGGATCGTTTCAGACAGGAAAATGAGGAGGCAATCACGATGACATATCCCATCGAAGTGGCAGGCTTGAAGAGAGAACTGCCCATCTGCAAGGTAACGGATGACCTGTATATCGGCGCATTTATCTGCTTTGGCGACGCGGAGCTGACTGTGGCCTGCGCCCGGGAGCTTTTGAAGCTGGTGCCCGCCGACAGCTATGATTATATCTTTACTGCTGAGGCCAAGAGCATCCCGCTGATCCATGAGATGGCCCGCCAGTCCGGCGCTGCCAAGTATTTTATCGCCCGCAAGGGTGCCAAGGCCTATATGCCGGACCCCATCCATGTGGAGGACCACTCCATCACCACCGCCGGTACGCAGAAGCTGTTTCTGGGCCGGGACGATGCGGACCTGATCCGGGGCAAGCGCATCCTGATCATGGATGACGTGATTTCCACCGGCGGCTCTCTGAAGGCTATGGAGGCCTTGGTGCAGGAGGCCGGCGGCGTAGTCACCGGCAAGGTTGCCGTACTGGCCGAGGGTGACGCGGCGGACCGCACGGACATCAAGTTCCTGAAAAAGCTGCCGCTGTTCAATGCGGACGGCACCGTGAAGGACTGATACAGATTGAAAAGAACCAGCATGGAGCATCGCTCCATGCTGGTTCTTTGTGCGTCAACGGGTCAGGAACAGTCCCAAAACGGCGGAGAGCAGGATCACCTTGGGGATGCTGACCTTAAATTTCAGCAGCAGGACCGTGGCGGCCACGCCGATCAGAGCCGCACCGTAACTGATGCTGCCTGCGGCGTTCGTGTAGTTGGTCGCGGTCAATGAGCAGACCACCGCTATGATCAGGCCCAAACAGGCGGGGCGAATACCGTACATCACTTTCTTCATGAAATCGGATTCCCGGAATTTTTCAAACATGACGGCGGCAGCCGCGCAGATCAGCAGGGTGGGGGACAGGACCCCCAGACTGGCGGAGACAGCCCCGGCCAGTCCCGCCACACGGGTCCCGGCAAAGGTGGCGCAGTTCAGCCCCAGCGGGCCGGGCGTCATTTCCGCAATGGCAACAATGTCACTGACCTCGGAAAGGGTCATCCAGCCATGGGACAGCATTTCACTGTTGATGAGGGGGACCATACTCAGTCCGCCGAAGCTGGTAAAGCCGATCTTGCAGAAGGACCAGAACAGTTCAAGGAGGATCATGAGCGGCCTCCCTTCCGGCAATGCCAGACGGACAGCAGCCAGCCTAAAAATCCGCTGATGAGTACGATGAGGATGCAGCTCAGTCCGCCGAACAGGTACAGGGCGAAGGCCAGAAAAAGAAAGACATACCCTGCCCGGTCTGTCAACGCCGCCTTCCGCAGCTTCAAGGCCGCAGAAGCCACAACAGGCGCTACGGCGGCCCGGACGCCGGTCATGGCCCGGCTGACATACAGGTTATCCTTTACCTGAGTATAGCACCAGGTCACGACCGTCAGAACAATGAGCGAGGGCAGGGAGATCCCCAGCAGACAGGCGAGGGCGCCGGGAAAGCCCGCCACATGATAGCCGAACAGATAGGACACATTGCCGATCATCAGCCCCGGCAGGCTGCGGCCCACGCTGGTGATGTCCAGCAGGTCCTCGTCGGTGATCCAGCCTTTGCTCTGCACATATTCCTGCTGGATCTGGGCTACGATGGACCAGCCGCCGCCAAAGGTGTAAAAGCCAATTTTAAAAAAATACAAAAACAGTTCCAATGCCCGGCTGCATTGGGAAGGGGACCGCTGCGCCTCAGATTCCACGGGTATGCCTCCTCAATGGCTTTTCTTAAAGGTGAGATACCCCTCCAAGATCAGAGAGGCCGCCACAGCGTCCACTACCTTCTTCCGCTGTTTGGCGTTCTTGCCGCTGTTGAAGAGGATGTTGTGGGCGTCGATGGTGGTGCGGCGCTCATCCCAGAGAACCACCGGCAGGGCCGTGGCCTCCTCCAGCAGCGCTTTCATGGCCTTTGCCTTCTCGGAGCGAGGCCCAAGAGTGCCGTCCATATTCACGGGATGGCCCAGCACCAGTTCCTCCGCGCCGTGTTCCTTGGCTAAAAGTGTTACCTGTTCTACCACGACCTCCTGCCGACGGCTGTTGATCACGGTGGTGAACCCGGCCAGCAGGCCGGTGGGGTCGGAAATGGCGATGCCGGTATGGGCGTCACCGTAGTCGATTGCCATAATGCGCATAGTGTAACTCCTTATGATAGGGGGATGAATTGTTCATCCACAGGATAGGACTGAGTGTCCGAATAGTGCCACCACTCGGCGGAATAGGGGCGGAAGCCCGCAGCCGTCATGGCGCTTTCCAGCAGGCGGGCATTGGCGGCGGCATCCTCTCCGACGTCGCTGTAATCCCGGTCTGCCAGAGCGGTGAAATCATCAAAGTCCGTGGGCATGTCCACGGGCTGACCGTCGGTGGTGACCAGCGTCACGTCAACGGTGTTTCCCCGACTGTGAGAGGAAAAGCCCTTTTCCGGGTTTGCCACATAAGCGGGATCCGGACAGATCTCCCAGAGCCGGAACTGCGCGGAAGCAGGGCGGAAGGCGTCCCAGATCAGCAGGGAACAGCCGCTTTCCGCAACGGTTTCCTGCACCGCCGCCAGCTTCTCCACCGTACCGTACCGCAGGTAGGCGTCTGAAAAATCATAGATGGCCTGTCCGGTGAAGTTGTTGTCGGCGGCGTAGCGCAGGTCTGTGTATATATCAGGGATCCAGTCCGCCACACGGACAAAGTCCTCCGGTGCGGGGATCGACTCTGTTACCTCGGCAGGCTCGGAGCCTTCCTCCGGCTCCGCCTCGGCGCCGTCTCCTGACGCGGCGGGCGCGGGGAGCGGGTCGGCCGGTGCTTCCAGAGACGGTTCCGGCGTTGACGGCATGGGAGATTCCTGAAAAGCGCCGCAGCCAACAAGCCAGCATAGGAGGGACAAACTGAGGGGCAACCAATGCCGATGCACCTGCTTCACCGCCCTTTCACACATTTTTTACATGGTATCATACCGCCCCTGCGGATGCAAGCCGGAATCTTACAGAAATTATCGAACATCTGTTTTTCTTGTTGCGGTTTGGCGGCAAGTTTGCTATACTATTTTTAATTGAGAAGAAAAGAGGGACACTGTGCGGATCTTAGGCATCGACCCCGGCTACGCCACCATCGGCTTTGGGCTGATCGAAGGGGAGCGGGCACAATACAGAATGGTGACCTATGGGGCCATCACCACCCCGGCGGGGCTGCCTCTGTCCAAACGGCTCTACCAGATCGACCGGGACATGGAGGAGCTTATCGGCCAGCTGAAGCCGGATGTGATCTCCGTGGAGGAGCTGTTCTTCAACACGAATATCACCACCGGCATCGCCGTGGCCCATGGCCGTGGGGTGCTGCTGTGCGCCGCAGAGCGGTGCGGCATCCCGCTGTTTGAGTACACGCCGGGGCAGGTGAAGATGGCCGTCACCGGCTACGGCAAGGCGGAGAAGCGGCAGGTCATGGATATGACCAAGCGGCTGCTGAAATTGGCGAAAACACCACGGCCCGATGACGCCGCCGATGCGCTGGCGCTGGCGTTATGCCACGCAAGGAGTTCTACTTCACGGCTCCCGCAGATCAAGCCGGAGAAGGAAACTGTATAAGGAGAAAACCGTATGTTTTACTATCTGGACGGCACCGTGGCGGAGATCCTGCCGGGGCTGGCCGTCATCGACTGCGGCGGCGTGGGATACGCCTGCATGACCACCAATAACACCCTCTCCCAGCTGAAAAAGGGGGAAAAGAAGAAGCTCTACACCTACCTGAACGTGGGAGAGAGCATCTTTGATCTCTACGGCTTTGCCACCCAGAACGAGCTGAACAGCTTCAAGCTGCTGCTGGGGGTGTCCGGTGTGGGGCCCAAGGCGGCGCTGGCCATCCTCTCCGCCAACACGCCGGAGGGTCTGGCCATGGCCATCGTCACGGAGGACGCCAAGTCCCTGACGGCGGCCCAAGGCATCGGCAAAAAGATCGCCCAGCGGATCATTTTGGAATTGAAGGACAAAATGGCGAAGGAGACCGCCTCCGGACTGGATTTCTCCGGCGGAAAGGGCGCGGCGGTCCCCGCCGTGTTTACCAGTAAGGCCACCGAGGCTGCCGCGGCGCTGGCGGTGCTGGGCTATTCCACGCAAGAGGTGCAGATGGCCCTCAAGGGCGTGGATGTGGAGAATCTGCCGTTGGAGGAGATCATCCGCCAGGGCCTGAAGAAAATGGTGAAGTGATAGGGAAGTGAAGCTGTGAGCATCGACTTTGGAAATGATATTTACGAGGAGCCTATCGTGGCCAAGACCTTTCTGGCAGAGGACGCTCAGGAATCCTCTCTGCGGCCCAAGACCCTGGCGGAGTACATCGGTCAGGAAAAGGCCAAGGAGAATCTGAGCATCTTCATTCAGGCCGCCCGGAAGCGGCAGGAATCTTTGGACCATGTTCTGCTCCACGGCCCGCCGGGACTGGGCAAGACGACCCTGGCAGGCATCATCGCTCAGGAGATGGGGGTCAACATCCGTATCACCTCCGGCCCGGCCATTGAAAAGCCCGGCGATCTGGCGGCGCTGCTGACGAACCTCAACGAGGGGGACATCCTGTTTGTGGACGAGATCCACCGGCTGAACCGCTCCGTGGAGGAGATTTTGTACCCCGCCATGGAGGACTATGCCATCGACATCATCATCGGCAAGGGCCCTTCCGCCAACTCCATTCGGCTGGATCTGCCCAAGTTCACCCTCATCGGCGCCACCACACGGGCCGGACAGCTGTCCGCTCCGCTGCGGGATCGGTTCGGCGTGACGCTGCGGCTGGAGCTCTATACCCCGGAAGAGCTGGCCCTGATCGTCACCCGCAGCGCCGGAATACTGAATGTCCCCATTCAACCGGAGGGCGCCATGGAGATCGCACGGCGTTCCCGTGGAACGCCCCGTATCGCCAACCGGATGCTGCGGCGGGTGAGGGACTTTGCTCAGGTGCGGGCGGACGGTGTTATTACCAAGGCCGTAGCGGATCACGCCCTGCAGGCGCTGGAGATCGACTATCTGGGGCTGGATCCAGTGGACCGGCGGATGCTGCGGGCCATCATCGAAAACTACGGCGGCGGCCCGGTGGGGCTGGAAACGCTGGCCGCTACCATCGGCGAGGAGTCCGTGACGCTGGAGGATGTGTATGAGCCGTACCTGATGCAGTTGGGCTTCCTGACCCGGACACCCCGGGGCCGCTGCGTCACCCGGAAGGCATATGAGCACCTGCACATAGCGTTTTTAGGACAGGAACAGCTGGAAATGTAAGGAGTAGGAGGAACCTCTTATGGGCAAACTGTTTGGCACGGATGGCATCCGTGGTATCGTTGGTGAAAATCTCACCGTAGAACTGGCTTTTCATGTGGGGCAGGCAGTGGCTGCCGTCCTGACGGAGGAGAAGGGAAGTAAGCCCACCATTACCATCGGCAAGGACACCC